>WNGC01000588.1_pt1 | contig 27003 bp, 30 predicted proteins | sample 5400051 | NCBI WGS metagenome assembly WNGC01 (sample SAMN13153368, study PRJNA577476) | soil metagenome | isolation source: 20 cm soil or saprolite under grassland replicate 2 | place: USA:California | collected 2016-06-15
CAGGGCACCACCGGCTCCACCGCGCTCGTCCTGAGCGCCGACGGCCGCGTCCTCGGCCGGGGTTACCGCGAATTCACCCAGCACTTCCCGTCGCCCGGAGAAGTCGAGCATGACGCCGAGGAGATCTTGCGCGTCACCGTCGACGCCGCGCGCGAAGCCATCAAACAGGCGGGAGTTACGCCCAACGCCATCGGCATCACGAACCAGCGCGAGACGGTGTGCGCCTGGGAGCGCGCCACGGGCCGGCCCGTCCATCGCGCGATCGTCTGGCAGGATCGCCGCACTGCGGCCCGGTGTGCGCAGCTCGAGAAACAAAAGAAGGGTGCGCTGGTAAAGTCGCGCACCGGCCTCGTGCTCGATCCCTACTTCTCCGCTACGAAGGTCGAGTGGTTGCTCGAGCACGTTAAGGGATTGCGCAAGCGCGCCAAAGACGGCGACGTCGTGTTCGGCACGATCGATACCTGGCTGATCTTCCGGCTCACCAATGGGAAATCGTTCATAACAGATCACACGAACGCCTCGCGCACGATGCTGTACGACATCGGCAAGCGCGCGTGGGATCGCGATCTCCTCAAACTGTTCGGGGTGCCGCGCGCTGCCCTGCCGGATGTACAGAATTCGAGCGGCGACTTCGGCACCGCCGCCCCCGAGCATTTCGGGACCGAGTTGCCGATCAGCGGGGTGGCCGGGGACCAGCAGGCGGCGCTGTTTGGCCAGGGGTGCTGGAAACCCGGCCAGGCGAAGAACACCTATGGCACCGGCGCATTCCTGTTGCTGAACACGGGGACGCGGCGCGCCATTTCCAAGCGCGGGCTGCTCACCACATTGGCGTGCGGCCCGCGCGGTGAGCCGGTCTACGCGCTCGAAGGCAGTGTCTTCATCGCCGGCGCCGCGATGCAGTGGCTCCGGGATGGACTCGGCATCATTGCCCGCGCTGCCGAATCGGAGCCATTGGCACGGAGCGTGGAGGATACCGGCGGCGTGTACTTCGTTCCCGCATTCGTCGGACTGGGCGCGCCGCACTGGGAGCCAAATGCCCGCGGCACGATCGTCGGCCTGACGCGCGGCAGCAGTCGCGCGCACCTCGTGCGTGCCGCGCTGGAGGCGATGGCGTTCAGCACCAAGGACGTACTCGACGCGATGCAGGCTGACGCGAAGCTTGAGCTCTCGAGTCTCCAGGTGGACGGCGGCGCCGCCGCGAACGACTGGCTGATGCAGTTCCAGGCCGATGTGCTCGGCGTCCCGGTGGCGCGGCCCGATCTCGTTGAGACCACCGCGCTCGGGGCCGCCGGGCTCGCGGGCCTGGGTGCGGGCCTCTGGAAATCGGCCGCCGACTTCCTGGCGGGGCGGATGTTCACGCGATTTCATCCCAGCTTGCAGCGCCGCGCCGTCCAGGCGCGCGCCGCGGAATGGCACCGGGCGGTGCAGACCGCGTTGCACTGGGCGGGATGAAGCCGATCATCGGGGTCATTGGCGGGAGCACCTGCACGACTACGGAAGCTGCGCTCGCCGACGAGACGGGCCGGCTGCTCGCCGAGCGCGGAGCGGTCCTGGTGTGCGGCGGCCTGAGCGGGGTGATGGAGGCCGCGGCGAAGGGCGCGAAAGCAAACGGCGGCATGACCGTCGGCATCCTACCGGGAGCGGACCCAGCTGCGGCGAACCCTTATATCGATGTGCCGCTCGCCACTGGCCTCGGCGAGATGCGGAACCTCCTCATTGTGCGGACCGCGCAGGCGCTGGTCGCGATTGGCGGTGGCGTGGGGACATTGTCAGAGATCGCGCTCGCCCAGCGCATCGGGAAGCCGGTTGTGGGTCTTCACGATTCCTTCAGGAACGCCGTCGATATTCCGCGTGTACAGACGGCGGCGGCAGCGGTGGCGTGGGCGCTCGAATGGGCGCAGAAGGGGATGGTATAATAAAGACATGAAGGCAGGCACGAAGTTCGCTCTCGGCGCGGTGCTGATTGTGGGCTCCGTCGGCTATCTCATGGCGGCGGGGATCAAGCAGACCGGACAGTATTTCCTGACCCCCAGTGAGCTGGCGCAGCGCGTCTCCGCCGACCCCTCCTTTTATGATCTCGGCCTGAAGGTCGGCGCGCGCGTCGTGCCGGGCACGGTCACCAAGGAGATCGCGACGCAGACGTTGAGCTTCCATATCACTGATGGCACCGTCAGCTATCCCGTCGTGTTCAAGGGCCTCCCCCCCGATACCTTCACCGACTCGGTCGAGGTCGTCGTCGAAGGCCGACTGCAACGTGATGGTGTGATTCACGCGACCAACGTGCTGGCAAAGTGCGGGTCGCGGTACGAAGCCGTCCCCAAGGCATAATGCCGCTGCTTGGTCACCTCTCCCTCTGGGTCGCCTTCCTGGTCGGCCTGTGGGGGGCGATCACGGGATTCGCCGGCGGCGCGCAAGACCGGCGTGACCTGCAACAGAGCGCGCGTCACGCGACATTCGCATTGTTCGGCGCGTTGCTCGTGGCGGTGATCTCGCTCGAGATCGCGATCTTCCGCCACGACTTCAGTCTCGAGTACGTCGCCGCTTATACCAGCCGCAATCTTCCTACGTTCTATCTCTGGTCCGCCCTCTATGCAGGGCAGAAGGGCAGCCTGCTCTTTTGGGCGACGGTGCTGAGCCTGTTCGCGATGCTCGTGCAGCTGATGACGAGCGGGCGGCATCGCGTGTATCTGCCGTATGTCGCCGCCGTCACCTGCGCGGTGGCGACGTTTTTCATCACGGTGATGTTGTTCGCGGCGAACCCGTTCGAGCGGCTCGCGTTTGTGCCGCTGGACGGCCGCGGCATGAACCCGCAGCTCCAGAATCCAGGGATGGTCTTCCACCCGCCGATGCTGTACCTCGGCTACATCTCCATCACCATTCCATTCGCGTTCGCGATCGCCGCGCTCTTGTCGAAGCGGCTCGACAGCGATTGGCTGGTGGCGATTCGCAAGTGGACGCTCGTGTCCTGGCTCTTCCTCAGTATCGGCCTCATCCTCGGCATGTGGTGGGCCTATGTCGAGCTGGGATGGGGCGGCTACTGGGCCTGGGATCCGGTGGAGAATGCCGCGCTGTTGCCCTGGCTCGTGATGACCGCGTTCCTGCACTCGGTCATGATCCAGGAAAAGCGCGGGATGTTGAAAAAGTGGAATCTGGCGCTGATCATCGGCGCCTGGCTGCTGTCGATCTTCGGGACGTTCATCACGCGCTCGGGCGTGATCGCGAGCGTGCACTCCTTCACGCAGTCGAGTGTCGGCTATTTCTTCCTCGCCTTCTTGGTCCTTGCGGCCGCGCTCAGCTTCGCGCTGTACGCCTCGCGGCTGCCCCTGCTCGAGGCGGAGGCGACGCTCGAATCGATGGTGAGCCGCGAAGCGAGTTTCCTCTTCAATAACCTGCTCCTCATCGGCATCGCCTTCTCGGTGCTGTGGGGCACCCTGTTCCCGATCCTGTCCGAGGCGATCAAGGGCACGAAAATTACGGTCGGCCCGCCCTTCTTTAATCAGGTCAACGTGCCACTGGGTCTCGCGTTGCTCGCGATGACGGGCATCGGCCCGTTGATCGCCTGGCGTCGCGCCTCGATCCCGAACCTGAAGCGACAATTCGCCGTCCCGCTGACGAGCGGCGTGTTTGTGTTATTGATCCTGCTCGTGGCGGGCGTTCGGGACGTCGGGGCGCTCATGGCCGTCAGCATCGGCGGATTCGTCTTCGGTACGGTCGCCCAGGAGTTCGCGCGGGGCGCCCGCGCCCGGCATCGTCAATACGGCGAGCCGACGCCGTACGCATTCGTCCAACTGCTCGCCCGCAATCGCCGGCGCTACGGCGGCTACATCGTGCACGTCGCCATCGTCCTGCTCTTCGTCGCCTTCGCCGGGATGGCGTTCAAGACCGAGACCGAGGCGACGTTGCGGCCGGGCGAGTCGGCCGAGCTCAAGGGGCGCGATGGGCACGTCTACACGTTCACGCACCTCGGCATCTCGCAGTACAACGCGCTCAACCGGCAGGTCACGGCGGCGCTCATCGACGTGCGCCGAGATGGGAAAGCGATCGGACGTCTGCGTACCGAGAAACGCCAGCACGTCGATGCCCTCGGCAATCCCACGTTCGAACCGTCTACCGAAGTCGGCATCATGAGCGGACTCCGCGTCGATCTCTACGTCGTGTTAGCGGGGCTCGTCAACGGCACCGAGCAAGCGGTGTTTCGGTTCACGATCAACCCGCTCGTCTGGTGGGTGTGGTTTGGCGGATTTGTGCTCGTGATCGGTGGTCTCATCGTGCTATGGCCCGGAGGTGCGCCGGTCGCGGTGAAGGGGCCGAGCTCACAAGCGGGGTACGCGGTGAAACTCGAGGCTGAACGATGACGGACGGTACTCGGCGCGAATTCCTGATCGCGGTGGGCGCAGCGTTCGTATCGTTCCGTCAGACTGTCCAACAGCCCGACAGTCAGACGGCAGGTCGCGTCTACGATCCGCAGCGGGCCGGTCGCGCGCAGGCGCCGATCACGGCCGGCGACAACGACGCGCGCATCCAGGCGATCGAGAAAAAGCTGCGGTGTAGCTGCGGCTGCGGGCTCGACATCTACACCTGTCGCACGACCGACTTCCAATGCACCTACAGCCCCGGCTTGCACAAAGAGGTCCTGCGGCTGACGGGACAGGGCAAGACGGCGCAGCAGGTCATCGACGAGTTTGTCGCGCAATACGGGCAGGCCGCGTTGATGGCGCCGCCCAAGCGCGGCTTCAACCTCGCGGGATATTTCGTTCCCTCCATCGCGATCATCGTTGCAGCCGCCGTCTTGCTGCGGGTGTTACGCCGCTGGACGCGGGAAGCGGCGGTCGTGCCCGTGCGCGCACCCGTTCCACCTCCCCCCGCCGCCACACCCGAAGAGCTCGAGCGTCTCCAGCGAGAACTAGACCGGCTCGATGCTTGAGCTGATCCTCGGGATCGCGCTGGCGGCAAGCGCGACGTACTTCGTCCTGCTTCCGATTCTGCGACCGCCCCTGGAATCCGCGGGTGCGCTCAGTGCCGACCAAGGCGAAGACCCCGGTGACGACATGAGCCCGCGGGCCGTTGCGCTGCGCGCGCTCAAAGAAATCGAGTTCGACCGCGCGACTGGGAAACTATCCGACTCGGATTATGAGCAGCTGAAAGCCAAGTACACACAAGAAGCGTTGGTTGCGATGCGAGGCGAAAAGCCGGGATACGGGATGCGAGATGCGGGAAGCGTGGCACTCGTGCAACCAGCGCATCCCGCATCCCGCATCTCGCATCTCGCATGTCCGGAACATGGTGCTCGCCCGGAGATGGGGGCCATCTTCTGCTCGGATTGCGGCAGGCGATTAGGGACGTCGCAGGGCTACTGCGCCCGCTGCGGCACGGCGCTCGCGGATGACGCGCGTTACTGCAATCGCTGCGGAGCCCGCGTCGCCGCCTGACTATTGCGTTTTCCCGTCGCGTTTCCTATCAGTCTGCATCCCCGAATCCTGGAGTGCGTGTGAACCGATGGGTCTCGCGGTTGCTGGTGGTGGTGCTGCTGGTAGCGTTGACGGCGTCGACGGCGGATGCCCAACGGCGGTCGCGGCGCCGCGCGATCGCGACGACATCCGGTCCCAGGTACGGGGCACACCTCGGGTATAACTTCGACGTGGACGAGCTGCTGATCGGAGCGCAGCTCACTTGGCCCTTTACTCCGGATCTCGCCTTCTATCCCACCTTCGACTACTACTTTGTCAGCGGCGGATCGCTGTGGGCCCTGAATTTCGACCTGAAATACCGGCCCCCGACTCGCTATGGCGCCTGGTACGTCGGCGGCGGGTTGAACTGGTCACACGCCAGCGCCGGCGGGAACAGCGCCAGCGACACCAACCTCAACCTGCTGACCGGGCTCGAAGGGCAGCGCGGACGCACGCGGCCGTACGTCGAGGGCAAGTTCATCCTCGGCAACGGCAGCTCGTTCCAGATTGTCGGCGGGGTCAGCTGGCGTTAGGCTAGAACTCGAACGTCTCCATCTTCTTCAGCGCCAGCCTGAGCGGAACGATCGTGGCCGCCGTGCAGAGCGCGGCGGCCACGCCAAACCAGAGAAACATCCACGCGTCGATGACCACGGGCCGTCCGTCGTACACGGCCCGCACGTATTGGTAGACCGCTTGCCAGAGCGAGACGATCACCCCCGCCAGTAACGCGATCGTCGCCATCATGAAGACCAGACCGCCGAACGACGTCGGGATCTGCGCCGCGTTCTCCGTCTCGAACTGCGGATAGAGCGTCCCAAATGCGAGCGCCATCGCGGCGATCGCGAGGGTCAGCGCCGCCATCGTCGCCAGGCTCATCAGCATCATGAAGGTCGAAACTTCGAGCAGCGCGTTGGTCATGCCGGTGAGCAGCAGTCCGAGCGTGAGGAGGGGCACAGTGCCCACCCAATACTTCGACCACAGCAGCGCGCGCAGGTCGAGCGGCGACGACCGCAGCAGCCACATCTGCCGGCCCTCCAGCGACACGGCGGGGAAGATGAACCGGGCGGCGATCGACGCGAGGACGAACCCGGCGAGCCCGAGGTTTAGGAATGACACCAGGTTCACGTAGAAGAATCCCACGGGCTCGCCCCGATGCAGCGGCAGGGCCTGAATATTGAAGAGGTAGACCACGACCAGCACTGTGAGCAGGATCAGCTGGCTCCATTGCGTGGTGTCACGGAAGAAGAGCTTGATGTCTTTCAGCACGAACTCGCGCTTGGCGACGGGGAGCCAGCGGAGCAGCGAGCCCACCGTCCAGCGCCAGAACCCACCACGAATGAAGCGCTGTGCCCCTTCCTGCGCCTTCGTAAACCCTTGTGCGTACAAGGCGCGGTGCAGCACCGCGCCGAGGGTGACGAATGCGGCAGCGGTCGTCCACAGGAGCATGAGGGGCAGGGGATCGAGCCGACCCTGCAAATACCCCATGACGGCCTGCGACGCCCACTCACTCGGCAGGAACGGCGATGTCGGGCCGCGCAGGAGAATGAGGAAGTCGAGCAGATTGCGAAATCCTTCGGGCCGGGCGAGCTGTTCGGGTCGAATGACCCGGAAGAGGAGGATCACGCCACCCGCGGCGCCCAACGCGATGATCGACAACAGATCGCGCGTGCGTCGCGCTGGAAAGATGTTTACCAGCACCAGCGTGACCGCGCAGCCCAGCACCGCCGGGAGAATCAGCATCGGGACGATGGCGAGAATCGCGTAGACGGCGAACAGCACGCCACCCTTGTACACGACGCCGTAGGCCGCCAGGATCGGCACGACCATCAGCGCCACCATCCACGACGAATGCAGCAGCGTCTCACCCAGCTTGGCGAGATACAGCCGCAGCCAGTCCACCGGGGCCGAGACGAGCAGGTCGAGGTCCTTGGCGAGAAAGAAGCTCGAGAGCGCGGTGATGACGTTCGACAGCACCAGGATGGATATGAAGGAAAGCAGAATGAGCCCGAGGATCTTGCCAGGGATGAGCGGTCCCAGCTCTTCGACTCTGCGGAGATTGCGCAGGATGAGAAACAGCACGCCGAAGACGCCTGCCCAGAACGCCCCTCCGACAATGATCAGAATGACGAGCTTGCCGCTGCCGCCCTTGGCGCGCTCTTCCCGCAGCCGCTGCAACGCGGTCCGCCATTTGGGTTGCAGCACGTGGGCGAGCGACGGTTGCTTGATCACGTGCCTCCCAACACCTCGACCAGATCGCGGACCTGGGCGCCGCCCGTGAGCTTGAGAAACAGCTCCTCGAGACTCGCGTCGCCGGCCTGGTGCTGGCGCCGCACGTCACTCACGGTTCCCGCGGCGACGATCTTGCCGTGCTGGATGATCGCGATCTGGTCGCACATCGCCTCCGCGACTTCGAGCGTGTGCGTGCTCATGAGCACGGTGCCGCCGCGTCCGACGAACTGCCGGAAAATGTCCTTGAGGAGCCGCGCCGCTTTGGGATCGAGGCCCACCATCGGTTCGTCCACCACGATGCACTCGGGGCGGTGAATCAACGCGCTCGAGATGATGAGCTTCTGGCGCATGCCGTGGCTGTACGCCTCGACCAGCTCGTCTTTCCAGCTCGTCAGCTCGAAGACTTCGAGGAGCTCCGCAATCCGCCGCTCGACGACGTCCCCTTGCTGCCCGTACAGGCCGGCGACGAACCGCAGGAACTCCGCGCCGGTGAGCTTGTCGTAGACGAACGGCCGGTCGGGGATGAAGCCGAGCCGCATCTTGGCGGCGATCGGATTGGCGTGGACGTCGTCGCCGCCGAGCAGGACGCGGCCCTGCGACGGCCGCAGAATCCCGGCGATCATGCGGAGCGTCGTGGTCTTGCCGGCGCCATTGGGACCGAGACAGCCGTAGAGCACGCCGCGCGGGACATGGAGGCTGATGTCGTCGACCGCGACGAAGCTGCCGTAAAGCTTGGTGAGATTCTCCAGGCGGATCATAGCACCTCGAGCTGCAGCCGGCCGATGAGCGGGACGAGCTCGACTTGGCGGGCGAGCCCTCCGGTCACGATAGGCAGCCGCGACGCGTCGGCCGGCAACTGATCGAACGTGGGGTCCACGGCGGTCCACGCGCTCAGGAACACCTCGGCCCAGGCGTGATAGTAGAAGCGGCCGTTCAGGTAGATCAGTCCCGCCACGGTTCGGGCCGGCAGTCCCGCCCCGCGCGCGAGCGCAACGAAGAGCGTCGCGGCTTCGTTGCAATCGCCACGGCGCGTCTCTAGGACCTTCACAGCACTCGGCGCGCTCGGCTCGATGGAAGTCGCGCGCTGCAGCGACCGAGACACCCAGTGCGTGAGCAGCTCGGCAACGCGACCGGGGCTGCGCTCCCGCCCGATGATCAGGCGCCCCTGCGCCGCGATGCGCGGATCGTGGCTCTGGATCAGCGGCTCCGGCGCGAGCCAGCGGGCCAGCGCCGTGTCCTGCGACGGAAGGCGATAGGCAGCCGCCCCCGCCTGGATCGCGCTCGCCTGGACGATCTCCACCGTGTCGCGTTGGTTCAGGAGCAAGCGCAGGCGCTGGCGCGGCGTTGGGCTTGCCTGGACGCCGGCCGCCAGTGCGGTCAGCGGCACGATGGCATCCGCGCCCGGAGCGGTGCTGCTGCGCGCGACGCGCGCCGTATCGCGGTGCTTGAAGTTTTCGTACACGATCTCGAACGCCGCCCGTTCCATGGAGAAGCCGGGCTCGCTGGCGGTGAGCACGATCCGTCCTTGTGCATCGATCCAGCTGTGCGTCGTGACCCCGTTCGCCTCCTGATCGATGCGGAATGCCCGCACGGTATCGAAGTGCACCGGTACCCACGTCATCGTCGTCGAATCGATATCGGCGCTGTCGGACACCACCAGCGTCGTTTCGGCGGACACGCGGGCCGTCACGTCGCGTCCGGTGACGAGGAGTGGATCAAACAGGCGCGCGGTGTACGAGCGTCCCGACTGCAGCTCTCCGCCGAACGCCAGGCGCAGGGGCAGCAGTGCCGGGAGCGTCACCGGTCCCTTCAATGGAATCCGCGTCATCTGAGAGTCTTGGCCGGACACGATGGCCACCGAGAACACGGTATCGCCGAGCACGCGCCCGTGCGTCTCGAATCGTCCGATATCGCCGTCGAATGAGGCGACCACGCTCTGCAGCCGGAGCGCGCGCGAGAGCATCGTCGTGCTGCGTGCAGTCGTGCGATGCAGTTTGCCGAGGGCGGGAACGTCGAGCACGAACACGGTCTCCACCCGCAGCGCGCTGGGGAGCGTGTCGATGGTTGTCGACGAGTAGCCCATCTGCTGGCCGCCGACGTCCAGTCGGTAGAACAGCGCGCCCGGCGGCACGGCCAGCGCGGCTTCCGCGAGGCGCGCTCCAGTGGGGCGAAAGACTTCCCGCTTTACCAGCCAACCGAGCGACAGTACCCACGCGGTGAGGATCGCGATCACCCAGCCGCGGCGGCTCACGACACCGCCCGCTGCACTGCGGCCTCGAACACCTGCTGGTCTTCCGGTCGCTCGACGACGAACGACACGTCCCCCGGGAATTGCGCGCCGCCTTGGTGCGCGTGCAACACCGTCGCCATGATCTCGGCGGAGTCCTCGAGCGTCAGGTTGCCGGCGCCGGTCCCGAGTGGTGGGGCGCTGAGATGCCCGAACTCCCACTCCTGTGCTTGATGCAGCGTCGATAACCAGGCGCGCGCCACGTTCCCACGCGTGACCGGCTCGGTCTCACTGCGGATGACGGCATGAATGACGAACTCCGCGGGGAGATCGCCGCCGGCCGCGGTGACCACGGCGGCGCCGACGGCGAGCTCGCGGCTCAGGCGGATGCGGTTCTGGAATTCCTCGCCGCCGAGGATTTCGAGGCGGCGCAGGGCAGCTGCCGTGGGGTCGAGACGAGTCGTGGCGGGACGGACGATGGCATCTGCGGCGTACGACGCGAGATCGTCCACGACTACGCGAATCACCTACCGGTCATTTCCCGGGAGCGGCGGTACATCGCCGTCGCTTCGTCAGGCCGGTTCAACCGGTCCAGCACCTTGCCGATGCCGTAGAGCGCCTTCGGATTGGCGGGTTGCAGCTCGACGGCCCGCTCGTACGCCCCCAGCGCGCCGGTGAGGTCGTCCATGTGGTTGAGCGCTTCGCCGAGATAGTACCAGGCGGCGGCCCGTCCCGGCTCGATTTCCACGGCGCGTCTGAGCTGGTCGATGCCCTCGGGCCACATGCCGCGCCGGGTGAGCACGATGCCGAGATTGAATAACGCCTCGCCGTTGTTGGGATCGGCGCGCAGCACGCGCTGCAAGTCGCGCTGCGCGGCCGCGTAGCGCACCGTCGCCCCCAGCACCGCGGCGCGGTTCAAGAGCAGCGCAGCGTTGTCGGGGTCCGTTTCGAGCGCGCGATCGAGCTCCGTCAGCGCGCCTTCGCGATCGCCGCGGGCGTCGAGAATGAGCGCCAGGTTGTTGCGTGCCTTCACATGCTTGGGATCGCGCGCCAGAAGCTCGCGGTACGCCGCCGCCGCGCGGTCAATTTCGCCCCGGTCCGTGGCTTCCCTGGCCGTGACGTAGAGAGGATCGTCGGCGGCTGGGGGGGGGCTGGGCGGCTCCGTCAGCGCCGGAGGTGCCGGTGGAGCTGCTGGAGGTCGTGGCGGTTCCGGAGGTTGACCCTCGTCCAGTTGCGATGTGATGTCCGTATGCGCAGGCGTTGCTACTCCCTGGGCGATGCGGAGCGGCGGCGGCTGCTCGTCCCGTGCCACATCGTTCGGGGTGGCGATGGCGCCGGTCTGGGTGAGCGACTCGGCTTCCTCGATGAGCTCGGCTGCCACGCGCGCCCGCTCCTGCGAGGTCTGCCAGCGGCGCTCCCGCTTGGGATTCCGGTCCTTGGGATTGTTCATCATGGGGGTGCTAACGTAGGAAATCGACACAAGGGCGGCAATAGGCGGCAACAGTCCGCAACGGTCGCGCCGTTGCCGCCCTATGCCGCCATTTGCCGCCCGTTGACCTGAACGCCGTAATCAGGGTAGCCTCAAAGTCTATGCCTGGCGATGCGCTGATCGTCCGCGGTGCCCGCGAGCACAATCTCAAGAACATCGACGTGGAGCTCCCCCGCAATGCGTTGGTCGTGATTACGGGACTCTCCGGCTCGGGCAAATCGTCACTGGCATTCGACACGATCTACGCGGAGGGCCAGCGCCGCTACGTCGAATCGCTCTCCGCCTACGCGCGCCAGTTCCTCGGGCTCATGGACAAGCCCGACGTCGACGCGATCGAAGGGCTGTCTCCCGCGATCTCCATCGAGCAGAAGACTGCCGGCGCCAATCCCCGATCGACGGTCGGTACGATCACAGAGGTCTACGACTATCTCCGGCTGCTCTGGGCCCGCACCGGTACGCCGCATTGTCCGAACGATGGAACGCCGGTCGAGCGGCAGTCCGCGTCGCAGATCACCGACCTCGTGCTCGAGTGGCCGGAAGGCACCAAGATCGAAGTGCTCGCGCCGCTGGTGCGTGGTCGCAAGGGCGAGTTCCGCGACGAGTTCGAGGCTATGCGCAAGCAGGGCTTCGTGCGCGTACGGGTCGACGGCGGGACGTATGATCTCGCCGACGTGCCGAAGCTCAATCGCCGCCAGAATCACGAGATCGCCATCGTCGTGGACCGGCTGGTGGTGCGCGCGACTGATCGAGGAAGACTTGCCGACTCGATTGAAACGGCATTGAAGACCGCGGATGGCGTGGTAGAAGTTGTCCGCCAGAGCGGCAGCCCCCGGTCCCGCCTGTTCTCGGAGCGCTACGCCTGCCCGAAGTGCGGGCTCTCGCTGCCGGAGCTCGAGCCGCGGCAGTTCTCCTTCAACTCGCCGTATGGCGCGTGCCCCGGGTGCTCGGGGCTCGGCACCCGTCGCGAGGTCAATGCCGACCTGGTCTTGGGCGACCAAAGTCTGTCCATTCTCGAAGGCGTCGTGCTGCCGTGGGGCGAGCCGAGTGGCTATTTGCGGAAAGTGGTGCTGCCGGCACTCGCGCGGGCTTACAAGTTCGACCTCAATGCGCCGTGGCGCGACCTGTCGCCCGCGGTGCAGAAGATCCTGCTCCAAGGCGCTCCCGGGAAAACGATCACCTACCAGTATGACAGCGAGCGCTGGCACGGCTCGTATGAGTCGGGCTGGAAGGGCGTCCTTGATCACGTAGAAAAGCGCTACCGTGAAACCGCATCCGACGCCGTTCGCGAGCAGCTCGAGCAGTACATGGTCGAGCAACCGTGCCCGGCGTGCGGCGGCCGGCGGCTCAAGCCGGAGAGCCTGTCGGTCCTGGTGGCGGGGAAAAGCATCGGCGATGTGGTTGCGCTCCCGGTGCGTGAATCGCTCGCCTTCTTCTCGCAGGTGCCGGTGCGCGGCAACGGGAGGCCAGGGCTCGATCCGGAAGTCTCTCGGCCTATTCTCAAGGAAGTTACCGATCGGCTGCGCTTCCTCGTGGATGTCGGCCTCGACTACCTCACGCTCGATCGCTCCGCCGCCACGCTGTCGGGTGGCGAAGCCCAGCGCATCCGGCTGGCGACGCAGATCGGCAGTCGCCTGGTGGGTGTCCTCTACATCCTGGACGAGCCGTCGATCGGCCTGCATCAACGCGACAACGCCCGCCTGTTGGCCACGCTGCGAGAGCTGCGCGATCTCGGCAACACGGTGCTGGTCGTCGAGCACGACGAGGAAACGATCCGCTCGGCCGATTATGTCGTGGATCTCGGGCCGCGCGCCGGCCGGCACGGCGGCGAGGTCGTGGCGGCCGGTCCTCTCAATGACGTGCTGCGGCATCCTGATTCGCTCACGGCGCGCTATCTCCGCGGCGAGCTTCGTATTCCCGTTCCACCCCGCCGGCGCGTCGCGAGTGCTGACCGCGCCCTGCGCGTTCTGGGCGCGAAGCATCACAATCTCAAAGATCTCACCGTCGAATTCCCGCTCGGTCTTTTCATCGCCGTGACGGGAGTGTCGGGATCGGGGAAATCGACGCTCGTCTCGGACATCCTGTACCAGTCGCTCGCGCGGCATTTCTACCGCGCGAAGGTCGTTCCCGGCGCTCACGAGCGGTTGGAGGGTCTCGATCACGTCGACAAAGTCATCGACATCGATCAGAGCCCGATCGGTCGCACGCCGCGCTCGAATCCGGCCACGTATACGGGCCTCTTCACCCCGATCCGGGAGCTCTTCACCTATCTCCCCGAGTCCAAGCTGCGCGGGTACGGGCCCGGCCGGTTCTCCTTCAACGTCAAAGGTGGCCGCTGCGAAGCGTGCCAGGGCGACGGGCTCGTCAAGGTCGAGATGCATTTCCTCCCCGACGTCTACGTTCCGTGCGAAGTCTGTAAGGGCCGGCGTTACAATCGGGAAACGTTGGAGGTCCGGTATAAAGGAAAGTCGATCGCCGACGTGCTCGATCTGACCGTGGCGGACGCGCTCGATTTCTTCGAGCACCAGCCTCGTATCAGGACGAAACTCGAGTTGCTCAACGACGTAGGTCTCGGATACATCCACCTTGGACAGTCGGCGACGACCCTTTCGGGCGGCGAAGCCCAGCGCGTGAAGCTTGCGACTGAGCTCGCCAAACGGGACACAGGTCGTACGCTGTATATCCTGGATGAGCCGACGACCGGATTGCACTTCGAGGATGTCCGGTTGCTGCTGGAGGTGCTGCACCGGCTGGTGGACAAAGGAAACACGGTCGTCGTTATCGAGCACAATCTCGACGTGGTCAAGACGGCCGATTGGGTCATCGATCTGGGGCCTGAAGGCGGCGAGCTGGGTGGGCGCGTGGTGGCGGAAGGTCCGCCGGAGAAGATCGCGCAGTCCAAGGGCTCTCACACGGGGGAATTCCTGCGGAAGGTGTTGCAGGCGGGTGACTAAGCAATAGGTTGGACGAAGTCAGGAGGACGCGCTGTGAATCCGGATGATCTCATTGGCCTCGTTGCGGCGATACTCCTCGCGCCGCCAGGAGCGCGCTGATGCCCCCCGAGGGCGTGGCCTTTCTCTCCGCCATCACAATCGTCGGCGGTTTCGTACTCCTGTATCCGGTGGTCCGCGCTCTGGCAGAGCGGATCCGTGGGCGCGCAGATGCAGGCGTCAGGGAAGAGCTTCAGATGCTGCGTGAAGACTTGCTCGCTGAGATCCAGCAAGCGCGGCGTGAGATCGGTGACCTCGGCGAGCGCGTCGAGTTCACGGAGCGGCTCTTGGCCAAGAAGTCGCAGGTATGAACGGGCCTGAAGCCGTTGCCGCCTTCATGTTTTTCGGCGGGACATTCTGGGTGCTCCGTCCGGTCGCCGCCGCGGTCGCGAAGCGCATCGCCGGCGAGCATCGGCGGCCCGGTCTGGAGCCGTCGGAGCGTGAAGAGATCCTGAGCGAGCTGCAGCACGTGCGCGAGGAGGTCGCGGAGCTGGCGGAACGGATGGACTTCGCCGAACGCCTCCTTGCCCGGCCAAGGGATGGGTGATGGAAGACATTATCGCGGTCTTTATCCCGATCATTGCCGTGGGCGGCTTTTTCGCCTGGATGATTTCGCTCTCGCCGGTGGGGAGAGCGTTCGCCGAGCGCCTCAAGCACGGCCCCGTGCCTCGCGACGGCGGCGGAACCGCCGAAGAGCACGCGGAGTTGGTCGAAAGCGTGGAGCAATTACGCCGAGAGGTGGCGGAACTGGCGGAGCGAGTAGATTTTACCGAACGGCTGCTCGGCCAGCAGAAGGCTATGGGGCAGCTCGAGAAGCCGAGAGCCTGATGTTGCCCGCTGAAACGGGCCGCGGACGAGCGGCGTAGGAGAGCACGTGATTCTGCAGACGCCATTACCGCCCCCACCGGGCATTCCGTTCGATCCGAATCAGCTCATTCCGCTGATCGGCCTGATCGGGGGACTCGTCGTCGCGGGTGTGGTACTGTATGCCTTCTTCAAGTCGGATCTGGCCGCCGCCATTGCCGAGCGCATTCGCACGGGAATTCATCGTCGCCAGCGCTGGAAAGGCTTCGGTCATGAATACAGCGACACGCCGGCCGAAGGACTCGAGTCGGGACACGTCGTGGAATTGGAGCAGCGCGTCGTGGAGATGCAGGGACAAATTGCCGAGATGGCCGAGCGGCTGGATTTTGCGGAGCGGCTGCTTGCGCAAAAGCGCGAGCGCTCATTGCCAGGAGCCTAGATGGGGATCATTGATCGTCTGTCCACGCTGATCCGGTCGAACATCAACGACCTGATCTCGCGCGCCGAGAACCCGCAGAAGGTTCTCGAGCAGCTCATCGTCGACATGCGCAACCAGCTGGCGAAGGCGAAGCAGCAGGTTGCCGCCGCGATCGCCGACGAGAAGCGGCTCTCCGCGCAGGCCGATCAGGAAAAGAAGCTCTCAGAGGATTGGGAGAAGCGGGCGGTCCTCGCCGTCCAGGAAGGCCGCGACGATCTCGCCAAACAGGCGCTGCTGCGCTACAACGAGCACATACAGGGCGCGGTCCAGCTCCAGGACACGTGGGTGAAACACCGCGAGGAGACCGAGAAGCTCAAGGCCTCGCTGCGCTCGCTGAACGACAAGATCGAGGAAGCGAAACGGAAGAAGAATATCCTGATCGCGCGCCAGAAGCGGGCCGAGGCGCACAAGCGCATTCAGGAGACGATGGGAGCGATCTCCGACAAGAGCGCCTTCGAGACGTTCGAGCGCATGGCCGAGCAGATCGAGCACGAAGAGCGCAAGCTCATCGCCGCCGCCGAGGTGAATGAAGATCTTTCAGGCGATTCTCTCATCAAGCAGTTTCAGGGAATTGAAGTGAAGGCCACCGCGGACGAGCAGCTGCTCGCGCTGAAGCGCAAGATGGGATTACTGCCCGGAGGCACCCAGGAGCAGGCCAAGGCACTCGGGAAAGGGGCGAAGGAAGCCGAGCTGCTCGAGGATGACGACGCGGAGCAGAAAAGCTGAAAAGTTCCGAGACTCCTTCCCCGCCCGCCCCCCGGTTGTCGAGCGCCACGTTCGTGGCGCTCTTTGTTGCGGCCCTCGTCGTCCTGTTCATTCTCAAGGTCATCGATGTCCTGCTGCTCGTCTTTCTCGCCATCCTCGTCGCGGTCTATCTCTCCGCGATCACCGATTGGCTCGAGTACCGCTTCGGCATGCGACGCTGGATCGGACTCACGCTCACCGTCATCGCCACGCTCGCCGTGATCGCCACTGTGGCGGCGCTGCTCGCCCCCCCGGTGATCGAGCAGACGCGCGCGCTCGTCAGTGGATTGCCGGACACGCTCAACAACATTCAGAACGTGCTCGCGCGCTGGGCGAGTCAATATCCCGTGCTCGACCAGACCGAGCTGGCGAATCCATCGTCCGGCGTCGTGTCCGGCCTCGTCAGCGACGCGGCGAGATTCCTGAGTGGCTCGGTGCTCGGCTACGTCCGCGGCGGGGGCGTTTTGTTCATCGAGGGCGCGAGCGTGGTTGTGATGGCGCTCTACCTGGCCAGGCAGCCGGCGATGTATCGCGACGGTCTGATCTCCTTATTCGCCCCGCCGCACCGGCCCATCGCCGTCGCCGTGTTCGATGATACGTCGGCGACGCTGCGCGCCTGGGTCGTGGGCCAGCTGATTGCGATGGCGGTGTTGGCCGCCCTCACCGCGATCGGCCTCTGGATCCTCGGCGTACCGTACTGGCTGGCATTTGGAATCTTCACCGGGCTCGTGGCCATCGTGCCGTTCTTCGGGACGCTGATCTCTACCATTCTGCCCGCGCTGTTCATGGTGGCATCGGGGGATTGGCTGAAGGTCCTCCTCGTCTTGCTGCTCGGTGTGCTGGTGCACGTGTTCGAGGCGAACGTCGTCGTGCCGCGCATCATGCAGCGCAAGGTCGAGCTTCCCCCCGTGCTCACGATCGCCAGTGTCCTCGTGATGGGCAGCGTGCTCGGCGCGATCGGATTGATCGTGGCCGTGCCGGTGCTGTGCGTGACAATGGTGTTGATCCGGCACATTCTCCACGGCGAGATCTACGGTGAACCGGGGCGCTTCCGGCCGGCCGTGCTGCGTCCCACCGAGCCATGGAGCGGCGTCGAACGGCGCCACGTCGCGGTATCCGCCAAGAAATGACTACTCCGAAACATCGGTTCCTCATCATCGCCGACGGCGACTTCGGGCCGCTGACATCCAAGACCGCCAACTCCTGCATTCGCTACTTCCCCGAGCGCATCGTCGCAGTCTTTGATCGAAAACAGGCCGGCAAGACGGCTCAGGATGTGCTGGGATTCGGGGGGAACATCCCCGTCGTCGGCGATTTCGAGCGCGGTCTCGAGCAGGGCAAGGGCGCGACCGCGGTGATGGTCGGGATCGCGCCCGCCGGCGGTCGCCTGCCCGACGAGTGGAAGAGATGGCTTCGGACCGCCATCGAGAAGAAGCTCGAGATCTGGAGTGGCTTGCACACCTTCATCGGCGATGATCCTGAGCTGGGGCCGCTCGCGAAGGCGCGCGGGGTCCGGATTTTCGATGCCCGCAAGCCGCCACCGAACCTGCCGATTGCCGACGGCCGCGCGGCCGAGGTCGATGCGCTGGTCGTGCTCGCGGTGGGGTCCGATTGCAACGTCGGCAAGATGACCGCGCAGCTGCAGCTGCGCGATGCGCTCGCGCAGCGAGGGGCTCGCACGAGCTTCGTCGCGACCGGGCAGACCGGCATTTTCATCGAAGGGTGGGGCATCGCGGTGGACGCGGTGGTGGCGGATTTCATCGCCGGCGCCGCCGAGCAGCTCGTGCTCCAGGCCGCGAAGGACAATGACATCGTGCTCGTGGAGGGGCAGGGCAGCCTGATTCATCCGGGCTATTCCGGTGTCACACTGGGACTGCTGCACGGCTCCTGCCCGGACGCGCTGATCCTCTGTCACCAGGTGACGCGCGATTACATCGGCGATTATCACGGCCGCGAGCCGTGGGTGAGAATCCCCTCGTATTCAGAGCTCATCGAGATCCACGAGCGGGCGGCGCAGCCCGTTCATCCGACCAAGGTCATCGGTATCAGCCTCAACACCTACGACATGGATGAAACCGCGGCCCGGGAAGCCGTGGCCAAGGCTGCCGAGGAAACCGGACTGCCGGCCACGGATCCAGTGCGGTTTGATGCCGATGTGCTCGTAGACGCGATCATCGGAGCGCGCGCAACGATTTGATTCGGGTGGCGGCGAATTGGTACCGCTCGCCGCTGCCTCCTCGCCTAATGTGCCGCCATGCGATTCCTGCATTGCGTGCACGCCGAATTCCTGCTCGTTCTGCCGCGATTCACGCGCACGCGCCTCGGCGTATCCCTGCTGGCCCTCGGCGGCGTGCTGGTCTGGCTCAGCGCGCATGGCCTCGATCCGCTCACGGCAACGCTCCAGGCTGGCGCGTTGGGAGCGATTATCGGTGCGGCTGCGATCGTGGGACGTGAGGGCGACCTGGCTGCCCTAGCCACTGCGCTCACGCATCCGACAACCGCCCTCGGCGTCGCCACAGGACGGTGGCTTGCGGTCCTGCTGCCGCTCGCCCCGCTCACGATCGCCTGCACGGCGGCGACGGGGGGGCACGCCGGCATGATTGCGGCGGGACTGGCCTCCGCCGCTGCCGTCGGCGGTTGCGCTGTGTTTGTCGTGTTGGTTCTCGGTAACGGCGGTGCGCTCGCGCTCTTCCTCTTTATGGCGGTCGCCGGCACGGTGGCGCCCGAGCGCCTGGTCGATCTCGCCCGCCCGGGCGTAATACGTCTCACGGCCGCGAGCGCACTCGAGCTCGGTCCAGCACTGTGGCACTATCGGGACATCGCCAGGGGCGACGTCCCCGCCGCTCTCCACGCGCTCGCCTGGGCAGGCCTTGGCGTCCTGTGCGCCAGCGCTTCGATCGCGCGGCGCGGTGTCCACTGATGAGGGACTTCGCACTGACGCTGAGCGATGTCTCGGGGCAGGGCCTCGGCCCGCTTTCGTTCGCGCTGGTACCCGGGGAGATCGCCGGTCTGGTTGGTGCGACCGGTGCCGGTAAGACAACGCTCCTGCGCGTCGTCGCGGGCTTTCTCCGGCCGCTCACCGGAGCCATCCGGGTGTGGGGGTTGCCCGTAACGCATCCCGCCGCACGCCGGCTCGTGGGCTTCGCACGAGATACCGCCCTGTTTCCGCCGTCGTTGACGGTCCGGGAAGTCTTGATGTACTACGCGCGTCTCCATTGCGCGATAAGTTCGGACCGTGCGCCCTTCGGTCTGATGCGTGAAGCGTTGGAAATCGCCGGCTTGGCCCCATCCGCCGACCTCCGTATCGAGATGTTGGGTCAGGCGGACCTGCATCGGCTGAACCTCGCGCAGGCGGCCCTGGGCGGACGCCGCATCCTGCTGCTCGATGAGATGCTGTCAGGGCTGGACGCGTCTGCGCGCCGTGACCTACGCGGTCGTATCGCGGCGCTGGCCGCGAGCGGGGTGGCGGTGCTGATCACCTCGCGCGATCCGACGGCGCTCGAGCGCCTGGCCGCCCGCGTGCTGGTGTTGCGCGCCGGCCGCATCGTGCGCGCCGGTCCGCTGGCGTCATTGTTGGGCGAACGGGTGCTCGAGGTGATTCTGGACGCCCCGCCGCCCGAGCCACCGCCTGGATTTCGAGTCACTGCAGCCGGCATCGAGGCACCGCTGGCCGGAAGGACGGTGGAAGCGGCATTGGCGCTGTGTCGCGCGCACCGCCTGCCTGTGCGGGCGTCACGCGTGCGCGTGAAATCTCTCGAGGAGGTCGTGCTGGAAACCCACGACACCCACTAGTACGTTTCGCCGTCAATGACGGCGCCCGCTCCCTCCAAGCTTTCGCTGTTCAATACGCTGACCCGTCGCGTCGAGCCGCTCGCGCCGCTCGCGCCGCCGCGCGTCACGCTGTACACCTGCGGTCCCACCGTCTGGAATTACGCCCACATCGGCAATTTCCGCACGTTTCTGTTCGAGGATTTGTTGCGGCGCTGGCTGGAGCGGTCGGGCTACGATGTGTTTCACATCATGAACCTCACCGACGTGGACGACCGCACCATCAAGGCCGCGCGCCAGGCGGGAAAGCAGCTCACGGACCACACCGCGCCGTTCACGAAGGCATTCTTCGAGGACCGCGACTATCTGCGCATCAAGCCGGCGCACGTCTACACGCCGGCCACGGAATACATGCCGCAAATGATCGCCCTGGTCTCGAAGCTGATCGAACGCGGCGTCGCATATAAAGGAGAGGACGGCTCCGTCTACTTCGCGATCAACAAGTTCCCGACGTACGGCCGCCTGTCACAGCTCGACAAGCGTGAGATTAAAGTCGGCGCGCGCGTCGCGAGTGACGAATACGCGAAGGGTGACCCGAGCGACTTTGCATTGTGGAAGAAGGCGGACGCCGAAGCTGAAGCGGTGGGTGCTGTCTGGGATGCCCCATTTGGGCGCGGGCGCCCGGGCTGGCACCTCGAATGCTCGGCGATGTCGCTCGACGAGATCCGGAAGTGCTGCGGCGTTCAGACGCTCGATATCCACGCCGGCGGCATCGATCTCATTTTCCCGCATCACGAAAACGAGATCGCGCAGTCGGAGGGTGCGACGGGCCAGCAGTTCTCGCGCCATTGGGTGCACGGCGAGTTCTTGAATGTGCGCGGCACCAAGATGTCGAAACGCCACGGCAACTTTCTCACCGCACGCGATCTGCGGGAGCAAGGCGTCGATGCGGCGGCGGTGCGTCTCCTCTTCTTCCAAACGCACTACCGCCAACCCATCGATTTCAACGACGATGCACTCGCCGGTGCTGCAGAGGGTGTGAAGCGACTTGGAGAATTCCGCGAAAGACTCGAGCGTGAGGCGCGAAACCAAAAACGGGACGAGCCGCTGATTGAGTCGAAAATTGGAAAACGACATTGCTGCCGCGCTCAATGACGATCTGAATGCGCCGCGGGCGGTCGCGGCGCTCTTCGATTTCGTACGGGCCGCCAATCGCGAGCTCGATCGTCCTCAGAGGACAGGGGGCGCGGCCGCAGCCCTTGGCGCGTTCGAGCGCGTTGCGGGCGCCGCCCTGTTCGACATCCTGCCCACGGAGCGGGCCGCGGATCCGGCGCTCGAGCGCTGGGTCGCAGAACGCATCGCAGCCCGCGCGCAAGCTCGTAAGTCCAAGGATTTCAAGGCCGCCGACGCGATTCGAGCCGAGCTCCAAGCGCGCGGGGTCGAGATTGAGGACACGCCGACCGGGACCAAGTGGCGAGTCGGCTGACGCGACCTAAGTCGTTCGAGGTCCTACCCTTGCCATAGTCGCATGCCCCGTCTAAGATACGAGTCTGTAGGATTTGAGCCTTGACCAGCTGACGTAGCTCAATGGTAGAGCAGCTGATTTGTAATCAGCAGGTTAAGGGTTCGAGTCCCTTCGTCAGCTCACTGCCGAAGTACGAAGATTCGAGGAACCAACAAACCCCGCGGGCGGAGACACGCGGGGTCTGTTGTCAGGGGAAGTCTCGCGGGGCGAGGGCGGGGGGCACGGTGGGGTGCCCGAGCGGCCAAAGGGAGCAGACTGTAAATCTGCCGCGCTTAGCGCTACGAAGGTTCGAATCCTTCCCCCACCACTTTGTGGCGCGCGGGCGTAGCTCAGTTGGTAGAGCATCAGCCTTCCAAGCTGAGTGCGTGGTACGTGGTGAGTGGTGCGTTGGACTGTCTGCGCGACTCACCGTGAAGCCCACGCACCACGCACAACGCACCACGTACTGAGGAGCAAATGGCAAAGGCGAAATTCGAGCGCACGAAGCCGCACGTGAATGTCGGAACCATCGGGCACGTCGATCATGGCAAGACCACCTTGACCGCCGCGCTGACGAAGGTCTCGGCCGACAAGGGGCTGGGGACCTACGTGAGCTACGATCAGGTGGCGAAGGCGAGCGAGAGCCAGGGCCGGCGCGACGCGACGAAGATCCTGACGATCGCGACGAGCCACGTGGAGTACTCGACGCCCGAGCGGCACTATGCCCACGTCGACTGCCCGGGCCATGCCGACTATGTGAAGAACATGATCACGGGCGCGGCGCAGATGGACGGGGCGATTTTGGTGGTCAGTGCTGTGGATGGGCCGATGCCGCAGACGCGCGAGCACATCCTGCTGGCGCGGCAGGTGAACGTGCCGGCGATTGTGGTCTTCCTGAACAAGTGCGATCTGGTGGATGACCCCGAGCTGCTCGACCTCGTCGAGCTCGAGGTACGGGAGCTGTTGTCCAAGTACCAGTTCCCGGGCGACGACACGCCGGTCATTCGTGGGGCGGCGCTGAAGGCGATCGAAGGCGACAAGCAGTGGGCGGGGAAGGTCGAGGAGCTGCTCACGGCCCTGGATAAGAGCATCCCGGTGCCGAAGCGCGAGATCGATAAGCCGTTCCTGATGCCGGTCGAAGACGTGTTCTCGATCACGGGCCGCGGCACGGTCGCCACGGGCCGGATCGATCGCGGCAAGATCAAAGTCGGCGAGGAAGTCGAGATGGTGGGCTTCGGGACCGACAAGAAGACGGTCGTGACGGGCGTCGAGATGTTCCGCAAACTGCTCGACGACGGACAGGCCGGCGACAACGTCGGCTTGCTGCTGCGCGGCATTGAGAAGGACCAAATCGAGCGCGGGATGGTGCTGGCGAAGCCCGGCTCGATCAAGCCGCACACGCAGTTCGAGGCCGAGGTATACGTCCTGACAAAGGAAGAGGGAGGCCGCCATACGCCCTTCTTCAAGGGCTATCGGCCGCAGTTCTACTTCCGGACGACGGACGTGACGGGCTCGGTCGAATTGCCCGCCGGCGTCGAGATGGTGATGCCGGGCGACAACACGAAGATGACGATCGAGCTGATCACGCCGATCGCGATGGAAGAGCAGCTCCGGTGTGGTCACGAAGATTTTGAAATAACGAGGCACGTGAATGCCAAGAGAAAACATCATCATGGAGTGCACGATCTGTAAGAGTCGGAATTATTTCACGACCAAGAACAGACGGAAGCACCCCGAGCGGGCGGAGTGGAAGAAATTCTGTCCGCGCTGCAACAAGCAGCAGGCGCATAAGGAATCGAAGTAATGGCTACAGAAGTGATGACGGGCGGTGGGAGCGGCGTCGCGCCGCGTCCCGCCGGCAGAATCGGCCGCTTTTTCCAGTTCCTGCGCGACGTGCGCAACGAGCTGCGGAAGGTCACATGGCCGACGTTTGACGAGCTGAAGAAGGCGACGACGGTGATCATCATCTTCGTCACCGTGCTCGGCATCGCGATCGGGTTGATGGACTCGTTCTTCCAGTTCCTGTTCGTGAAACTGGTCGCGAGGCTGCTGTAAGCGTGCCCGATCTGCGCTGGTACGCGATTCAGACGACGGCGGGCCACGAGAACAAGGTCCGCAATCTGATCGCGCGCCGGATCGCCGAAGATGCGCGGCCCGAAGCGGAGAAGCCGATCCGCCAGGCCCTGGTCCCCACGCAGGAAGTCGTGGAGATCAAGAACGGCAAGAAGGTGAATGTCGAGCGCAAGATCTACCCGGGCTACGTGCTCGTGGAGATGGACCTGAATCAGGAGACCATCCACACGATCAACGGCATCCAGGGTGTGATCAAGTTCGTCGGCACGGGCCGGTTGCCGATGGCGCTGCGGCCGGACGAAGTGAACCGGCTGTTGGGCGTCGAAGAAGCGATCAAGGAAGAAGAGCCCACGGAGGCGATTCCGTTCCTCGTGGGCCAGGTCGTGGAAATCACGGAAGGGCCGTTCTCGGATTTCAGCGGCACCGTGCAGGAAGTGCTGCCAGACAAGGGCAAGGTGCGTGTCTCGGTGGCGTTGTTTGGTCGGCCCACTTCGGTGGAGCTCGACTATTTGCAGCTGAAGGCTCACTGACCACGGAATGCGTGGGAGTCCGCGTAAGCGGACGCTAATAGAGGAATACGATGGCCAAGCCAATCACCGCAATCGTCAAGCTCCAGGTACCGGCCGGCCAGGCCACGCCTGCGCCGCCGGTCGGTACGGCGCTCGGACCGCACGGCGTGAACATCATGGACTTCGTGAAGCAGTTCAACGCGAAGACCGGGAGCCAGGCGGGCATGGTGACGCCCGTCGTCGTGACGATCTACAAGGATCGCACCTTCACGTTCATCACCAAGACGCCGCCCGCTGCCGTGCTCCTGAAGAAGGAAGCGGGGATCGAGAAGGGCTCGGCCACCTCGAACCGGGAAAAGGTCGGTAAGGTGACGCGGGCGCAGCTCAAGAAGATCGCCGAAATCAAAATGCAGGACCTGAATGCGACCGACCTCGAAGGCGCGATCAACATGATCGCGGGGACGGCGCGCTCGATGGGCCTGGTGGTGGAGGGCTGATGCGCACCCACGGCAAGAAATACCGGGCTGCGGTCGGCACGCTCGAGCCACGCAAGCTGTACCCGCCGCCGGCGGCGGTCGAGCAGGTGAAGAACACGGCGTACGCGAAGTTCGACGAGTCGGTGGACGTCGCCGTCCGCCTCGGCGTCGATCCGAAGCACGCCGACCAGATCGTGCGCGGCACGGTCTCGCTGCCACACGGGACGGGGAAGAAGATCCGGGTCCTCGTGATCGCGCAGGGCGACAAGGCGAAGGAAGCCGAAGCCGCCGGCGCCGACTTCGTGGGCCTCGAGTACGTCGCGAAGATCAAGGAAGGCTGGCTCGACACCGACGTCATCGTCGCGACGCCGGACGTCATGGGCCAGCTCGGCGCGCTCGGAAAGGTGCTGGGGCCCCGCGGCCTGATGCCGAACCCGAAAGCCGGCACGGTGACGACGGACGTCAGCAAGGCGGTGAAGGAGCTGAAGGCGGGCAAGATCGAGTTCCGCGTCGACAAGAGCGGCATCGTGCACGCCGCCGTGGGCAAGAAGTCGTTCACGGCCCAGCAGCTCGCCGACAATCTCCAGGCCTTCATGGACGCGATCGTGAAGGCGAAACCTTCGGCGGCGAAAGGGCATTACATCCGGTCGGTGACGGTCTCGAGCACGATGGGACCGGGCGTGCGCGTCGATCCGGCGGGGTACCACGTATGAACCGGACCAAAGCGCAGAAACAGGAGATGGTCACGGCGCTGGCGACGCAGGTCGCCAAGTCGCCGACCATTTACGTCACCGATTTCACGGGCCTCAACGTGGCCCACATTACGGATCTGCGGCGCCGCCTGCGTGCGGTCGGCGTCGAGTACGTCGTCGTCAAGAACACGCTGGCGCGCCGCGCGTTATCCGAACAGCAGCTGAAGGACGGCGGTCTCGAGTCCTTCCTCGCTGGTCCGACCGCGCTGGTGCTGGCGGGGGCGGATCCGGTCGGTGCCGCGAAGGTGCTGACGGATTTCGCCAGGGAATTCGAGAAGCCCTCGATCAAGGTGGGCTTGGTCGAAGGGAAGCCGGTCACGCAGGCGCAGGTGAAAGCGCTTGCCGCGCTGCCGTCGAAGACGCAGCTGCTGGCGCAGCTGGGCGGTGCGCTGCAGGCGCCGATGGCCGGATTCCTGGGAGTGTTGAACGGAGTGCTCTATTCGATGGTCGGCGCCCTGGAGGCGCTGAAGGAACAACGGGCTGCTTCTGGCGCTGCCACTCAACAGAGTTAGGGAGAAGACAATGGCAACACAGACCATGAGTAAAGACGACATCCTCGAAGCTATCGGGAACATGTCGGTGTTTGAGCTGGCGGAGCTGATCGAAGCGTTCAAGTCGAAGTTCGGCGTGACGATCGCGGCTCCGGCAGCGGCACCGGCGGGCGGGGCGGCTCCGGGTGGCGCCGCGGCTGCACCGGCGGCTGAGGAGAAGACGGAGTTCACGGTCGTGCTGAAGGCGGGCGGCGAGAAGAAGATACAGGTGATCAAGGAGATTCGTGCGCTCACGAGCCTCGGCCTGAAAGAGGCGAAGGATCTGGTCGAGGGCGCGCCCGGCACCGTGAAGGAAGGCGTGTCCAAGCAGGAAGCCGAAGAAATCAAAAAGAAGCTCGAAGCGCAGGGCGCCGTCGTCGAACTGAAGTAGACGCGCGGAAAGCCCTGGGCCACGGGGGCCCTTGGCTAACCCGAGTCTCGCTTCGGTTCTACGACATGCGCGGATTACCTACAACCTGCTCGCTTTTCCGAGCCCTGGCATCCTCTCCCGCACCGCAGCCCGGTGCCGGGGCGGCAGGGCCTTTTGCAGTACGTGAGGGTTCGAATGACCACTAAGGCGTCTCCGCAGCTTTCGTTTGCAAAATTGCCGCAGGGCATGCCCATGCCCAACCTGCTCGACATCCAGACCCGGGCGTTCGAGTCGCTGCTGCAGCCCGACGGGAAGGGCAGCGCGCGTGCCGACGTCGGATTGGAGCGGGTCTTCCGGGACCTGTTCCCGATCCAGGACGTGAACGGCAACTACTCGCTCGAGTTCGTGAAGTACGCGCTCGGGGAGGCGAAGTACACCGTCGAAGAGTGCATCGAGCGCGACATGACGTACTCGGTGCCGCTCAAGGCGACGTTACAACTGGTCGTCATGGAAGAGATCGGCGAGGTCACCAAGACCAAGCGGCCCAAGAACATCATCGAGAAGGAAGTCTATCTCGGCGAGCTGCCGATTCTCACGCCGCTCGGGACGTTCGTGA
>WNGC01000355.1_pt1 | contig 26965 bp, 28 predicted proteins | sample 5400051 | NCBI WGS metagenome assembly WNGC01 (sample SAMN13153368, study PRJNA577476) | soil metagenome | isolation source: 20 cm soil or saprolite under grassland replicate 2 | place: USA:California | collected 2016-06-15
GGTGACCTCGACGCGCGCGCCCCTTCCCGTGCGCTCGCGCTCGTAGAGCGCAGCGAGAACAGCCATGCAGGCCTGCATGCCGCTCACCTGATCGGAAAGCGTCGGCCCCAGCGTGCGCGGGTCCTTCGGATCGACGAAGAGGCTCATCAGGCCCGAGAGCGCCTGCCCCACGGCATCGTATGCAGGCCGCTCGCCGTACGGGCCGTCCTCGGCGAACCCGGCGATCGAGCAGTAGACGAGGCGGGGATTGTCCGCGCGCAGCGTTTCATGGTCGAAGCCCAGGCGCTTCATCACCCCCGGCCGGAAATTCTCCAGCACCACGTCGGCCTCCCGCGCCATCCGGCGAAACGCCTCCTGCCCGCGCGGCGAATTGAGGTCCAGGGTGATGCTCAGCTTGTTGCGGTTGAATGCGCAGAAGTTGTGGCTGTAACCCGGCGCGTTCGTATTGAAACCGAACTCGCGGAATGCATCCCCGCCCCGCGGCCGCTCGACCTTGATGACCCGGGCGCCGAGATCGGCGAGCTGCAGCCCCGCGTACGGGCCCGCGATGAACTGCCCCAGCTCGAGAACGCGGATGCCTTTCAGCGGGCTCGACATGCGCGCTCGGCCGTCAGCCGCGCTTGTAGGTCTCGAGCCCCGGGCGGTACGCCTTGTCGTCGAGGAACTGCTTCATTCCCTGCGTGCGTCCCTGCTCGCGGTCGAGAAAACGCATTTCCATCTCTTTCGCCTTGAGGTAATCGGTCGCCTGCTCGACGTCCATGCCGCGCACGTGGTGCATGACCTCCTTCACCGACTTGTAGACCTGCGGATTCTTTGCGAGCAGCGTCTTCGCGAGCTTCACGGTTTCCTCGCGCAGCTTCGCGCGCGGCACGGCGAAGTTCACCAGGCGTATCTGCGCGGCGACCCGGCCGTCGAAGGGCTCGCCGGTGAGCGCGTACCACTTCGCATCGCGGTAGCTGCAGGCGTCCAGCATCACCTTCGCGACGAGGCCCGCCGGCAGGATGCCCCAGTTGATCTCCGACAGGCCGAACTTCGCGTCCTCCGCGGCGATCGCGAAGTCGCACGCGACGAGCGGCGTGAACGCGGCTCCGTAGCAGAAGCCGTTCACCATGGCGATCGTCGGCTTGGGGAAATGCGCGAGCTGGTTCCAGCGCCATTCCTGGCTCGCGAGGATCGCGCGGCGCTTCTCGACCGGCTTGTCGTCGAGGTCGCGGAAGAAGAGATCGATGTCCTGACCTGCGCTCCAGCTATCGCCCGCGCCGGTGAGCACGAGCACCTTGGCTTCCGGCGCCTCGGCGAGCGCGCCCAGCGCCGCGATCATTTCCTGGTGCATCTGCGGGCTCATCGCGTTGCGCTTGTCCGGGCGGTTCATCGTCACCCAGGCGATGTCGTCCGCGACCTCCACTTTCACGGTCTGGAACTTCGGGAAATCCATCTTTTTCCTCCTCGAGCGGAGCGCTTCACCGCGCCGGGCAATTGTAGCAACGAAAGCAGCGGCTCTGGGCGAGCTTGGCGTAGAATTCACCGCGACGCGGCCCAAGACAGGCTGAAGGCGACATGAAGGTAACAAGCACCGGACAGACGCTCGGCGCGACGATCGAAGGGCTCGATCTCGCGCAGCCGCTGTCGCAAGACGAGTTCGATGAGGTGCTGCGCGCTCTCGGGCGATTCGGCGCGGTGCGCTTTCCGCGGCAGGAGCTGACGGGCCGGCAGCTCGCCGATTTCAGCGCGCGCTTCGGGAAACTGGAGATCAACGTCGCCAACGCATTCCAGGAACCCGGGATTCCCGAGGTGATGATCCTCTCCAACATCGTGGAGAACGGCAAGCCGATCGGGCTCGCCGACGCGGGGCAGGACTGGCATACCGACATGTCCTATAGCAGCACCATCGCTCTCGCCAACGTCCTCTACGGCATCAAGATCCCCAGGCGCGGCGGCAAGCCCCTCGGGGCGACCGAGTTCGCGAACATGCACGCCGCTTACGACGGCCTCCCGGCCGAGATGAGACGCGACCTCGAAGGCATGACCGTGCTGCACGATTTCAACAAGTTCTGGGAAATGATGAGGCGCGACAAGGGCAGCCGGCGCCCGCCGCTCAGCGAGGCGCAGAAGAAGGCGAAGCCGCCGGTGTCACACCCGATCTTTCTCACGCATCCGATCACCGGGCGCAAGGTGCTCTACGCCAACCCCGGCTATTCGATCCGGATCAACGAGCTGCCGCAGAAGGAAAGCGACGAGATGCTCGAGTTTCTCTTCGAGCACCAGTTGCGGCCCGAGTACCGCTACGCCTTTCACTGGAATGAGGGCGACGTCCTCATGTGGGAAGACATCGGCACCATCCATAACGCGGTCGCCGACTACGGTCCCGATGAGCACCGTCTCGTCAAGCGATGCCAGGTGATGGCGACGATGTTCTATTCCGGAGCGCGGGAGCGATGAGGAAAGCAACTGTGGTGCTCGTCGCCGCCATCCTTTGCGCCCTTGCCGCCGGCGCAAGCGCACAAAGCTATCCCGCAAGGCCGGTGAGGATCTTGGTCGGCTTCGCGGCGGGCGGGCCGACCGACGTGATCGCGCGCATCGTCGCGCAGGACATGACCGGTTCGCTCGGCCAGTCCTTCGTCGTCGAGAACCGGCCCGGCGCCAACGCCATCATCGCGACCGAGGCGGTGGCACGGTCGGCGCCGGACGGCTACACGCTGCTCTTCTCCTCGCTCTCGCTGCTGGTGAACGCGATCCTCCTGGAAGGCAAGGTCCACTACGACCCGTTCAAGGACTTCGCACCGGTGAGCAACGCTGCGGTGCTGCCGATGGTGGTCGTGACGAGCCCGGAGACCCGCATCAATTCGATGCAGGACCTGATCGCGCTCGCCAGGGCGAAGCCCGGGGAACTGAGCTACGCGACCTCGGGCAACGGCGGCTCGACTCATCTCGCCGGCGCGATGCTCGAGAACGCGACCGGAACGAAGATGATCAACGTTCCGTTCAAGGGCAACGGCCCGGCGCTCGCCGAGGTGATGGCGGGGCGGGTGACCTTCATGTTCTACCCGATCGTCGGCATCGCCGACCAGGTATCGGCGAGGAAGCTGAGAGTGCTCGCGGTCGGCACGCCCAGGCCGCACGCGGATTTTCCAGCGGTGCCCACGCTCGAGCAATCGGGCTTCCCGGGATTCGAGGAAACCGCTCCCTGGGTGGGCATGCTCGCCCCGGCGGGCACGCCGGCGCCGGCGGTCGATCGCCTCGCCCGCGACATGCGCAAGTCGCTCGCCGGGCGCGAGACGCAGGAGCGGATGAAGGCGCTCGGCGCGGTCACCGTCGCCGACACTCCGTCCGAATTCGCGGCGTTCCTCAAGAAAGACTACGAACGCTGGGCACGCGTCATCAAGACCTCCGGAGTGAAGGCCGAATGAGCGCGGCAAGCGGGCTCGGCAAACCTCTGGCCGACGTCTCGGCCCCTGCAGCCTCTTCCTGCCCGGCCTCGCGGCGCGCCTCCGCGCGCGTGCTGCGCGCGTGGAACATCGCGGACTTGCGCCGGATAGCGAAAGGGCGCCTGCCGCGCGCGATATTCGATTTCTTCGACGGCGCCGCCGAGGACGAGACCACGCTTCGCGAAAATCGCGCCGCATTCGAGCGCGTGCGGCTCGCCCCGAAAATGCTCGCAGGCGTGGCGCGGATCGACACCTCGGCTGCGATTCTCGGCGCGCGCTCGAGCCTTCCCATCGCGGTCGGCCCCACGGGCGGCATCGGATTCGGCTGGCCGTTCGCAGACGTCGGCGTCGCGCGCGCGGCCGCCGCTGCCGGGATCCCGTATACGCTCTCGACCATGGCGACCGCGTCGGTCGAGCGCATCGCGCGCGAGGCGGGCGGGCGCCTGTGGTTCCAGGCCTACATCTTCCGCGAGCGCGCGATGACCCTGGGCCTCGTCGAGCGCGCGCGGCAGCTCGGATACGAGGCGCTCATGATCACCGTGGACGTACCCGTCGGCGGCAAGCGCGAGCGCGACTTCCGCAACGATTTTGCGATCCGCTTCCGCTTCACGCCGAGGAACGTCCTGGATTTCGCCTCGCACCCGGGCTGGGTGCTCTCGGTGCTGAGGCACGGCATGCCGGTGCTGGAAAACGTGGTGGACCTGGCGCCTGAGGCGAAGAGCACCGCCGAAATCGCGTCCTCGGTGGGGCAGTTCTGGGACGCGGACTTCGACTGGGACGGCCTGAAGGAGATGCGCGACCGCTGGCCGAGGAAGATTCTGGTGAAGGGAATCCTTCGCGCCGACGAGGCCGAGCGGCTCGCCGGCCTGGGAATAGACGCGGTGGTCGTGTCCAATCACGGAGGGCGGCAGCTCGACGGGGCGGTCGCGGCGCTCGATGCTCTTCCGCCTATCATGCGCGCGGTCAAGGGCAGGATAAGCGTCCTCGTGGACGGCGGCGTGCGGCGCGGCGTGGACGTCGTCAAGGCGCTCGCGCTCGGCGCCGAGGGCGTGATGCTCGGCCGCGCGACGCTCTACGGCGCCTGCGCGGCGGGCGAGGCGGGCGCGGCGCGCGCTCTCCATATCCTGGGCGACGAGCTGGTGCGCGCCATGCAGCTCTCGGGCGTGCGCTCGGTGGGCGAGATCGGGCCGGATCTGCTCGCGAATTGAGAAAGGGAAAACCATGAGCTCCGTCAAACGAAGAATGGTCTTGAAGGGCGCAGCGCTAGCCTCGCTCGCGTATACCGTCGGCGGCGCCGAGGTGCTGCTCTCGCCGCGCGACGCGCACGCCCAGGGCGTTCCGCTCAAGGTGCTGACTGCCGGTGAGCGCGCCGCGCTCGAAGCGCTGGCGGAAACGCTCCTGCCCGGCGCGAAGGACGCGGGCCTCGCGCATTACGTCGACCAGCAGCTGAGCGTGGATCCGAGCGAATGCCTGCTGCTCGCGCGCGCCCTCGGCGTGATGCCGCCTTACGCGAATTTCTATCGCGCGGGACTCGCCGCGCTCGACCAGTCCGCTCGCCAGGCGCACGGCGTGAAGTTCGCAGAGCTCGCAGCGGACAAGCGCAGCGAGTTCGTCGAGCAGATCCGCCAGAAGGTTCCCGAGGGCTGGAGCGGGCCGCCGTCGCCTTTCTTCTATTTCGTTTCGCGCGGCGACGCGGTGGACGTCACCTACGGCACGGTCGAGGGTTTCGAGCGGCTGGGCATTCCGTACATGCCGCATATCATCCCGATCAAAAGGTGGTAGCCATGGCCAACGAAAAAGTCGATGTCGTGATCGTCGGCGGCGGCGCCTCCGGAATCCTGCTCGCCGCCAAGCTCGGCCAAGCCGGGAAGAAGGTCGTGATCCTCGAGGTGGGTCCGCCGCTCGCTCTCGACGACCTGGTGAGCTCGCAGATCTGGTCGCGGCGCCTGAAGTGGGGCGGGGTGCCAGTGGTTTCGGAAGGAAAGAACCCCGTTGCCCACAATTTCCAGTCGGGCTGGGGCCTGGGCGGCGCGGCGATGCACCAGTTCGCCAACTGGCCGCGCTTCCATGTTGAGGATTTCCGCGTCAAGACCCAGTACGGGCGCGGGCTCGACTGGCCGATCTCGTACGCCGACGTGCGGCCGTACTACGACCGCATCCAGAAGGAAGTCGGCCTCTCGGGCGATCACGTCGCCGAGGTCTGGCGCCCGGCGGGCGACCCCTATCCGATGCCGCCGATGAAGTGGTTCCGACAGGCCGAGCTGCTCGCCGAGGGCTTCAGGAAAATCGGCATGCGCACGGCGCCCATGCCCGTGGCGATCAACAGCGTGCCCTACAACGGCCGGCCCGCGTGCATCTACGACGGCTGGTGCGAGGCGGGCTGCCCGACGGGCGCGCTCGTCAATCCGCAGGTCACTTATCTGCCCATCGCGAGGAAAGCCGGCGTCGAGATCCGCACCCATGCCTACGTGACGCGCGTGCTCGTGAACGCGAAAGGCGACCGCGCTGTCGGGGTCGAGTACTACGACAAGGCGAGAGAGCGCCAGGAGCAGCACGCGGACGTCGTCGTGCTCTCGGCCTTCTCGGCGTCGAACCCGCGCATCCTTCTCAACTCCGCGAACGACAGGCATCCGAAGGGCCTCGCGAACTCGAGCGGGCGGGTGGGTCAATACGTCACGGCGCACATCACGTTTTCCGCCTTTGCGATGTTCGAGGAGAACACCGAGAACCACATGGGCACCTCCGGGGCCTTCGGCATGTCGCAGGACGGCTACGTCAAGGACAGCCACCCGGGATTCGGCAGCTACACCTGGACGGTGGGCGTCGCGATGAAGCCGAACGACGTGCTCGGCTTCGCCAATTCGCGGCCCCAGCTCTTCGGCAACGCGCTGCACGATTTCATGAAGCGCGCCTCGCGCGGGCTCGCGCGCATCGGCGTGCAGGCGGAGGAATTGCCGAATCCCGAGAACCGCGTCGTGCTCTCCGAGCGCAAGGACGCCTACGGCTTCCCGCTCGCGCGCGTGATTCACGGCCTCGACGAGAACTCGATGCAGCTCTTCGACCACATCCGCGCCGAGGGCGACCGCATCGTCAAGGCGACGCGCGCAAAGGAGACCTGGACCAATCCCAGCCCGGGTCTCGCGCACTTCCTCGGCGGCACGGTCATGGGGAAAAGCGCGAAAGACTCGGTCGCCGACGGCTACGGCCGCACCCACGACGTCGCCAACCTCTTCATCACGGGAGGCGGGCTCTTCCCGACGATCGCCGGTGTGCACCCGACCTTCACCCTGCACGCGCTGACCTTGCGCACCGCGGATTACATGGCGAAGAACTGGGGCGCGATCGCGGCGTAGGGTTTGCGCAGGTCCTGACGGATGGGCTCGATCTTGACATCGCCGCGGCGCCGTTTCAAACTATCGCCCTCGCGGGGAAATGCAGACTCCCCGCCCGGCTCCAAACCGGTCCAAGACGTCCGCGTCCAAGCTCTGCTTCACTGACTTCGTCAGGAGAAGCTATGGACGCGCCGACATCAGCAAGTTTCATATCGACAATCGAAGTTCTGTCCGCAATTCGCGGCGGCCGGCCTCCTTTGATCATCGACGTGCGGCGGAAGCCCGTATTTCGCGCGGCGACCGACATGATCGCGGGCGCCCTGTGGCGCGATCCCGAGCGCGTTGTCGACTGGGCGGGCGAGCTGCCGCGCGCGAGCCGCGTCGTCGCGTACTGCGTGCACGGGCAAGAAATCAGTCAAGGTGTCGCAAAGGCGCTCGCCGGGCGCGGCCTGACCGCGCAGTATCTGCAGGGCGGCATCGAAGAAGGCTGGAAGGCCGCGGGCGGCGCGCTCGACGCGAAGCCCGCGGGCGCGAACACGCGCTGGGTGACGCGCGAGCGGCCGAAGATCGACCGCATCGCCTGCCCGTGGCTGATCGCGCGCTTCGTCGACCCCGGTGCGGAGTTCCTCTACGTTCCGACGAAAGAGGTGCAGGCCGCGGCGAAGGAGCACGACGCGACGCCTTATGACATCCCCGGTGTTCACTTCTCGCACCAAGGCGAGCGCTGCAGCTTCGACGCGTTCCTGAAGCACTACCGCCTGACCGATCCGGCGCTCGAGCAGCTCGCCGTTATCGTGCGCGGCGCCGACACCGCGCGCCTGGATCTCGCGCCGCAGGCGCCCGGGCTCGCCGCGATCTCCCTCGGCCTCTCGCGCAACTTCGCCGACGACCAAGAGATGCTAAAGCACGGCATGGTGATGTACGACGCGCTCTATGCCTGGTGCAAGTCGGGGCAGGAAGAGGTGCACACCTGGAATCCCGCCGCTTACCGCTGACAGAGCGACCCACGAAATGAACGGAACCCTGGCGGAGATCGAGCAGCATGAGTGAAGAAAAGCACTTGCCGAGCGATGCTTCCGGGGCGGTGCCGGAGTATTCGATGGGACAACTCATCCAGTACGCGCTGCGCCTGGGGACTTTCGGCTTCGGCGGCCCGATCGCGCTGGTGGGTTACATGCATCGCGATCTCGTTGAGCAGCGCAAGTGGATCGCCGAGGAGGATTACCGCGAAGGCCTGGCCCTTTCGCAGCTCGCGCCGGGGCCGCTCGCCGCGCAGCTCGCGATCTACCTCGGTTTCGTCCACTACCGCATCCTCGGAGCGACGCTGGTGGGGCTCGCGTTCGTGCTGCCTACCTTCTTCATGGTGATCGCGATCGGCGCGGCTTACGTCGCCTACGGCGGGCTTGCGTGGATGCAGGCCGTCTTCTACGGCGTCGGCGCCGCGGTCATCGGCATCATCGCGATCAGCGCGTACAAGCTCACGACGAAAACGGTCGGCAGGGACAAGCTGCTGTGGGCGTTCTACCTCGTCGCCGCGGCGGTGACCGTCGCGACCGAATCGGAAAGCGTGTGGATTTTCCTGATCGCGGGCGTCGTCGCGTGGCTCGTCAAGGCGCCGCCCAAACGCGGGTTCCAGTCCGGGACGATGCTCGCCGTTGCGGCCCAGCTTCCGACCGCGGCCGGCGTGGCCTCGGTCATCGACTGGCCGCTCCTCCTGCAGATCGCCCTGTTCTTCGGCGAAGCCGGAGCCTTCGTGTTCGGCAGCGGCCTCGCGATCGTGCCGTTCCTCTATGGAAGCGTGGTGAACGAGCACCACTGGCTGAACGAGCGCCAGTTCATCGACGCGGTCGCGGTGGCGATGATCACGCCGGGGCCCGTGGTCATCACGGTGGGCTTCATCGGCTATCTCATCGCCGGGTTTCCGGGCGCGACCGTGGCCGCGCTCGCGACCTTTCTGCCCTGCTATCTGTTCACCATCATTCCGGCGCCGTACTTCCACAAGTACGGAAAAAGGCCGGGGATCATCGCTTTCGTCGACGGCGTCACCGCGGCCGCGGTGGGCACCATCGCCGGCGCGGTCGTCGTGCTCGGCAAGCGCTCCATCACCGATATCCCGACGCTCGCCATGCTGTTGATCACGATCTTGCTGCTCTGGAAGATGAAGAAGTTGCCCGAGCCCGTGATCATCGCCGCGGCGGCCGTCGCCGGTTTGATCGCATTTCCGTTGTTGAAGTCCTAGAGGCGAACCGTCATGCGTACGGCTTTGCTCGTGTTGTGTCTCCTACCTCTGTCCGAGCCCGCTCTTGCCCTTCGCCCGTACGACTCCACCGATGCCGACGTTGCCAAGCAGGGCGAATTCGAGCTGGAGTTGGGTCCCGTCGGCCGGCGGCGCGAGGATTCGAAACGTATAGCGGTCGCTCCGGCCGCGATCGGCAACTTCGGCTTGGAGGGGAATCGCGAATTGGTGATTCAGGGGCAGCGCGAAGTGGCGCTCGACCGCGATCCTGGCGAGCCGCGCAGCGCTATCGTCGACAACGGCATCTTCATCAAGCAGGTGCTGCGAAAGGGAACTCTGCAGGACGAGTCCGGTGCGAGCATTGCGACGGAATACGGGCTGCTGCTTCCAGCAGTGCACGGGGAGAAGGGGACGGGGTTCTCCGTCGCCGGCATCGTTTCCCAGCGCACCGAAACGATATCGGTGCATCTCAATGCCGCTCTCGCGTGGACGCGCGAGCACGAACCCGACCTTTTCCTGGGGGCCATCCTCGAAGGCCCGTATTCGTGGGTGGTGCGCCCGGTCGCCGAAGTCTTCGGCGAGCAGGCCTCAGGCAGCCCGCGGACCTCCTCGGGGCTCGTCGGTGCGATCTGGCGCTTCCGGGACGGTCTTTCGTTCGATGTCGGAATCCGCAGGGCGCACGACGGAAACGAGACCATCCGGGAGCTGCGCCTGGGATTGACCTGGACATTCGGCTGAAAACGGAGCCACGACGTGAAAGCTAAACGCAAGCTGATTTTGGTACCATTCCTGTCGCTTGTTTTGCCCGCCGGGCTGCAGGCTGCAGATGTGCTCGAGCCGGCTGCAAGCATAGACCTGCCTTCTGTGAAGGGGCGCATCGACCATTTCGGGGTCGACCTGAAGCGGCAGCGGCTCTTCGTCGCCGCACTGGGGAACGACACGCTGGAAGTCGTCGACGTGAAGTCGAGCCGCCGAGAACGAAGCCTCGACGGATTCGGCGAGCCGCAGGGGGTCCTTTACCTGCCCGAGTTCAATCGCATCTATGTCGCGAACGGCAGCGCCAACCGCGTCGATATCCTGGACGGGACTTCGCTCGCGCGCGTCAAGAGCGTCGAGCGCCTGAATGACGCCGACAACGTCCGCTATGACGCCGGCGCGCGCAAGGTGTACGTCGGGTACGGAAACGGCGCGCTGCGCGCGCTCGATCCGGCGAGCGGTGGCTCTTCAGGCGATATCCGGCTTGCCGGACATCCGGAATCGTTCCAGCTGGAGACGCGCGGGACGCGGATTTTCGTCAACGTGCCTCCGGCGCGCCACGTCGCGGTGGTGGATCGCGCGAAACAGTCGGTTGTCGCAACTTGGGACGTTCCCGGAGCGGAGTCCAATTATCCGATGGCGCTCGACGAGCCGGGCGGGAGGCTGTTCGTCGGAGCACGCAAGCCCGCGGTGCTGCTCGTGTACGACATCGATTCCGGAAAGGTCGTGGCGAAGCAGCCGATCGGGGAAGACACCGACGATATCTTCTTCGACCCGCAGCGCAAGCGAATCTATGTCGTCTGCGGACAGGGGTGGATCGATATCGTGCGCCAGGACGATGCGGATCATTATTCGCTGGAAGGCACGGTCCGCACCGCCCCGCGCGCGCGCACCGGGCTCTTCGTTCCCGAAGAAGGGCGGCTCTACGTAGCCGCGCCGGCAATCGGAACATCACCCGCTAGGCTGCTTACTTATCGACTTCGTTGAATCTACAAAAAGGTTCGTCACTCGTAACACGCCACGGAGCCGTTTTGCTCCGCACTTCAAAAAAAGGAGTACATCATGAAATGTAAAGAGCGCCGGTACTTTCACGTCTTTCCATTGATCGCCGCATTGGCCGTGGCGGGATGGCTTGGCTGGCAGCCCGCTCGTGCCGAAGGGGATTCCAAGGAGCTGCAGGCGGTCGCGCAGGCCCTGGGCAAGAGCAAGCTCAGCTTGCTCGCGGGCATCCGGCAGGCAAGTCAAGGAAGCGCAAAAGCTATTTCGGCGAAGTTCGAGCTGGAAGACGGCAAGCTCTCGCTTTCCGTGTATACGGCAGAAAAGGGGCTGGCGGTCCCTGCCGAAAAGAATGTGCTTCAGGAGTTGAGCGGCAGCCCCGAACAGGACAAGTGGACACCGAAAGCGGAAGTCTTCAAGGACGTACCCCACGTTGCGAGATCCGCGGAACAGCTCGCAGTGATGTCGCTCGGCAGGAAAAGCCTTGTTGCCGTCATCGCCGAAGTGCGCAAAACGCATCCCGGTACCGTTTTCTCGATTACACCGACGATCAAGAACCACAAGCCCGTCGTGGTGGTGCTTGTCGCCCAAAAAGGCAAAGTCACGACGGTGACCCGGCCTCTATGAGTTCATTCCAAGACCACTCTCTAGGAGAAGTCATACCATGAAGCGCTTTAATCTAATACTCACAAGCTTTGGGTTCGCGCTCGGACTGTCCACCGCCGCCCTCGCAGTGGACGACGACTGGGCCCCAGTCGCGCAGGCGCTCGGGAGATCCGGTGCGCAGTTACCCGGCGGAATTTACCGCGTCGGTCTCGGGCGGAGCGACCTGAAGGTCACCCTGGACGAGGTCACGATCAGACCCACTCTTGCCCTGGGCTCCTATCTCGCATTCCAGAAAATGGGAAGCGAGGCGATGGTGATGGGCGATCTCGTGCTGCTGCAGGAGGAGGTCAACCCCGTGATGAAGAAACTCGTCGAAGGCGGAATCGGGATCACGGCGCTGCACAACCATCTGCTGCGCTCCTCGCCTGCCACCATGTACATGCATTTCTACGGGCGCGGCGACCCCGTCAAGCTCGCCGCCGCGCTGCGCGCCGGCCTTGCCGAAAGCAAGACCCCATTGGCGGCGCCGGCACCCGCGGGTTCTCCGCCGCCGCCGCTCGACCTCGACACCGCTGCAATCGATCAAACGCTGGGCGCAAAGGGCAGCGTCAACAGCGGTGTTTATGCGTTCAACATCCCTCGGCCCGAAACCATCATGGAGGATGGAATGCCGATTCCCGTCGGCATGGGTTCGGGCATCGTCATCAACTTCCAGCCGACCGGGGGCGGCAAGGCGGCGATCACCGGGGACTTCGTGCTCATCGCACCGGAGGTTAATCCCGTCCTTAAAGCGTTGCGCGACGGGGGGATCGAGGTGACGGCACTGCACAGTCACATGCTTACCGAACAACCGCGGCTGTTCTTCATGCATTTCTGGGCAAACGATGACGCCGGGAAGCTGGCCAGAAGTCTGAAGGCGGCCCTGAACAAGGTCAAGCATTGAAAACCAAAGGAGCCGCATCTTGAAAAGAGCTCTCGCATTGATCCTTTCAGCTCTCGCATCGGCGGCAATCATGACAACGACTCATGCGGAAACTGTTTCGTTCGACCGGGAGACGCCGGGCGCGCTGCCCGCCGGCTGGCGCGCGGGCGTCACGGGGCGCGGGTCGCCCAAGTGGTCGGTCGAAGCCGACATGTCGGCGCCGAGCAGGCCCAACGTGCTCAAGCAATCGGGCAGCGGAACCTTCCCCTGGTGCGTCAGGTCCGATGCGTCCCTTGCCGACGGCTATGTCGAGGTGAAGTTCAAGCCGCTCACGGGCCGCGAAGATCAGGCAGGCGGGGTGGTGTGGCGCTGGAAGGACGGCGATAACTACTACGTCGCGCGCGCCAACGCGCTCGAGAACAACGTGTCGCTCTACTACACGGCGAATGGAAGGCGCAACACGATCAAGTACGTCGATGCGCCGGTACCGGGCAACACCTGGCACACACTGCGCGTGGAATTCTCCGGGAAGAAGATGCGTGTGAGTTTGGACGGCAAACAATACATCGAGACGGACGACGATCATATCGCCGGCTCCGGCGCCGTGGGCGTGTGGACCAAGGCGGACAGCGTGACGCTGTTCGACGATTTCGGCTATGGCGGGGCGTCCGCGCGCTGAAACTCATGGGAGCCCGCCTCAGCGCCGGTGCGCGAACGGAAAACCCCGGCGGCGGTACTGGATGGCGAGCCAGCCCCCGAGCATGCCGCCCAGGTGCGCGAAGTGCGCCACGCCCGCCGCGGTGCCGGTCACGCCGAACACGAGCTCGAGCGCGCCGAAGAGAATCACGAAGATGCGCGCCTGCATCGGAATCGGCGGGAAGATCAGCATGACCATGCGCCGCGGGAAATACATCCCGAAGGCGAGCAGCAGTCCGTAGAGCGCGCCCGAGGCGCCCAGGGTCGGGACGGGCGGGCCGCCTGCGATCGCAGTGAACACCAGCTGGGTGAGCGCAGCCGCGACGAGGCAAGCAAAGTAGTAAAAAAGGAAGTAGCGCGAACCGAAGAGTCGCTCGATGTCGCTCCCGAACATGTACAGCCCGAGCATGTTGAAGAAGATGTGCGGGATCCCGCCGTGCAGGAAACCGTAGGTGACGAGCTGCCAGATCCAGAATCCGTACCCGGGCGGCCACAGCGCGAACCAGGCCTCGAGCAGCCCGCCGGTCGCGGACTGAAGGAGGAAGACCGCGACGTTGGCGATCAGGAGGGATTGCGTGACGGGCGGCATGGGCGTGGCCGAGAAGTGACTCCGCTCGGCGTCGGTCAAGCTTCGCTCAAAGTGCGTATTTGACGAGAATGCGCGCGACGCGCGATTTTTCGCCGCTCCAGTTCGCGAATCCCTGACAGATCTGCTTGGCGTCGCCGTCGGGCCGCTCGGTGAATTTCTCCGCGAAGCGCGACTGCCCAGCTTCCACGCCCGGCTGCACGCGGTTGTCCTGCCAAGGCTGCTTGGGCTTCTCGGCGCCGATGTAAAGCTGCACTTCCTTGACGGTCGCCGAAGCCGGCACTCTTGCGCAGATCGTGATCCGAAGCGCGTTATGCTCGGTGCATTCCTCTCTCGCACCCCGGACGCCCTCGGCTTTGCAGGGCCCGACGACGACGCTCGCTGCCGCGCCTTCCTCGCCGAGCCGCGAAGCATCGGCGCGCTGGATCTCGGTTTCGATCTGCCTGCGCTCGTTCGTCCGGGCCTGCTCCAGGCGCGTCGCGGTCGCGTTGATCTCGGAGAGCTTGGACTGGAGATCGGCGCGCAGAGAATCCCGGTCGCCTTCGCGCAGCGACACGAAGTATTGCGATAGCGCGAACCCGCCCACCGCGGCGGCGGCCAGCAGGGCGAAGACGACGATCACGGGCCCGCGCCGGGTTTTCTTCGTGATCGGCTGGCCGCGCTCGCGCTCCTTCATTTCCTTGCGCCAGGAAATGCGCAGCTGGACAAGCGCCGCCGCCACCGTGGCGAGGGCGCCGACCATCGACGCCATGAGCGGTTCGGAAAGGTGTGAGAAATCCATGGGCGGATGATACGAGATCAGGTCCGGGAAGAAAATGGTGCGTCCGGGGCGACGTGAAATGCGTCACGCTGTGAAGGGCCGCAAGGCGGCGCGTCGATGCCGCGCGAATTACCTACTCTTACCCGGCTTCTGTCCGTTCGCCCACTGGGCCAGCGTTTTCCAGTCCGGGTCGTTCTTGGACTCGAATTGCCTGCCGCCGTTGTGGAAGGAGTTGCCGCCCGCCTCGGGCGCGAGCGGCATGACGAGAAGGCGGGTCGCGGCGGGGTTGCCGGGAACCACCAGTCTGGAGACCGTTTCGAAGTTGCGGCGCGACTGTTCCTCGGTCCAGAACTTGGCGCCCGGAGAGAGCTTCTCCAAGCGGAAGGCGTTGTTGCTCTCTGCGTGACAGACGTAGCAGCGGGTGTGCCCCGGCTTCTTCTTCAGGAAGATCGGCTCGACCCGCGCCTTGAAAAACTCGTAATCGAGAGACTGCGCGGACGCGGGAGCCGCCTGCAGGGCAGCCGCGACCGCCACGATCATCGCCACAAGACCCGCGCGCACGATGAACCCTCTCCTAGCGCAGTGCCAGCGTGTTGATGCGCTTCGGCACTTCGCCGACCGGGATGTTCGCGATCACTTTCATCGCCCGGGTGTCGATCGCCGAGACGGATCTGATCGCGGAGTTGGTCACGTAGAGAAGCTTGCCGTCGGGAGTGAAGGTCGCCCAGTTGGGCAGCGCGCCGATCGCAGCGCGCCCGGGAAGCTTGAGCTCAGGCAGGGTGACCTGTCCCAGCAGCTTCAGCTCCGGAAGCGAGTAGACGAAGACGGCGTTGGCGAACACGCTGGTGACCCACAGCGACTTGTTGTCCGGGGCGACGGCCATTCCGTGTGAGGGCGTTTCGCTGCGTCCCTCGGCCATGCCGTAGCCGGTGGGCTGGTCCGGAAACTTCACCCGCGCCACTTCCTTGCGCTGCACGAAATCCACCACCGCGAACCCGCTCAGGTCCGAGAGCTGGACGAAGATGCGGCGGGTCGAGCCGTCGGGAGCCGATTCGAAGGTCATCGGCCGCACGCCCTTGTCGAGCTTGAGGTCCCAGGCCACCTGCTCGGTCTTGAGGTCGAGCACGGCGAGGAACTTGTGGCGCACCGAGCCCGCGACGGCGTATTTACCGTCCGCCGTCACATAGACATTGTGCATGCGCCCGTTGAGCGGGACGGTCTTGGCGAGCGTGAGGGAGCGGGTGTCCACGATGTCGAGCCCGCCCTTGTCTTCCGCTATGCAGATGACGACCCGCGCGCCGTCGCGGGTGACCGCGATGTTGTTGGGGTGGCCGCTCAGGGGCACCTTCTTCACGATCCTGCCGGTCTTGCGGTCCACGATGTCGAGCGTGCTGTCGGCCTCGTTGCTGACATAGACGCGCGTGCCGTCGGGGGCGAAGTCGACCCCGTGGGGCGTCTCGATTCCCTCGATTACCTGCACCACCTTGTTGATCGCCGGGTCGATGACATGGATGTTGTCGCCGGCGCTGTTGGTCGCATAGACTCGGACCTCGCCCGCGGATGCGGGCAGCGCCGCCAGCGCGAGCGCGATCCACAGACTTCCAAGGCCGCCGCGATGGCTCGTCTTCAACATGGGGGCTCCTCCAAGGTTGCGGTGAGTGTAGGCGCAAGGCGGTTCCAGGGTCAAGACGCTCAGAGCTTGAACAGGCGTTGCGGATTGTCGGCCAGGATCCGGCGCCGGGTCGCCTCGTCCGGGGCCCATTTACCCAGCAGATTCCACAGCTCGACCGATCCGACCTTGTCGGCGAAGGAGAGGTGCGGGTAGTCGCTGCCCCAGATGACGCGATCGGGCGCCGCCTCGATCAGCGCGCGTGCCATCGGCGCGACGTCGGCGAATCCCTTCGCGACCGACATCCGATAGACGCCGGTGAGCTTCATCCAGCAACGCCGCTCGCCGCGGCGCAAAAGTTCGAGCAGCTGCTGAAATCCCGGCTGCTCGATGCCGTCCTTCGCGAGAAACATGCCGAAATGAGCGAGCGTGAAATCGACGTCGAGCTTCTTCAGCGTGGGCATCAGCTCGCTCGTCAACCAGCCCGGCGTCAGAAAATCGAGCTGCCAGCCGATTTCGGCGCAGCGCGCGCGAAGCCGCTCGATGCGCGGAAGCAATTTCGCGGCGAATCCCGTCTCGTACGGCTTTACCGGCGGCACGTTGATGCGCACGCCGCGCACGCCCAGAGCGTCCAGGCGCTCGAGCTCCGTATCGGGCGCGTTCTCGTCGATGTCGGCGATGCCGCGGCATTTCTGCGTCCCGACTTCGCGCATCGCGTCGAGCATGCAGCGGTTGTCGCGCCCGTAGGCCGAGGGCTGCACGAAGACGAAGCGCTCCAGGCCGAGGGTTTTCGAGAGCGCGAGGAAATCCTCGACGGGCGCTACCGGAGGCGCATAGCGCAGGTCGGAATGGTTATAGGGATAACGTCCAACCGGGGCGAACACGTGAAAGTGGCAGTCGCAGCTGCCGGGCGGCGATTTGAAATCGGGACGGTCTTCGTGCGACGACATGAGCTCCGCGTCGCTTTAGAACTTGTAGTCGATTTCGTGAATGCGAGGGAGCGGCAGCTCGAGCTGGAACGCCTCCCTGGGAAACAAGTGCTCGAGCCTCGGGCGCGGACCGCTCAGCACCTGCGCATGGACCCATCCGAGCAGCGTGTCGTAGTTTCTCCTATTCAGCGTGGAGAGCCCGTATTCCCAGGGATCGGGGCCGAGGAGGGCGCGCTCCTCTTCCCAGTAGGTGCGGAACCAGGCGAGCGGCACGTTGCGCGGATTGGCGAGGCGCTGATAGGCGAGCTGCTTCGCCTCTTCGAATGCCAGCACCAGGCTCTCCACCACCCACGGGTGCCGCGCGACGATTTCCGAGGGCACGGTGGTGACGTGCATGATCGGAAACAGCCCCGTGCGCCGGAAGTAGTCGGCCTCAATCTCCCGGTAGTTCGGGAAAAGCCGCGCGACGCGCGGGTCGCCTTCGCCGATCATGCGCGTCACGTTCGGCGCGATCATCGCGTCCACCTCGCCCGCGAGCAGCATCGCCTCGACTTTCCGGCCGCGCGGCGCTCGCTCGATTCTCAGGTCCGCCGGCGCCTGCAGGGATGCGTCGTCGTCGCTTTCGATCACCCACGTGAGGGCCCGGTGCGGCACCTTGTAATCTTCCTCGAGGTGCCCGCGCATCCAGTAATTCGCCGCCGCGCCCAGCGTGCGGCACGCGACGCGCCGACCGATCAGGTCCGCCGGCCGCGCGATCCCCCTGGCCTTGTTGATGGTGATGAAGCCGTGGCGGAACCGCCGGTGCAGAAAGACCGGCAGCGCGGTGAAATCGTCGCGCCCGCGGTGCTTTTGCACGACGTAGGCGCCGCCGTTGAACTCGTTGATGTCGCAGGCGGAGCCAGCAGCCACCCTGTCGTGGATCGCGCGCGTGCCGGGATAGTCGGCGACCACGAGCTCGATGCCCTTGGGCTTGACCGCGCCGTCCTTCAGGGCGCGCACGATCTCGTAGTCGCCGATCATCATCGAGAGCTTCAGCTTTCCCGCCATGGCTATTCCGGCCTGATCCCGATCGCCTTGACGATCCGCGCCGTGTACTCGATGTCGCGGCGGATGGTGGCAGTGAGCTCCTCGGGCGTGCTCGTCTCGATCGGGAAGCCGATGTCCTCGGACTTCGTGCGCACCTCCGGCGAGCTCAATATGCGCACGATCTCGTCGTGCAGGCGGTTCACGATGGCCTGCTGCATTCCCGCGGGCCCGAAATATCCGCCCCAGGTCGAAGGCGCTTCGTAGCCCGGCAATTGCTCCGCCACGGTCGGCACGTTCGGGATGACGTGATAGCGCTTCGCGCCGTTCACCGCGAGAGCCCTGATTTTCCCCGAGGCGAGGAAGGGAGCCGCGGTGGCGAGAATGCTGAAGCCCACCTGGATCTCGCCGCCGACGAGGTCGGTGATCACGGGCGGCCCGCCTTTGTAGGGCACGTGCACCCAGTCGATGCCGGTGAGGAGGCGAATCGATTCGCCGGAAAGGTGATGCGTGGTGCCGATCCCGGAAGTGCCGTAGGAAAGTTTTCCGGGATGGAGTTTCGCGTATTCGAGGAGATCGCGCAGCGACTCGACCGGCAGCGCGGGACTCGTCACGACGAGGGCCACCGTCTCGAAGGCCTTGGTGATCGGGGTGAAATCCTTGAGGGGGTCGAGGCGCGCGCTCTTCGACAGGAACCGGTTCATCACCAGCGCGCTCGCCGAGGTGAGCATGATGGTGTAGCCGTCGGGCGCGGCGCGCGCCACGCTTTCCGCGCCGATTGCGCCGCCCGCGCCGCTTTGCGCCTCGACGACCACCGGCTGGCCGAGCGCAACGGTCAGGCCTTGCGCGACCAGCCGCGCCACGATGTCCGCGCCTCCGGCCACTGTCATGATCGAGCGGACCGGCCGAGTCGGGTAGGCTTGCGCCTGCGCCGCGAGCGGCGCGGCGAGAGAGGCCCATGCGGCGATCGTCAAAGACAGGCAGCGTTTCGTCACTGCGATTCTCACTCCGCCTTCGCGCCCGAATCGCGGACGACCTTGGCCCACTTCAGCGTTTCCGACTTGATGTAGGCGGCGAACTCCTCGGGCGTGCTGCCGAGGGCTTCGGCGCCCTGGCTGGAGAGGCGCTCGACGACGTCGGGCAAATGCAGGATCGCGACGATCTCGCGGTTGAGCCGCGCGACGATTGCGGCCGGCGTGCCCGCGGGCACCACCACTCCGTGCCAGGTGTTCGCCTCGAATCCCGGCAAAGCGATTTCATCGACCGTCGGCAGCTCCGGCGCCGCAGGCGAGCGCCTCGCGCTCGTCACCGCGAGCGCCCGAAGCTTCCCGTCCCTCACGTGCGGGAGGGCCGGCGGCATGGTCGAGAACATGAGCTGCACCTGGCCGCCGAGGAGATCCGCGAGCGCCGGCGCCGCGCCTTTGTACGGCACGTGAACCATCCTGACCCCCGCCATCGAGTCGAACAGCTCCCCCGCGAGGTGCGCGGGCGTGCCGTGCCCGGAAGAGGCGAAGTTGATCTCGCCCGGCCTGGCCTTGGCGAGCGCGATCAACTCCTTGACGGTCGCTGCCCGAAGCGACGGGTGAACGACGAGCACGTTGGGCGTCGACGCCGCGAGCGTCACCGGCGCGAGGTCCCTGATCGGATCGAAGGGCATCTTGCCGAAGAGGCTCGCGTTGATCGCGAGCGGTCCCGCCGAGCCCATCAGCAGCGTGTAACCGTCGGGTGAGCTCTTCGCGACGATGTCGGTGCCGATGTTGCCGCCCGCGCCGGGCCGGTTGTCGACCAGCACCTGCTGCGCGAAGCGCTCGGCGAGCTTCTGCGCGATCGAGCGCGCGATGATGTCGGTGCCACCGCCAGGCGGGAAAGCGACGACGAAGCGAACCGGCTTCGCGGGGTAGGCCTCCGCCGCGGCCGCGTGCGGCGCCGATGCGGCGAGCGCGGCCGACAATAGCGCAGCGGCGCGCAGCCTCAAGCGTAGCTCCCGGTCTTCCGGGTCATCGTCTCTTCGCCGCCGTCTTCTTGCCGCGCTTCGCGAAATACTCGCGCGCGGTCTTGAATCCGCCCAGAGCCGCTGGATACCCGCAGTAGATCGCCGAGTGCAGCAGGATCTCGCCGATCTCTTTCTTCGTCACGCCGTTGCGGATGGCGCCGTCGAGATGGAGCTCCAGCTCCTCGGACTTGCCCAGCGCGACCAGCATCGCGATATTCAGCATGCTTCGGATACGGCGCGGCAGCCCCGGGCGAGACCACACCATGCCCCAGGCCGACTTGGTCGCGAGCATCTGCATCGGCATGGTGAGCGCGTCGGCATTCCTGAGCTGCTTCTCGACGTACGCCGCGCCCAGCACGCGCTTGCGTAATTTCAGACCCTGCTCGAACAGCTTGTCTCTCATTGAGGAGCCCCCGGAGTTGTCGCGGCGTTTGATTCAGCGCTGTGATCGCGACAAAAGAACGATCGCGACAAAAGAATTATCGTTTTTTTATCCAATGGACGCTACAATGTCGAGAGGGAAATCCTCCGCAGTCCGGCGAGGAAAGCGAAGAAGAAACACTACGGAGATCCACCCATGAATGAGCTGCGCGCATGTCTTTCGCTGAGCGGCGTCATCCTGCTTGCCGCGCTGTTCGGTGCTGCCTCGCCCGTGCACGCGCAGGACGCCGCGCGGGCGATCCCGCCGCCCGGCAAGACGCTGGTGTTCGTTTTTCGCAGCGACCGCCAGCCGGTAGCCGCGCAGGTGCCGGTGATCGTGAACCTAGTGCGCATCGGCGACCTGGCGAACGGCACCTTCGCCGTTGCGACCGTCAATCCCGGAAGGACTTTCCTGCGCATCGGCGAACAGGCGGTGGCCGTGTTCACGCTCGAGGCCGCAGCCAACCGCAGCTATTTCGTGCGGATCGAGGCCGTCTCCAGCGTGAGGCCGGTGCGAACGGAAGTGCGTCTGGTGAGCGAATTCGACGGTCGCAACTCGCTCGCTCAGAGTCGCCTCGTCGGCGCCGCGCCGGCGGCGGTCGCCGGCGCACCGCGCGCCCAGCCGCCGGCGGCCCCGCCGCGCGCCGCGCCCCCGCCGCTAGCCGCTGCGCCGAGTCCCGCTCCACAGGTGACTGCCCGATCGGCCGAGCCAGGCGGCGGCTGGAACTTCGCGCTCATTGCGAAGGGGGGTGCGTTCAAATTGGCGAACACCAACCAGACGGTCGCCGGCTCCGCGAGCACCTTCGACACCGCATCCAAGCCCGCAGTCGGCATCGAGGCGGAGTTTCGCCACAAGGCGGGCTTCGCCGTGGGCGGCGAGGGTTTCTACTACAAGAACGATCTGGTTGCGACCGGAGTCGTTGCCAAGCAGCAAGTGGTCGCGCTTATGCTCAACGGAAAGTACTACGTCCCCGTGGCAGACTGGTTCCATCCTTTCGTGGGCGTCGGCGTGGGCTACGCCGATGCAGTCTATAGCGGCGACTTGAAAGGGACCGCGGGGGGTCCGGCTTTTCAGGGCCTGGCGGGCATGGAATTCCGGTTCGGGGGGGTCGGCGTGCTGGTGCAATACAAGCATCTCGCCTCCACGACCGGGAAGTCCGGGACCGACGTGAAGGTCGGCGGCGGCGGTGTTCTTGCCGGAGTCAGCATCGCCTTTTGAGCCGCATCGGCTTCGCCCGCGCGCTCGCCACGATCATTCCGGCCGGATGCCCGCGTCCCGGATTGCCTTTCCCCACTTCGTGATTTCGGATTTTATGTACGCACCGAATTCCTCGGGCGAGTTGCCGACCGGCTCGAAGCCCTGGTCTGCGAGGCGGGCGCGCAGCGCCGGATCGGCGAGAATCTTCACGATCTCCGCATGCAGGCGCGCGATCACCGCGGGCGGCGTGCGCGCGGGCGCGAGCGCGCCGTACCAGGTCGACGCTTCGTAGCCGGGGACGCCCGACTCCGCGATCGTCGCCAAATCCGGCAAGGCCGGGGAGCGCCGCGCGCTCGTCACCGCGACCGGAGCGAGCTTGCCCGATTTCACGTGCGGAATCGCCGCCGGCATGGTCGCAAAGTAGAGTTGTACCTGCCCGGAGAGGACGTCGACCATCGCCGGGCCGGCTCCCTTGTACGGCACGTGCACGATATCGGCGCCGGCGAGGATGCGAAACAGCTCGCCCGCCAGATGCGACGAGCTGCCCACGCCTGCGGAAGCGAAGTTGAGCGTCCCCGGCTTCGCTTTCGCGAGCGCGATCAGCTCTCTAACGGTGCGCGCAGGCGTCGAGGGGTGGACCACGAGGATGTTGGGCGTGGAGGCGACCAGGCTCACCGGGGTGAAATCCGCAACGGGATCGAAAGGCAGGTCCTTGAACAGGCTGACGTTGATCGCATTGGGCGCGACATTGCCCATCAGGATCGTGTAGCCGTCGGGCGCGGCGCGCGCCGCGAGCTCGGTGCCGATGTTGCCGCTCGCCCCGCCGCGATTTTCCACCACCACGCTCTGCCCGAGCGATTCGCCCAGCTTCTGCGCCACCATTCGTCCGACGATGTCGGTGCCGCCGCCGGGCGGGTAGGCGACGATCATGCGGACCGGCTTTGCCGGATAGACCTGGCCGTGGGCCGACGCCGGGATCGCGAGCGCGGCGAGCGCGCACGCTTTCAAGACATGGAAACCCATGTCCGGATATTACGGCAGACGCCGAGATAGCCCATGCGGACTATATTGTGACACGATGTTTTGTTACGGTTGTAGGCCAAGCTATCCATGGGCGAGGATTCCCGTTTAGCCGGGCGCGAGAGCATGCGCACCGGTATCCGCGGGAAGGCGCGCCAGGCCGGTGAAACGGCCGAAAGGGGAGCGGTAGAGGGAGCCGATCCCGACGACACGATAATCTTGCGGTGCACTGAAATGCTATGTGAGATCACCGTCGGGCCGGGTTATCTCAAGGCGGATCTGTTCGACCGGCAAACGGCTGATGAAGAGCGCGACGCTCTTGCCGCCATTGCGGCCGAGGCGCGCAAGCACGCGTGCTCGCAGATCCTCATATCGGTTCACGCTTCGAAGCCCCTGTTCAAAGTCGAGCAGTACGGACTCCCTAATTACTTCAGAGAGTTCGGCAAGATATCGGAATGCAGAATTGCGCTCACCGGGGATTCCAACGAGCTCAGACTCTCCCAGCAATACATCGAGTTGCTTGCGCGACGCAACGGGGTCAACGTGCGGAGCTTTCCCAACGAAGAAGCGGCGCTCTCCGGGTTCAGGGACCGTCGGTGGTCACTGGACCGGCGCCTGCGGCAGGACCCATGGGAGGGACAGGAGCGGCGCCAGCTCCCGCCCCGACGCCACCTGGAAAGCATCCGTCTGGGTTCGGCCGGACGCATTTCCGCCTGAGGGCAGACCCGGACCCGCGACCCTGCAGGGGCGTCCTCACGCGGGTCGCTAGGTCACGACGGGCAGCGCGACCGGCTTGAGGCTTTTCGCCGACCGTTCTATCGCGAGCGTCACTTCGAGCGTGCGCCGCGCTTCGCGCGCGGTCGCGAGCGCGCACGGCTTGCCGAGCGCGAGGTGGTCGAGCCAGGCGCGCGTTTCGTTGGCGATCGGTCCCCAGAAGTCGCCGAGCGCCCAGTCGCCGGGCGTCCCGCTCTGCAGGAACACCATGTTGACGGAGTGATCCGGCAGGTAGACGTGGGGAACGCCTTTCTCGCTGTACATCAGCTGATCGGTGTGATCATCGTCCAGGATCATCACGCCTTCGGTGCCGAGCACTTCCACCCGCGCCGCGTGCCCGAGCGCAGGATATTTTTCCGGCAGCGCGTAAGCCACGCCGAGGTTCGCGACCGCCCCGTCGCTGTAGGTGAGGATCGCCCAGGTGACGTCGTCGGTGTCGTGGCCGGCTTCTTTCAGGACACCCTTCTGCCCGCGCGCGAAAACCTCGGTCACGTGCGCGCCCTCGAGCAGCCAGCTCACCAGGTCGACGTAATAGGTGAGGGCGTCCACCACCGGGGTCGCACCGGGGTTGCGCTTGAGCATGGCGAGCGCCTGAGAGCGCGAGTTGAACACGCGCGCGCTCGCGCCGACGATCCTCCCGACTCGGCCCTGTAGGACCTGCTCCTTGGCGATCAGGTAGCGCTCCTTGTAGCGCCGGCTGTAGCCGACGCGGAGACTCGCCTCGCGTTTTTCCACCTCGGCAACGATGCGGTCCGCTTCGGCGAGCGTGAGGGCGAGCGGCTTTTCCACGAGAACCGATTTCCCGCGCTCGAGCGCCTGCATGAGCGGCTGCACGTGCTCGCCTTCGCTCGTCGCGACGACCACCGCGCTCACCTCGGGACGCGACATCGCCGCGAGGTTGTCGCCGGAATGGAACTGCGCGCCGACTTCTCTCGCGAGATCGCGCGCGCGCGCCGGATCGGTGTCCGAGACCGCGATGAAGTTGACCGCAGAATGCCCGGCGGCGAGCCGCGCGCGCAGGCTCCCGATGCGCCCGGCGCCGACCACGGCGATTCCCAGTTGCTTGCGCTCGATCATTTCTCTATTCGGACTTTATTCCGGCCTCGCGCGCGAGCCGGGCCTTCTTCTCGAACTCCGCCCTGATGTGCGCGGTGAACTCCTCGGGCGAGGCGCTCGCCTTGAGCTCGACGCCGCGCTCGATGAAGCGCTTGTAGAGCTCGGGCTCACGCACGGCTTCGGCAATCGCCCGGTTGAGGCGGACCAGAGCCGCGCGAGGTGTTCCCGCCGGCGCGACCATCCCGTTGAACGTGATGTCCTCGTAGCCCGGCACGCCCGCCTCGTCCACGGTCGGGACCTCGGGAAGGAGCGCCGAGCGCACTAGGCTCGTGACCGCGATCGCCCGTACCTTGCCCGCCTTGATTTGCGGGGTCGACGTGCTCACCTGATCGAACATCATCGCAACCTGGCCGCTGATCACGTCGACGAGCGCCTGCGAGTTGCCCTTGTAGGGCACGTGCAGCATCGTCACGCCGGCCTGGCGGTTGAACAGCTCGGCCGCCATGTGGCCGGTCGAGCCGTTCCCCGAGCTCGCGTACGAGATCTTGCCCGGCTGCGACTTTGCGAGCGCGACGAGCTCCTTCACCGACTGCGCGGGGAGGGCGGGATTGACGACGAGCACCTGGGGCACGAGGCAGGTGAGCGTGATGCCGGTGAAATCCTTCAGCGGATCGTAGCCGGGACGCGCCACGATCAGGGGCACCGTGGCGAAGGTGTTCGCCACCGCGAGCACCGTGTAGCCGTCCGGCGCCGATCTCGCGACGAGCTGCGTGCCCACGAGGCTCGACGCTCCGGGGCGGTTCTCGACGAGGACGGGCTGGCCGAGGCTTTTCGAAACTTGGTCCGCGAGCGTGCGCGCGACGATGTCGACGTTGCCGCCGGCCGCGAGCGGAACGATGATGCGGATCGCGCGATGGGGATAGTCGGCAGCCGATTGCGCGAGCGCGCCCGGACCGCATCCCGAAAGGACCGCCAAGAGGACAATCCGGGCAAGTCTCATATTGCCTCCGATTGTATTATGCTCGGACCATGTCGATCGCATGGAACGCATTCACCCCCGCATCGGCCTTGATCGGCGGCGCGATCATCGGCGCGGCGGTGGCCCTCTTCGTCGTGCTGAACGGCCGCGTCGCGGGAATCAGCGGCATCCTCGGCGGCCTCGCGCGCCCTCAGGCCGGCGACGTCTCCTGGCGCATCGCCTTTGTCGCGGGCCTGGTCGCCGCGCCGCTCGCCTGGGGTCTCCTCGCCGCGCTGCCGGAGATCCGGGTCGACGCGAGTTTCCCCGCGCTGGTGGCGGCGGGGCTGCTGGTGGGAGTCGGCACGCGTTACGGCGGAGGATGCACCAGCGGCCACGGCGTATGCGGCGTTTCGCGGGCGTCGCCGCGCTCGATCGCGGCGACCGTCGCGTTCATGGCTGCCGGATTCGCGACCGTTTTCGTCGCGCGCCACCTGATCTCGCCGTGAAGTCCTCCGTGTATACGGCCGCTTCCTTCGCCGCGGGATTCGTCTTCGGGCTGGGACTCCTCGTCGCCGGGATGGCGAATCCGGCGAAGGTGCTCGCCTTTCTCGACCTCGCCGGCGCCTGGGATCCCTCGCTCGCGCTCGTTATGGCGGGCGCGGTCGCCGTGGGCGCGGCCGCCTTTGCCTTCGTCAAGAAGCGCACACACACGCTGCTCGGTGCGCCGCTGCTCCTCCCGAGCCCGCGCAGCATCGACACGCGGCTCATCCTCGGCAGCCTCGTGTTCGGCGTGGGCTGGGGACTGGCAGGCATCTGCCCGGGACCCGCGCTGGTTCTGGCCGGCGCCGGCTCGGCGAAGGGCCTCGCCTTTCTCGCCGCGGTGATAGCCGGCAACGGGGTATTCGAATTCTTCGAAAAAAGAAAACGCGTTGCCCCCGGCCTGGCGACGGCAAAACCCAAGCGCAAATCCGGACTCAAGCGCGCCCCGGCGAAGCGCACGCCACGGAAGGCCAAGCCGGGCACGCGCGGCCTCTTGCCCGCCGAGTGCCGGCTCGACTCGCTTTCGGGAGAACCCGAGGAAGTGCGCGCGAGGATCGAGCGCGAGGGCGGGCTCGTGCTCGGCGCCTACAGCGATCCGCTCGGAAAGAACGCGCTACTCCTCGCGATCCTGCCCATAGCTCGCATCGAGCCCACGCCTTTCCAGCGCGATCTCTCGCAGACCCATCACAGGAAGCTCGCCGATGTCCTCGACCGCACGGGAATGTTTCTCGACCCGGTGATCGCGGTCACAGCGCCGAAGGAGGGCTTCTGGACCCCGAACGGCCGGCACCGCCTGGAGGCGATGCGCAGGCTCGGCGCGCGGGCCATCACCGCGCTCGTCGTTCCCAAGCGCGAGGTCGCCTGGCAGATCCTCGCCCTCAACACCGAAAAAGCGCACAACCTGCGCGAGAAGTCGCTCGAAGTGATCCGCATCACTCGCGGCCTATTGGCGAACGCCGAAGACGCGAAGCGCGCCGAAAACCAGTTCGCCTTCTATCTGGAAGAAGCTTCGCTCGTCACCCTCGGCGTGTGCTACGAGCAGAACGGCAAGTTCGCCGGCGGCGCCTACAACCCGATCGTGCGGCGGCTGGAGAAATTTTCGGACGAATCTCTTGCGAAGGCCATCAAAG
>WNGC01001636.1_pt1 | contig 26949 bp, 26 predicted proteins | sample 5400051 | NCBI WGS metagenome assembly WNGC01 (sample SAMN13153368, study PRJNA577476) | soil metagenome | isolation source: 20 cm soil or saprolite under grassland replicate 2 | place: USA:California | collected 2016-06-15
CGATCGAAGACGACCTCTCCGTCCTGGCGAACATCCTGTGGGACGACCCGGCGAGCGAGCCGATGGTCCGCGGGTTCGTCCTCGATATCACGAATCCGCAGGAGAAGCGGGCCCGTGAGATCGCGGACGCCCTTCAGGTGGCGCGAAAGAAGCTGCAAGGCCTCGAGGGGGAGCGGGAGAGAACTATGGCCGCGGTCGAGTTCCTGAGCAAGCTGCGGACCGCGAAGGCGGAACTTCAGGGATTCCGCGACCGGATGCAGCGGCGCAAGGCCGAGACCTCCCAGATCGATTTCCTGCTTGGCGAGACGGATCGGTACGAGGCCCAGGTGAAACGCGACTACCTGGAGAATGGGTAGATCCATGGCGGCGGTCTTTGGACCTTCCGGGCCGATGTTGTCCCGCAGCGCCCTGGTGCATGACCCATTCGATCGGGAAGCCTTTGAGGAGGTGCTGCCGCGGGCCCCGGGCCTCCGCCTCCTACTGGAAACGTCGACGGACCGGGGGACGAAGGACCTCGCCTTCGACCTGTTCTGTTCGTTCTACAAGTATTTCGTGAAGCTGCTGCCGGCCGACCAGGTGATCGAAGAATGCCGCGGTCACCGAGACCTCCTGGATCGCGCCCTCGGGCTGCGCGAGCACGAGAAGCTTCGCGCGTGGACGAGGCTGAAGTCCGCGGAGACCGCGTTGGCCACGGAGCTCGTCCTGGACCTCCTCTGGATCGAACCCACCACGGGGCCTGAGAACGCTCTCGCCCCGACTCCTGAAGCCGGGACGTCCCCCGAGGACGCGACCGCGGTGGAGGCATCCACCGAACACCTCCGAGAGGTTTTGCGCGATGTCCGGGAGGACCTTCAGGGCGCCGTGGAACTCGTCGCCGCCTGGTCGGCGGGACCCGGAGAGGAGACGCGCCTACCCCCGGAGATGAAACTCCAGCTGATGCGGAATCTGGTCCGGAATCCGCGGCTCCGGCGGATCGCCCGCTTGTTCGGCCGCTATCGTCGGATGGGCCTGGCGGATCGGGAGGCGAAGGCCCTCCTCGCGAGCGAGGAGGTCGTCGACTTCGTCCAGGGCGGCGAGGTCGCGCGGGCGCTCGCGGCGGAACTCGCGAACTTCGCGATGCGGGAGCGGGAGGACCTGTTCTACTCGAAGGTCGTGCAGCACCAACTCCTGACGTACGAACTGTGGCAGCGCCACGAACGGCCCCGACCCGTGTACCTCTGCCTGGACAATTCCGGCAGCATGTCGGGCGAGAAAGAGGTCTGGGCCAAGGCCTCGGCGCTGGCGCTCGCCCATATGGCCCTGCAACACGGGCGGTCCGTCGAGATCGTGCTGTTCGGCGATGCGGCGGATCCCCTCCGGGTCGTGTCGCTCGATCCTCACGACAAGGGACCGATACGGCTCGAGAAAGTGCTCGATGTCGCGTCCTACTTCCTCGGAGGCGGGACGGATTTCCAGAAACCTCTCTCCCATGTGCTCGACACGATCGTGGCGGGGCACGAGGCATCGGGCCATGACGTCCTGTTCGTCTCCGACGGACTGTGTCCCTTGCCCGAAGAGTTCGTCCGCCGATTCCGCGAGGCGAAGAGGCGTCACAACATCCGGCTCACGACGGTCGTGATCGGTGGAGAGGCGTTCAGCCTTGCACCGATCTCGGATTCCGTGCATCGCTTGGAGGAGGACCTCGAGGCGGGCGACGAGCTCGCGGCCCAGTTCGCGTCCGCGTTCCTGGACCGGGCCTCGGGTGCGGGGCCGCGGTCAAGGACACGTCCCCGAGCCGATCGAACTCAGCCTCTCGTCTTCGACCACTTCCTTCCGGAAGAGCCGTAGGCCGCTCGCTGCGCGGGTTCGTCGTCGAACCGCGCCTACTGGGTTGGACTCGCCCACGCGAGGAAATAGCCAATCCCGACGATGACAAACGTCAGTCCGAGGGCGATCAACGATTCTCCGGCCTCGCTGCCGGGTGTGGGGTTTGCGGTGAACGCCCCAATCCGGTACGGTTGGGTCAGGGCCCCGATGGCCAGGAGGACGAGTCCCAGGAGGAAAATCCCGGCGTAGACGAGGAGGGTTCGCGATGCCATGCGATCACCGCACCCCGACGCCCGTGGCGGCTCTCCATGATCCCCGCGTCGTTGCCGGCGTCGGACTGAACAGGAGGCCGAGGTTCACGCCGTAGATCGAGTGCCACAGGAGATTCGCGAACAGGGCTTGCACGCCGTTCAAACCGAATTTCGTGAGGAACGGACCGACCACTCCGCCGCCGAAGAGCGGGTCGATCAGCAGGGGCATCCAGAAGGCGGAGCTGATCACCCAAAGAACCAGGCCCCAGAGGACGCCCTTGATGTAGTTGTTCGTCGGCGTGAGCGCCGCGAGGGGTTTGATGAAACGCCCGAGGGCGGGATGGACGATCAGGGCGAAGACGACGCCCCAGATGATCCCGCTCGTGTAATGCAGGATGCCGCCGATGACGAAGGTCTGGACGGGATCCGCGGTGAGTCCGAGGACCAGCCATCCGTTCAACATGTTGAAGTTGAATTGGGGCAGCCGGACTCCGCCGAACCAAAGTCCGGCCATCGTCGCCACGTGCGTCGCGACGAAGGCGGCGATCACCGCGCTCTTCCCCGCGCTCCTGCCGATCAGATACCTGACGCCGGAATCCGACTCTTCCATTTCCTCCCCCGCGCGGGGACGGCTGGCTATATTATATAACCTTTCGGAAGGCGGGGACCTCTGTTCCGCCGCCGCGTGTGCCCCCGCGGACTCCGACCGTTGCGGACCGCGGCTCCGCGCTCCGGATCGACGCAACCTCTTTACCATCGGCTTCCCTGTGTCGGCCGCCATGACCGACGTCGAGAGTCGGGGCCTCTTCATTCGCGGTGGATTCGTCCCGTCTTCGTCGGGCAAGACCTTTCCGGTCTACGATCCCCACACCGACGAGGTCTACGCCAAGGTCGCCGAAGCGGGGACGGCGGACGTCGACGCGGCCGTCGAGGCGGCGCGGGAAGCGTTCGACGGACCTTGGAGCGCCCTCGCGCCGAAGGAGCGCGGACGGCTTCTGCTGAAGCTCGCACGGATGATCCAGGAGCACGGGGAGGCCCTGGCCCAGGTCGAGGCGAGGAATTCCGGCCATCCGATCCGCGACGTGCGTCGATTCGACCTCGTGCGGACCGTCGACTGGTTCGAATATTTCGGAGGCATGGCGACGAAGGTCCAGGGCGACGTGATCCCGTCCTCGTTCAAGGGGGTGCTGAACTACACCCTGCGGGAACCGCTCGGCGTCGTCGGCCAGATCGTGCCGTGGAATTTCCCCCTCATGTTCGTCGCCTGGAACATCGCCCCGGCCCTCGCGGCGGGGAATACGGTCGTCCTGAAACCCGCGGAATACACGCCGATGAGCGCCCTCGAGGTGGCCCGGCTCTCCGGGCAAAGGCTCGGTGGCTGGCGCTCGGCTCGCCCGCCATCCCGACGTCGCGAAGATCTGCTTCACCGGATCTGTCGAAGTCGGACAGGACATCATCCGGGCGGGGGCCGACACCCTGAAGAAACCCCTCCTGGAACTCGGCGGGAAGGGCCCGAACATCGTCTTCGCGGACGCGGACCTCGCCGCCGCGGTCCAAGGGTCCCTGTTCGCCGCGTACCACAACCAGGGACAAGCGTGCATCGCAGGATCTCGCCTCTTGGTCCATGAGTCGATCTGGGACGCCTTCTTGAAGCGCTTCACGGACCGCGCGCGATCCATCCGCATCGGGAATCCGCTCGAGGAGGCGACGCAACTGGGACCCCTCACGTCGAAGGATCATCAGAAGCGGGTGCTCGGATACGTCGACATCGCAAAGGGCGAGGGGGCCCAGATCCTGTTCGGCGGACGCGCTCCCGGGACCCCGGAAACGGCCCGCGGGTACTACGTACAGCCGACATTGGTCCGTGCGGACGATCCGAAGATGCGGGTCTGCCAGGAGGAAGTCTTCGGTCCGTTCATCACGATCACGCCGTTCAAGGACGAAGAGGCTGCGGTCGAGATGGCCAACGGCGTGCCTTACGGACTCGGGGCCGGCTTCTGGACGCGCGACCTGGGGCGCGCCCACCGGGTCGCGGCGCAGGACCCGGCCTCGCCGTTCGGCGGATCCAAGATGAGCGGCATGGGTCGGGAGTTCGGCCTTCAAGCGATGAACGAGTACACGCAGGTGAAGAGCGTCTGGGTCGGCTACGATTTCCAGCCCTGGACGTGGCCGGAGTAGTCCCGCGCCGGAGGGAAACCGGAGACCGGCGTTTCAGGATTCGAGAAAGTCGGACACGATGTCCGCGGTCTCCGTCGGCTTCTCGACCATCGGGAAATGCCCGCAATCCTCGATCGCGGCGAACTTGGCGCCCGGGATGCGACGCGCCGCGGCCTCCCCGATCTGCCAATCGAACTGCGGATCCTCTCGGCCCCAGACGACGAGGGTCCGAGCGCGGACGCGTTCGAGGTCGGCCGCCACGGACGCGTCGGGACGCCGGAGCGCGTTCCCCGTGTCGATGAAGGCGGCGCGACGGGCACGAGGCTTCCACTGCTCCACGATCGTGTCGACCCAGGCCTCGTCTGCGTACCGAGGATCGTGGAACACGGCCCGTTCGAGGAGACGGCGCACATTCCGTGCGCGCGGATGCCGCAGGTAGGCGGGCAGGACGAAGGGCGCGTAGAGACGGACGGTTTTCTTCGGCACGGTCGGGGTCAGGCCCGCCGCATCGAGGACGATGAGGCGGTCCACCTGGTCCGGTCGATCGAGGGCCAGCATGATTCCGAGGGTTCCTCCGAGCGAGCTGCCGATGAGGATCGCCTTCTGAAGTCGCATGGCATCGAAGAACGAGCGCATCGCCCTTCGGTATGCGGAGACACTTCGGTCGTCTCCGGAAAACGTGGCACTGCGGTTGTGACAGGGAAGGTCCGGAGCGATCCAGGGACGCTTGTCGCCGAGCTTGCCCGCGAGGGGCAGCCAGACCTCGGCCCACGTCGGGTATCCGTGGAGGAAGAGGATCGGCGCCTCCCGCCTCGTCGGCGCGCCGGGTTTCGCATTCGTCAGGTAGCGAAATTGAAGGTCCCCGGCCCGCAAGAACCGTTCATCGATTCCGGGAGGGAGGGGACCGACGGGGCTCGTCTTCGACAAAACGGTCGACGGGCCCTCGACGGAGACCATGGCTCCGCGAATCCCGATGGGCGCAAAAGGGTTTTCCGAAAGCCCGACGGCCAAGCCCTGCGACCCCCGTGCCGACTACTCGCGAGACACGAACTCGCCAATCTTCCGGGCGGTCACGACGCCGAGCAGAATGCCGAGCCCGCTCAGGACGATCGTCGCTCCGGGCGCGACGTCGAGGACGAGCGACGCGAGCAGGCCGACGACGACGCTCGCAAGCCCGAACACGGGCGACAAGACCATCGTCTCGCGGAAGGACCTCGCAACCTGGATGCTCGTCAGTCCCGGAAGGACGAGGAGGGCCGCGATGAGCAGGATGCCGGCAATGGGAATCGAGATGACGACGGCCACACCGGCCAGGGCGCTGAGCATGTAGTCGAAGAACGCGGTCCGGATCCCCGCGGCCTGGGCCTGGGTTTCATTGAACGTCGTGTAGACGAGCTTGCTGAAGGAAAAGAGCATGAGCGCGAGGACCGCCGCGAGGACGGCGGCGACGAACAGGAACTGGTTCTCGCTCGCGAGGAGGATGCTCCCGAACAGCAGGCTCTCCAGGCTGATGCCGAACCCCCGACCCAACTCATAGAGCAGGATGCCCGAGGCCAGGCCCAACGTCAGGAACACGGCCACGGCCGCGTCGCTCGGAATCTTCGTCGAGCGCGTGAGTTTCGTGATGCCCATCGAGCCAAGGACGACGAGCCCCGCTGCGGTCCACAGAGGGAAGAATCCCACGTAATATCCGACCGCGAGACCGCCGAACGCCGTGTGGGCGAGACCGTCGCCGATGAGGGAGACGTTCTTGAGGACGATGAAGACGCTCAGGAGCGAGCTGAGGAGGGCGACCAAGATTCCGATGAGGAAGGCGCGTTGGACGAACCCGTAGGTCAGCTGGGAAAGGATCTGGTCGAGCGCGCTCACGGTTTCGGCATCACCGCCTCGGGGAAATCCTCGAGATCGATATGCGCGGGATGGCGCTCGAAGGCGACCGGGTCCCCGTCGAAGAGCAGGGTCCCGCTGAGGAACGCGATCCGGTTGGCGAGTTTCGTCACGCTGTGGACCTCGTGGGACGTCAGGACGATCGTGATCCCGAGGTCCCGGTTCAGGTGCACCAACATGAGGTAGAACTCCCGCCGCGACTGGGCGTCCATGCCGCTCGTGGGCTCGTCGAGGACGAGGAGCTCGGGCTTGCCGACCAACGCCTTCGCCACGAAGACCCGCTGGGTCTGGCCCCCGGAGAGCCGGCCGATCCGCCGGTCCCGGAGGTCGTGGATGTCCAACAGCGTCAGGATCTCTTCCGCCTCCCTGCGTTCGCGGCGGGTCACACCCCGGAACGGGCGGGCCCGGGCCGCCCGGCCGAGGAGGACCGTCTCCAGGACCGTGGCCGGGAAATCCGGGTAGGTGGACTGGGGCCTCTGCGGGACGTATCCGAGACGCCGGAGGCCTTCGGGATTCACCGCGGCACCGAAGAGCCGGACGGTACCTCGGGTCGGCTTCTGCAGGCCCAGGACCACCGCGAGCAACGTGGACTTGCCCGCGCCGTTCGGACCGAGGAGCCCGAGGAGGTCGTGAGGGAAGACCCGGAGATGGATGCCGTCGATGGCGCGGATGCCGCCCGGGTACTCGACCGAGACGTCCCGAAGTTCCAGGACGGGCTCAGCTGCATCCGACATGGTTCAGGGCCAACGCGAACTTGGTGAAGCCGTCTTGCATCTTGAGGAGATATGTCATCCCGAGGGCCTGGTCCGTGACGGACAGCCCCTCGATCGGGTCCAACCGGATGAGCGTGGCATTCGTCTGGCTCGCGATCGACTCCGCAATCGCGGGGTTCGTGAGGGATTCATAGCCGACGTAGCAGAGGTGGTGGGCGTGCACCGCGTCGATCACGTTCTGGATCTCCGACGGGGTCGGGTCCTCCTCGAACGGTCCCGCGATCGGGATCTGGGTCAGGTTGTACTGCTTCGCGAAGTAGGCGAAGGCCTCGTGGAACGTGACGAAGAATCGGGTGGCGGGATTGGCCGTGAGGTTGACGAACTCCGAGTCCAGGACATCGAGCTTCGCGCGGTAGGCCTGGGCGTTCGCGGTGAAGTACGCCGCGTCCGCGGGGTCCACCTGGATGAGGCCTTTCAGGATGTTCGCCACCTGCACCTTCGCGAGGACCGGGTTCAGCCAGATATGCGGATCGATCGTCCGGTTCTCCTTCTGGAAGGCCGGGGGGACCAGGAGGAGGGAGACGTTCGCGCTCGAGTCGACGAGGACGAGACGGGGGTTGTCCGCGGCCGCCACGATGCTCGGGATCCACGGCTCGAGGCCGGCGCCGTTGTAGATCAGGACGCTCGCCGTCGCCACGGCCTGCACGGACGAGGGCGTCGGATCGAATGCGTGGACGTCCAGGGTCATCGGCACGAGCAGGCTCACGTTGATTCGGTCCCCCCCGATGTTCCGCGTGTAGTCGTATACCGGGTAGAAGGTCGTGAGGACCTTTACTCCCGTGAACTGAGCGGCGGGCTTGAAGATGACGACGACATAGGTCCCGGCCAGGACCAGGGCCACGGCCACGGCAATCAAGAGGGCATTGCGAACGAAATGCGGCCCGCGCTGCATCGGTCGGAGATGTCGCGGGCGTATAATAAGGATTCGTGAAATGTTATTATCTATGCCCCAACACCTTATAAGTCGCTATTAACATGGGACTCCCCATGACGATCGTCAGCGTCTCGATGCCCGATGCGATGATCCGCACGATGCGGGAACTCCAGAAGTCCCAGGGATTCACGGGCACGTCGGAACTCGTGCGAGCCGCGCTCCGTCTCTTGGTGGCCGATGCCCGGGAGAAGGAGTCGACGAAAGGCCCCGTCGAGGCGGTCATCGTCGTCACGCACAGCGAGGACCGCGAGGAGCCGGTCACGAGGATCAAGCATCGCTTCGACGACGTGGTCAAGACCCACATCCACAACAAGGCGGGCAAGGGCACCTGCGTGGAGGTCTTCCTCGTCGAAGGGGATGGCGCGAAAGCCGCCACGATGGCCAAGGCGTTCCAACGCGAGGACGACATCAAGGCCGTCAAGATGGTGGTCCTCTGAGACGCCGAGCTGAATCGCCGACGAAATGGAAGTGACGGAACGCATTAAGTAGCGGTCGCCGCATCGGCGCCTTCCTCCATGCCCTCGCGGCCCTACAAGGACCTCGTGATCTACGGATGCTTCGTCTTGAATCGGCTCGTCGCGGACATGGGTATTGACCTGTACCAGGACGGGCTCGAATCGAAGTTGGAGATCGTCTTGCCGAACCAGCGGGGCATGTCGAAGGAGGAAGTGAAGCGGGAGATCAAGTCGAATCACTTCATGACGGACCGCGTCATCGAGTCGCTCCAAGAGGAGGGCCACGTGAGCGTCGAAGTGCTCGAAGGCCACTATCGGATCCGGATCACCCGCGAAGGGGTCGTCCACATCCGGCGGTACAATGAATTTTATCGCAAGATTTACACCGAGCAGATCCGGGACCACTACCGTTTCACGCAAGCGCCGTTCTGGCTTCGGGATTGACCCGCGGATCCGAGACGCCTACGGGTTACTGTGGGCACTCCTCCCGTTTCGGAGACGAGAGGGGTTCGAAACTCGAGGGTGCGTCCTCGATTCCGTTTTCGCCTCGGTCTGGTCGTCCGGTCGTTGGGGTCGGTACACCGCGGCGATCTCGATGGTCCCGTCCTTGGCCTGGGTCTCGGTGACCTGGAACGCGTAGGCGGACAGCACGCCCTCCAGGAAGCGCTCGCCGCACGCGGCCAACTCCGGGGTGAGGTCCGTGACGACCCGCAGCCGGATCCCGGATCGGTCCTTCCCGCCGGGTTTCCGTTGCACCTCGATCTTTCGCTCCGCGATGAGGGACTGGAGTCCGGACAATCCGGCCTGGAGGTCCTCGAGCGTGGGGTGCAGGATTCGGAGGCGCTCTCCGAGTCGTCGACCCGCTTCGGCCCATTCCCCCAGGAGCCACTCCGAGTCGCTGCGGTACAACCGCTCGACCATCTTCCAGATCAAGCTGCCCGGGAGGAAGGGCGCACCCTCGATGTCCTTCGACACCCGGGACGTCTTCCAGGCGGGGAAGATCTCGTTCTCGTTCCCCCCTTGGCCTAAGACCCGGAGGGCCACGTCGAGGACTTCGTTCGTGAACGAGTACAGTGTCTTGCCCCGGCTCGAGGCCTGGGCCGCCAGGGACTGCGCTGTGTTCGACTCAACGTATACGTCCTGCTTAGTCATCCGCCGATGCCTTCGCTTCGCTCTCGGCCTTGACTATTCTCAGACAGGATATTAGCCCCGTGCAAGCGGTCAGGTTCGGTCCGAACACGGTGGTGGTCCGTTTCCACTGGACGCTCAACCGGGCGTCGGCCGGCCGCCCGGGACTGCCGCGGGCTCCAAGACGAGCGGGATGAAGTCGTATGTCCCGTCGTCCCGTTCTACCGCGAGCTCGAGGGAACACACAAAGGTGTGGCCCCGCAGGCGCACCTGAGCCGCCTCTTTCGTCAGGAATTCGTAGACGTCGGAGGTGACGCTCTCGTCCCCCTTCGCCTGCCACAGGACCAGGATCCGAGCGGGCGGAATCCGCGATGCGAGGGAGGCATCCTCGACGGCGGCCTTCAGGGCGTTCAGGTCTTGGAGGGTCGGCGCCTTCTCGAATGCTTTGACGAAGACGGCGTAGCCGGGGGAGCCGAGGGAGACCGTCCGCCACAACTGGGACGGAGATCGGCGCACGTAGGCGTCGAACGAATACGTGAGGCCGCTCTTCCCCGTCAGGAGGGCCGGGATCGCGACGGCGCCGGGGATCGCCATGAGGCCGCGGACATCGGGACTCGAGGAGGCGAGGTGGGCGAGGATCCGCTCGACGGCGTCCTTCCCTTCCGGCACGTACACCACCGGGTCTGCCTGACGGACGCGTTGGATCACCCGGTGCCGCAGGGCGAAGTAGTCGAAGAACGACCGCAGGTCCCGCATCAGCTCGAGGATGATGAACCCCAGGACGAACAGGGCGACCAGGACGACTCCGACGAAGAGGAGCCCGCCGATGGAAATGATCTGCAGGTTCGCGAAGACGATGACGAGGATGAGGAGGACCAAGCGGGCCGTCGAGCCGGATATCCGGCGCATGGCGAAGAGGAGCGCGATGATCGGGATGAACAGGAGGAACGCGGCGGCGGGGTTCCCACCCCCGATCGCGGCGAGGACGATGATGAGGAAGAAATCGAGGAGCAGCCACACGGAGACGAACACGCGGACATAGCGCAGCATCCGCCGGATCTTCGGCGTCTGGCGATCGACGGACTCCGCCAGGTCGAAGATCGCGGCCATGGGATCCTCCACGGCGCGTGCGTCGCGGGTCGTCTGTTCGCGGTCCACACGGAACGAGACGCCTGGGGATATTTAATGGGGTCGGGAAGAACGCGCGCGCGGCCGTCAGCTCCAGGCGGGTCGCGGGATTACCGAACCACCGTGGACCCGATGACGGTCTCGGCGGAAAGGACGCCTTTCAAGGTCTTCAACCGAGTCGCCAGCTGCGCGATCCTCCGGGCATCGCCGTCCACGATGAGGACCTCCAGACACGTCTCCTCGTCGAGGTGGGTGTGGGCCGTGGCGCGGATGAACCGGAGGAACTCGTGCTGACGGTGGAGGAGCCGATGCGTGACCATCCCGACCTCGTGCCGGTATACGATCGTGATCGTCCCGACGACGTGGCCCCCGGCCGCAAAACGACGCCGAGTGAGGGCCTCTCGAATCAGATTACGCAAGGCCTCCGAGCGACTGCCGTATCCTTCCTTCGTCACGAACCGATCGAAGTCCGTCAGGAGCGGTCCCTCCAAGGAAACCCCGATGCGCTCGACCGCCACGTGTCGCCTCCGGCGCCGCACGGTGATCGACCCTTAAGAAGGAACCGCTTGCCGGTGCGAAGGGTCGCGGCAAACCATTAAGCCGGAGAGGATGTTACTCGCGGTGCGGCCGTGCTACCGGTCGGAGGAAAGATTTGGCCATCGAATTCGCCGCGTTCATCGTCCTGGCACTCGCGCTCGGGTTCAAGCATAGCTACGACGCGGATCACCTCGTCGCGGTGTCGAACCTGATCACTCGGAGCGGGAGCATCCGGAAGACGAGTCTCATCAGCGTGAGCTGGGCGGCGGGCCACATGGTGACCGCGGCCCTCATCACGGTCCTTCTCTATGCGTTCCGACAGACGATCCTGTCCGATGTCCTGGCACACCTCGACCTCCTCGTGGCTGCCATGCTGCTCCTGATCGGGGCGGTCGGCCTCCTCTGGGAATTCAACGTTTTCCATGTCCACGAGCATTGGCATGGCCTCGTGCAACACCGGCATTTCCACACTTGGCTCCATGGGCATCTCACGAAACACGGGGAGCACAAGACGATGTTCTCGATCGGGATCGTCCACGGACTCGCGAGCAACGACGAGCTCTTGGTGCTGTTCGTCGTCGCCTTGGGAGTCGCGACGCTCAGCGGCATCTTGCTCGGCGTCGCCGTCTTCAGCCTGGGCGTCGTCGTGGGGATGATCGTCTTCGCGGTGAGCCTCAACTATCCGATCCTGCGTTGGGGGCGTGGGCCGGTGAGCCGCGTGGTGAACACCGCGGTCGCATTGCTGAGCATCGGGTATGCGCTCCTCCTGTTCGCGGGCTTCGAAGGTTTCAATCCGTTCCCGTCGCCCATTTGACCACGAGGACAATCGGATTCCGCTCGCGTCGCTTCCTCGGTCGCATCCTTTATTATGGCTTTGGTCTTCGTCCGGCCCGTCGGGGTGGCTCAGCCTGGTGGAGCGTCGGACTCATAGGGTTTCCGTCGTGATTCGACCGCGACGCTCCTGAGGGATCCGGAGGTCACGGGTTCGAATCCCGTCCCCGACATTCCGGACTACCGTCCCCACGGACCTCGCGCGCGCGGAGACCGGCCCTTCCGTTCCGTCCCGTTGATCGACAAGAGTTTCACGCGGACGCCGCGGCGGGGCTGTGGATGGACGGGACGAAGGAGGACCTTCCCTTCCTGCCGACGTTTCCATACCTCGCGAGGCCACACGAGGGGGGCGAGAGGTTCGAGCACTCCCACGACTAAGCCCCAAGGCTGAGGGTCGAGGGTCGCCCCGCCTGCGGCGAGCACAAAGGCGCATGACTGGTGCGGCGGACTCAAAAGGCCCCCCGGCATTGGGCATCGGGAGGAAGGGTCCATGCCGGCCCTGGATGGCTCGACACCGGAGATCGTTGCGCGATTCGCCGCGGTGCTGAAGCAAGAGGAGGTCCGCGAGGAACTGGAGCGGCTATTTCGGTTCCAGTGGCCTGGGGAGCCGGCGGGGGAGATGAACCTCCGAGTCCTCAAGGCCCATAAGCGTCGGTGCACGTTCGAGACCTCGTTCGGGTCCGAGGATCCCGCCCGAGGGATCATCGCGAAGGTGTACCAACGCGATCGCGCGGATGTGTTCGCCGCGATGGAGTCCCTCGTCGCCGCGGGATTCGACGGCACGTCGGAGTTCGCGATCCCGTTGCCCTTGGCGTATCTGGCGACGCCGCACGTGCTGGTGCAGGAGAAGGTTTCCGGGATCCAGGCGATGGAGATTTTCATGGGCAATGAGGCGGAGAAGCAATTCTCCGCGGCCCGGCGCTGCGGGGCGTGGCTGGGGCATTTCCACATGAAGGGGCCGCAGGACGGCCATCTCAACGATCCGGGCGAGCTGCTCCTGAGCGTCCGGTATTGGGGCGGCGCGCTCCGGGACGCCGGCGGGCCGCTCGCGAGCAAGGCCGAGTTGCTCTTACGCAAACTCGAAGCCGCCGTGCCGGCGGCGCTCGGCGGGTTCGAGCCGCGAGCGGGGCATGGGAGTTACATGCCGGAACACGTGATGCTGAGCGGATCTCGCATGGTGGGGATCGACCTCGACGAGCACGATCTGGCCGACCCGGCTCGCGACCTCGCGTGGTTCATCGTGTCGCTCGAGCGTCTTGGGCTCAAGAAGCAGGGATCGCTCCGGATTCACGACCGCGCCATCGAAGAGTTCCTCCGCGCATACGTGGCTGCGGGCCCGCCGAAGGCCCTGAGTCATCTCTCGTTCTACAAGGCCGCGGAATGTTTGCACCGGGCACACCGCGACCTGTACGGCCGCAGGCCTCCGATCCCGGAGTGGAGTGCGATCATGCTCGACGAGGGCCTCGGCGCGCTCGGATGGGTTCGTCCGAACGGCGACCATTCGCCGTCCCCGCCCTGACCGGACTGGAATCGACGGCGAGCGTGTTTTCGGCGTCATGAAGATCCTTCAGGAACCTCTTCTGCCGCTTCTTTAGAAGCCAATTTCCGCCCCGCCCAATCGGGAGCGTCATACGTTTCGGGTCGCCGAGCCAGCGAAAGTCCACGTAGAGTCGGGCCGCGGCGACGATCTCGTCGAACGCGTCCGGGGCTCCTCTGGGCCATCGTGATTTCGTGTATTCGCGTTCGCATCGTTCCTTGACCGGCGTGGGGAAGGAATGCGTCAACGACATGAGATCGATCTCACCGGGGGCGACCGCGGTCGATTGCCAGTCCAAAGGCCGGCTCGTCCCGTTCTGGTAGAGGATGTTCGCGCCGAAGTATTCCCCGTGGATTACGGTGTGCGGCGCTTCCAAGAGAGTGGGAATCCGCCGTCGGAATTCTCGGCACATCGGTGCCACCCACGGGAACAGGGTCCGCCAAGGGGCGTACACTCGTTCCGTGCGCTGCGACCACCCGCGGTAATAGGCTTCGTCGTATCTTCGGAGGAATGCCAGCCTTCGCATCGTGGGGCGTCGCTGGTTCGCGGCGTGGAACCTCCCAATCCATCGCGCCGCGTGAATCATTGCCTGCGGATCGGGGCACTGGCTTGTCCGGATGCCGTCTTTCACATATTCGATGATCAACCACGCGACACCCGGGTCTCCGGTTTCGTAGAGGCCGTAGAACGTTGGCGTCGACATTCGAAGGGGCTGAAGGACATCTCGATAGACACGAGCCTCGAAGGCCACGTCGCCTCGATGACCGAATGCTCGATTGAAGTGACTCGTCCCGTACTTGATGAAGAGACGCAGTGGGCTACGTCTCCTGCCCATCCGGCACGTGACAATTTCGGTCCGGAACGTGCTCTCGTTGAGGTTCTTCTCTCGCTCGAGGACGGTCACGCGGTCCGCCGAGCCATCGGGCCGAAGGACGGCCGCGAGGCCCGCCGTGAGCCGATCCAGGTCGGGGGGGCGAGGGTGAGACCGGTCCGGTCTCAAAGGTCTCCCCCATCGGCGAGCCCGACTCCCGGTCCTTCCACGCCGACCGAGGCCATGCGGAGAAGGCTGGAGCCGACCTCGCGGGTCATCCGGCTGTTCCCGTTGGGCTCCAAGAGGAGGAGCGAGTCGCACGCCCTCAGGGTGCTCGGTCGATGCGCGATCATCAGGGTCGTGCGGCCCCTCACCAACCGTTGGATGGCGTCGATGATGGATGCCTCCGTCTGCAGATCGAGCGCGCTGGTCGGCTCATCGAGAATCAGGATGGGCGCGTTTTTCAGGAAGGCACGGGCCAGGGAGATGCGCTGACGCTCCCCTCCCGACAATTTCATCGCCCGCTCGCCCACCTGGGTTTCGTAACCGTCCGGAAGACGCTGAATGAAGTCGTGGGCGTTGGCCAACTTCGCGGCCGCTACAATCTCGCGATCCGTCGCGTCCGGCTTTGCGAACCGGATGTTCTCCGCGATCGTCGTGGAGAAGAGCAAGGTGTCCTGGAGGACCACGCCGAACTGGTTCCGGAGGTCCGCGATCCTGTAGTCGCGGAGGTCAGTCCCGTCGAGGGTGATCGCTCCTTCGGTCGGGTCGAAGAACCGGACGAGCAGGTTCGCGAGGGTCGTCTTTCCAGACCCGGTGGGCCCGATCACGCCGAGGCACGTGCCCGCCGGGAGTTCGAACGACATGTGACGCAAGACGAGACGACTCTCGTCGTAGCCGAAGGAGACGTCCTGGAAAGCGACGTTGCCCGAGGCCCGGACGAGCGGCCGCGCATCGACCTTCTCCGGGACATCGACTTTTTCGTCCAAGATTTCGAGAAACCGTTCCATACCCGCCATGGACATTTGGATGTCGAGGACCTTCTTCCCCGAGTCCTTCAGGGGCGAGTAAAGCTGGGTCAGGTAGTAGTTGATCATGAGCAGCCCGCCGGGGCTGAGGGCCTTTGCCTGCACATGCTGGACTCCGATGAACAGGACCGCGGCGAGGCCGACGGCCGTCACCACGCCGACGACGAGGCTGTAGATGCCCCCTTCGACGATCACCTTGAGAGCGGCCGAAGCGCTCTCCGTATATCGGGATCGGAATTGCTCGTTTTCCCGCTCCTCTTGGCCGAACACCTTCACGACCCGCGACGCGCTCAGCGATTCCTGGGCGTGGGACATCGCCGCACTCTCCGACGTCTTCACCTTTCGCCAGCCGGCGCGAATCCGTCGCCGATAGAAGAGCGTCAAGAGGAACATGAACGGGGTCACGATCAAGGCGATCAACGCGAGCTGCCAGTCGAGGCTCGCCATGACGATGATCATCCCTCCGAGCGTCAAGAGGGCCGCGATGAGCGGGATGAGCCCGTCCACGGAGAGGGACCGGAGCGCGGTGGCGTCGTTCTGGATGCGGTACGTCGAATCGATCGTGCCTTTCGTATCGTGGTACGCGGTCGAGAGGCGTTGCAGCTGTCGGAACAATCGGACCCGCATGTTGAGGGTCATCCGGTTACCGACTCGGTTCGTCAACCAGATGTTCGCAAGATTTTGCAGATAGGTCAGGATCGTCCCCGCGACGAGGATGCCGAGTGCGAGGGCGACCACCGTGCCCTCCGGGACCGCGGAGGGATCGCGGCTCAGGAACGCGAGGTAGCTCGGGAGCGGCTGCGACAGGATCACGTTGTCCAGGATGAGTTTGATCGGCAGGGGAGTGATCAGGGTCAACGGGACCGCCGCGAGGGACACGAGGAATAGCATCGCGATGGACGGCACGTACGGGCGCATCTCGCGGAGCAGCCTTCGGGTCATCCCGGGCCCGGCCGGAGCCATCGGGGTTTCCTCGCCGGCCGGCGTGCGTGCCTCACCTCGACGGAGTTCACGACTCCGCCATTGTTGACGAGCGAGGACGAGTCCCCAGACCACCCAGGCGAGGGCGGGCACGAGGACCGGGACGAAGGGGAGGAGAGGAGCCGGAAGGAACTGTCGTTCCAGTTCCCCGAGTAGCGGGAGGCCAGGGATGCTGAACCGGAGGACGGAGGAGAGGGACTTGAGCACGAAATACGAAATGGAGAGCACCGTGAGGAGGACGGCCGCGATCGCGCTGGCCCGCCGGCCACGCGTCACTTGGACCGGACGACCCCGATTGTCCACGGCGTTCGATGGCGGGACGGAGATCCCTTGACCCAGGATCTCGCGCTGCCCGCGGCTCCGTCGCTTGTCGTCTAGCAGCTGCAGCTCGTCGAGCAACCGAGCGTACTTCTGGTCCGTGGTCTCCAGCTCATGGAGGAGCCGGTGGTACGTTTCGTCTTCGGCGGCGTGAAGCTCGTCCGGAGGGACGCGTCTGGAAGACTTTCGCTTCGCCTCTTCCTCCCGCCCGTGATCGGGCCCCGTCACTCAATCACCTCTTCGCGGCTCTCCTTCCGTCGAGAGGGCTCCGAGGCGGCTTGGATTTCCTCTCTCGCATCGCCGGTCGGAGGAACGGGTTCGGCGGCTCCGAACCGTCGGATCCATTCTCGCAAGATGCCCCCCGAAAAACCGGTGTCGGTCCAGGTTCGTGCGGCGACCCAAGCCGCGAGGAAGGCCGCCGCGACGCTCGATACCCACACGCCCGACCGAAGGGCGCCGAGGGCGAGGATTGCGAACGCGGCGCCGAGGCCGATGGCAGACCACGAAACCTTCGGGGAAATGCGGAAGCGCAACAGCTGCTTTCGCGGGGCGTGGTCCTCCACGGCAAGGAGCAACCGGCTCCGACCGAAGGGGCCTCCGCGAACTTGCAGATCCCAGGAGTCGAATTCTCCGCCGGCCCGCACGGTCGCGCCCGCCGCTTGGAGGTCCTTCAGCAGCGCCCTCAATGTGTCCTCCGGTGGCTCTCGCTCCTCACGCCAGTAAATCATGCGCATGGGCCAAAACCGCCGTCGGGTCTTCGGGCCTCGCCTCCGCCAGGGAGTCAAGCCGCCCCGAATCCGGCCCACCAGTCGGGCCATCGGCTGGGACAGGTAGAGTGAAAGGACGACCGTCCGGAAGGCGAGAGCCCTCCAGCCCCGTGCTCGGAAACCCATGAAATGGATTTGGGCGGCAGAGATCGCCGCCTGAGCGACTGGAAGCGCGATGGTCAGGAGCAGGGCCGGTCCCAGGAACAGGGAGGCTTGCCATCCCAGACTCAGCAGGAACATGGCGCCCACGATCGCGACGAGCACGTACCACTCGGGCATCAGCGCCAAGGACCAGCGGGAATGGGACGATTGGTACAGCGACTGGGCCATTTTTTCTCCAGCAACGCTTCCGCCTTTCCGTACCCGACCTGTTGCTTCCAATACGTTCGAAGGTAGCGCCGACGATGGTGCCAGACGACCGCCGCGGCGGAATAGCCGATGACCTCACCTCGGTCCTGGAGCCGCCAACAAATGTCGACGTCGTCGCCCGCGGTCCGGAATCGGGGGTCGAACCCCCCGACGGCTTCGAGAGCGCTTTTCCGGAACGCCATGTTGCATCCCGGAATGTGCTCCGCAATCCGATCGGAAATCAGGACCGCGTTCGGCCCGCCGGGCGCGTTCGCGATCGCGTCGGCCCTCCATCCGTCATTCGATGGGGCGAGGTTCGGGCCGCCGACCGCGGCGTAGTTGCTTTCCATGAAGGAAAGGGCGAGGAACCGCAACCAATGAGGGTCCGGGTACGCGTCGTCGTCGATGAAGGCCACGATCTCTCCCGTGGCGGCCGCGATCCCGGTGTTGCGCGCGCGACTGAGGCCCTGATTCTCCTCGTTGATGACCCGGTATGGATAGGTGGAGGCGATCTGCCCGGTCTCGTCCGTGGAGCCGTCGTTCACGACGATTACTTCGAAGGCGGGATAATCCAAATCGCGAAGGGCCTCCAACGTGTCGCGGATCGTCGACGCGCCGTTGTAGGTGCACACGACCACGGAGATCTTCGGCCATCGGAGGTCGGGGGGAAACGGCCCCGCCGCGAAGGCCTTCGACACGGCCTGAAGGGCGGGCTTCGGCGTCCGGTCGCGGGTCGTCAGGCCGAACGCCCAATCCTCGACCCGGTACTTCCCGTGGTACCATTCATCCGTCCAAGCGAAGACGACGACACCGACGCAGCCGCGGCGGAAAGCCCCCGTGATCTGCGACTCGAGCATCGTGGCCTGTCGCTCTTCTCCCCCGCGAAGGCTGTCGAGCCCAATCTCCGTGAGCAGGACGGGACGGTCCTCGCTCAAGCTGTGCAACCGCGAGAGGTAGGCCTCGAAGGAATCCCGGGACTCGAGGTAGACGTTAAAGGAAAAGAAATCCAGGAAGGGCAGGCGTAGGTATTCGGTCGACGGATAGTTCACATACGTAACAAGGGCACCCGGATCCTCCTCCTTGGCTATCCGGTACAAGCGTTCGATGAAGCGTTCGACGCGATGCCGTCCGTGCCATCGGACGATCGACGCGGGGATCTCATTCCCGATGATGTAACAGAACACCGCGGGATGGCCCGCGCACGATCGAATCCAGGTCCGGATTCGTCCCTCGATCTCTTCGATCCGGCCCGGCTCGTCGAGGAAGGCCATATGCTCGCCCCAGTTGAGTCCGATCATGACCCGGAGCCCGTGCTTCCACGCCGCATCCAGGAGCCAACGAGGCGGCGCGGTGTAGACGCGCACGACGTTGAAGCCGTGCGCCGCCATCTGCGAAAAGTCCCTCTCCACCGTCTCCGGCACGAGACGCTCCTGCCGGTTTTCGTCCATGTAGAAGGTACCATAGCTGATGCCGCGAACCCAGAACTTCTCGGACCCGAGGAAGAGGAACTTCCCCTGGACTCTGGGACGTCCCTCGGCGAATTTGCGAGGAGTCGGAACCTCCGGTGGCCCTTCGGAGACGGTCATCTCTCGGCCTCAAGGACGCTCGTCTCCTATCAAGAGATTACGGCTACATCCGAACACAACGAAACCTCATCCGGATATACCGAGAGCCCCATGCTCAGCATGATTGGCCAGGATGGCTCAGTGCGGGGAAGCCGAGCTCGCTGTGTCGTCCCGGGAGGGGACGAGCCCGCGATCGCGAGATGGGGCCCATGATTGAGGGCCTCGACCAACTCCTGGATGGTTGTGGGCAGCCAGGCGTGCCCGAACTCCGCGGATTGGTCCAAGAGCTGCTCGGAGCTGCCTCGGTCAAGGGACGGTATCTCGGCCACTCCGAGTTGAAGCCGGAGACCCGGCGCGTGTTCCGCCTCCGATTCGCCGTCGACGGCCAGCCTCTTACGCTGATCGCCAAACGACTGAGTCCCGCCACCGCCGGGCGAATCGAACAGGCGGTCAAACGCTGGCTGCCCGCCGTCGGTCTGAGCGACCTGGGGCCGCCGTTGGCAGGCAGCGTCGCCGACCCCAACGGCGCGTGCGTCTGGCATGTGTACCACGATCTCGGCCCGCACGAGTTGGATCCACCGCACGCCAGCGGCGAAGCGATCCAGGCATCCGTGGAACAGATCGCCCGACTCCACACTCGATTCGCCGGGCACGCATTGTTGGGGGAAGTCCGGCTTCATGGCGGTGACCTCGGGATCCATTTCTTCGAGTCGAATGTGCGAGACGCCGTCTATGCGCTCGAAGCCTGGCCCGCCGGTCCGAGTCACGAACCCCTGCGCCAGCGGCTTTTGCGGCGTCTCGACGTCCTTCGTCGGGAGCTTCCCGACCGACGACGGCTCGTGGAGGAGCGGGGAGGACCCGAGACGTTGCTCCATGGCGACCTTTGGGCCGAGAACGTCTTCGTCATTCCGGGTGCGAACGATCTGCGCGTGCGCTTGATCGACTGGGACTACGCTGGGGTCGGCCCGTCCAGCTACGACCTCTCCACCTTCCTCTTACGCTTCCCGTCCGAACGACGACCATCTATCCTGGAATTCTACCGCAGTGAGGTGGAGGAAAGCGGGTGGGAACTGCCGACACAGGATAACTTGAACGCTCTCTTCGAGACGGCCGAATACGCTCGCTTCGCGAACCGGGTCATCTGGCCCGCGATCGCCCTCGTCATGGACAAGGCGGAGTGGGGGGCGCAAGCTCTCGCCGAGGTGGAAGAATGGTTTCAGCAATTCGAAGCCGTCCTCCCGCCTCGCGTGCCTTTGCCGCCGGCCGCTTCCGATGGTGACCCGAAGGAATGACGATGCCGACCGTCGTCCTCGCCGCCTACAATACAGCGGGATTCGCCGAAGGCGGAGGTCATTTCTGGGTCTACCTCCAATACGTCCTCGGGCTGCGTCAACTCGGTTGCGACGTCTACTGGTTGGAAGGCTTTCGAGCCACGGGCCGGGCCGATCGAGAGGCCGCGGCGTTGGCCACGTTCCGCGAGCGGATGCAGCGGTACGGTCTCGGCGGTAAATTCTTCGTCTTCCGAACGGATGCCGAGACGCCTCCCTCCGAGTTGCCGACGAGCTACGTCGATGCGAATCGCGAGGAGGCGGAAGCCGTCTTCGAGCGGGCGGACCTGCTGCTGAACTTCCACTACGCGATCAGCCCCGCTTTGCTCGCACGTTTTCGACGCACCGCGCTGGTCGATATCGATCCGGGCTTGCTCCAATTCTGGATCACACGGGGCCAGCTGGTGGTCCCTCGACATGACCTGTACTTCACGATCGGCGAGAACGTGGGCAGACCGGGCGGGAGGATTCCCGATTGCGGCTTGAATTGGATCCCCATCCGGCCGCCCGTCTGTTTGGATTATTGGCCCTATCGGTACGACCCGCGGTGCGAAGCGTTCACGACGGTCTCCATCTGGGATTCGTCCGATTGGATCGTGGATGGGTCCGAGCAATATGAGAACACGAAACGCGTCGCGTTTCTTGGATACGCGGATCTACCTCGACTCACGTCGCAGCCTCTGGAGCTGGCCCTGTTTCTGAAAGGCAAGAGAGACATGGCGGAGCGGAAGGAAATGGAGAGGCTCGGTTGGCGGATCCTCCTGCATCGAGTTTCAGAATGCATGGGTGAGCGACCGGACTGCGTGCTACCTGGCGAGCGGCAAGCCGGTCGTCGTCCAGAACACCGGCCCGAGCGAATTCCTCCCGAACGGCGAGGGAATGTTCCGTTTCGCGACACCGGAGGAGGCGGCTCGGGCGTTCGACCAGATCAACGCTGATTACGAGCACCACTGCAAGGCGGCGCGAAGACTGGCCGAGGCCCATTTCGACGCCAAAAAGACGGCAGCAAAGATCCTGAGCCAGGCCCTGGTCCCTGATGAGCCAGAGCCGAACGGCAGGGAGGCGTTGACCGGAGCCAGGGTCCTGTGACGTCATGAAATATTTGATTGTGAACGGAGACGACTTCGGCGCGAGTTCCGGCGTGAATCGCGGCATCCGGGAGGCTCATCTGCACGGGATTCTGACGAGCGCGAGCCTGCTCGTCAATGCGCCAGGGGCCGACGAAGCAGCCCGGTTGGTCGGTGCCCTCCCCGACTTGAGCGTGGGACTGCACGCGGATCTCCGCGACGAATTGGACAAAGCCTCCGCGGATTCGCAGGGAGTCCGCGATTCATTAGAGCGGCAATTCCGACGGTTCGAATCGCTTGTGGGACGTCCTCCCACGCACATCGACTCCCATCACAATGTGCATCGGAACCCGCGGGCGCTGCCGCACTTTCTCGAACTGGCGCGCGAACACGACCTGCCGCTGCGCGAACACTCGCCTGTCCGGTATGTCTCGAAATTTTACGGTCAATGGGACGGTCAGACGCACCTCGAGCAGGTCAGCGTTGAGAACCTGCAGCACATTATCGGGTCCGAGATTGGGGACGGCATCAGCGAGCTGTGCTGTCACCCGGGCTATGTGGATAAAGCCCACGTCACAAGCTATCGTGGCGAGCGGGAAGCCGAGTTGCGGACCCTATGCGACCCTCGCATACGCCGGACGTTGGCGGAGCGGCGGATCACGCTCATCAGCTACGGCCGGATCAGTAAGATTCGATAGGCGCGCGGACGACCAAGAAGGCGAGTGGAATCCCCGAGCCCTTTCAGGCCCCGATCGAGGCCGTCCGATCAGCGGACGCCACCGTCTTGATGGCGGATGACAACGTCCGGTCCCGGAGGCGTTTCAACCCCGCCTCCAGGGTAACCTTCGCCTCGTACCCGAGCAACTTGTAGGACTTCGCCGGACTCCCTACGAACTTCCGGACATCGAAGTTGTTCGCAGGCCCGAGAACAACTTGTGCCGACGAATCGGTCAACGCGATGATCATGTCGGCCAGGTCCGAAACGGACACGCCCCGTCCAGTTACGAAGTGAAACTCCTGACCGAGGAGATCCTTCCCCACGTCCATGCTCGCGGCATACGCTCGGAGGATCCCTTGGATCGTGTCGTCGATGAACGTGAAGTCGAGGACCTGCTCGCCGCCGTACAGTGTGATGTCCTCGCCTTGGAGCGCCTTTCGCATGAATTTCGGGATCACCCGCTCAGGGAGGTCTCTCTCGCTGCCGTACACGTTCGAGAAGCGGAAGATGACGGACTTGATCGGGCGGGAGAGAGTTGGGTCCGCGTAGGAGCGGCACGCTCGTTCGGCGCACAACTTCGTCATGCCGTAGACGGAGAGGGGCATCTTCGGGTGGGCCTCGTCGACGGGGAAATACTTCGGCTCCCCGTACACCTCGCGGCTCGAGGCGTAGAAGAGGATGGGGCTCGTCTTCGCCTTCCGACACGCTTCCAGGACGTTCACCGTCCCGAGTTGGTTCGTCCTCCAGCAGTTGTACGGATCCGTCTGCCCCCAGGCGACCCGGGAGACCGCGGCGAAATGGAAGACCGCGTCCTGGCCGGAGACGGCCTCCCGGATCGTCCGAAAGTGACGGACGTCCCCGCGGATTTTCGCGCAACTCAGGTGGCGCGAATTCGAATCGAAATGGTTGTCGAACAGGGTGACGGCATCGCCCCGATCGATGAGTCGTTCCGCCAAGTGGCTTCCAATGAAGCCATTGCCTCCGGTGATGAGAACGCGTTCCATGCCCCTTCCTCCGTTAACAGCTCGCGATTGCCTCGAGAGCGAATGTAATGGCAAGGGAGATTCGTTTCATCGGAACCCGTTCCCCGGGGGGAGCGGGGCATGGGTCATGTCTTCGCGTATTCGGTTGTGGTCACAACGCAACGCGAATTCCATTTTTTACCCAAGCTGAAAACATGGCGTTGACGTAGCCCGCCTCCCTGAGGACAAGGTTCAAAAAGTGGGAGTGGAGAATATAATCATATTATCAAATCGGATATCGAGACGTTCGGCTGACGAAGCGTCTCCGGCCAGCCTGGAGTCTTATCCTGCCTTGATCACGGCGGGCGGAATTGGGACCCGACTCCTCCCCTTCTCCAAAGAGATTCCGAAGGAGATGTTGCCGATCATCGCCCACGACGGAGACGATTCTCTCCAGTTGAAGCCCCTCGTGCAAGCGATCTTCGAGCAGCTGTACGGGGCGGGAGTGCGGAACTTTTACTTCGTTGTCGGACGGGGCAAGCGGGCGATCGAGGACCACTTCTCCCCGGACTCGGGATTCCTGGAATTCCTGGAGAAGAAGGCGAAGCGCCCCGCGAGCCTGTCCGATCTGTACGCGAAGATCCGATCGTCGAACCTCGTGTTCCTGAATCAGACGGAACCGCTGGGCTTCGGGGACGCGGTCCTCCGCGGGCGGACCGTGATCAAGGGTCCCTTCCTCGTGCAGGCGGCGGACACGTTCATCCTCTCCAAGGGAGACGATTACCTCCCGCGACTCGCGCAAGCCCATCGGAAATACCACGCGGCGGCCACGGTCCTCCTCCGAGACGTGGCCCATCCCCGCTCCTACGGCGTGGTCGAGGGCGACGAGCTGGAACCGGGAATCCTGCGCGTCACGTCCGCGGTCGAAAAGCCGGAGCGGCCGCGGAGCAATCACGCGATCATGCCGGTCTACGTGTTCTCCGAGAACATCTTCACTGCCCTCTCGGACATCGGGCCGGGGAGGGACGGAGAATTGCAGCTGACGGACGCCATTCAGCGACTCGCCTCGACCAGGCAACCCGTGATCGGGGTGCTCCTGAGACCCGACGAAATCATGTTGGACTTGGGCAGCCCGGAGACGATGATCGATGCGCTGCGGCTGACGATGCAATATGCGAGCGGCAAGGAAGCTCCGGAAAACCCGCTCGGCCTGGATGGGATTCAGGAGCCGAATTCGGCCGAACGCCGAGCGTCGGCGGCGGACAACGGGTCGCTTCCGCCCCTTGTCCCGGTCATGATCGAGGTGCCGTCTGTTAGCACCCCGCATCGCGCTGAGGGTCCGCCGTCGTAAGAAGCGAAACGTGTCGCGGCCAAGGTTCACCATTTTTGCTGAGGGATGCCCATTCCGGTGGGAACAGCCTCCTCGCTCCTGGGGATAGTAGTAGCTTTCGTGACAGTCCGTACCACATCATCCTTATGGGGATGATGCCACAGTTCGAAAATTGTCCCAATACCCATATGCCCTGACATCGGGGGCCGGAGCCTAGGAGGTGAAAGCACCATGGAAGCGACCCGCACGAAGTCAGGGGCCGGGTTCGGCCAGTCGTGGCGCGAACTCTCGCACACCCCGACGTACCAGGTCCCAGTGGTCCTCGGTTCGATCGTGGCGTTGCTCGTCGGCATCCTGACGTATGTCTTCGACGCGTCCGCAGCCTCGAAGATCGTGGCGGCGACTCCGAACGAGGCCTATTTGGTCGTGTTCGGAATCCTCGGCATGATCGGCTACAGCGTGTCGAAGCAGAACGTGCAGAACGGCTCCATCGTGGCCGCCATCGCCGGCTTGGCGTTGGTGGTCCTGGTGGCGACGCAGCTCGGCCTCTTTGCAGGCCTGCTCCTCCTCGCCGGAGCCGTCTGGAGCCTCGCGTCGACCCGCTGATCGGGGCGGCGTTAGGCTGCGTCCTTTTTCTTTCTCTTTCCTTTCCTTCTCCGCTGCTAGCGTTCGTCACGACTCCTGATGAATGCATCCGACGCGACTCGACGGTCCTCGCGAGAAGCGAAACCTCGCTGTCGACAGGGAGCTGTGTAATAACGTAGTTAATAGCGCCGGGTTCACATCCTCAGGGAGATGAAACTGACCGAGGCCACGGAAGCCCTCGAGCGGGTGGGTCTCGGCCGGTACGAAGCCCTCGTGTTCCTCAACCTGTCTCGGGCCGGAGCGGTGACCGCGAGGGAGGTCGCCCGCGTGAGCGGCGTGAACCGCGTTCAGACGTACCGCGCGCTCGATGGCCTCGAAGCCCGGGGCCTCGTCGAGGTGACCTTGGATCGTCCTCGCCGGTACGCCGCGCGCGCCCTCAACGACGTCTTCGACATGATCGCGGAAGAGAAGCGTTCCGAGCTGGAGAGGATGGACGAGGTCCGAAAGACGCTCCTCGAGGCGTGGCCGCGCTTGTCCGGTCGTACGCGCGATCGTCCTTCCGTCCGCCTCCAGGTAATCAAAGGCCGCGGGCAAATCTACCGCACGATTCGGGAGTTCGTGGCGGGCGCCAAGGAGGAAGTCCTTGCGTTCACGACGACGAAGGGACTGCAACGGTCCTATCGTGCGGGGATCAACGAGGCCCTCCTTGCCTCCATGAGCCGCGGGGTGAAGCCTCGGCTCGTCACCGACATCAACGAATCAAACGCCACCCTCATGACCCGTGTTGCGGCGAATGTTCCCCTTCGCCACGTCGAACGACAACGCGCTCGTTTCATCATCGCGGACCGCATGTCGATCCTCGCCTTCCTGATCCAGGACGAGCGCACCATCCGAGGGGACGGAGAGACCGCGTTGTGGACGAACAGCCCTGATTTCGTGAAGGCCCACCTGGAGTTCTTCGAGAAGGCATGGGGAACAGGGATACCCGCGGTCGAGCGACTGCAACAGCTCCGTCCACACTGATTGCCGTTCTCACACAAATCGTACCTTCGGATTCTGGGGGACCGTTGTCGGGACCGGAAGGCCGGCGAACACGGGCCCGCGCCACTCCCCCGCGGCGAGCGGGGGTGCCGCAACGGTCGGTGCCCTTGCCGCGGCTCCGAGCGTTCTGGGCCTGACTGAGAACGTCGGCGCCGATACCTCGTTCGGTGAGGCGGGAGTGCCTCTGATGGCCTACGTGAAGGACGCTTCGACCGGGACCGTCGTGGTGATGTGGGGCACGAAGGAGATTGTCACGAAAGATACGAGCCTCGCGTCTCGGCTTCTCTTGTACACGCGCGGGTGATCTCTGATGTCATCCCACCGCGAAGCGCCGGCGATCTCGAAGGATCCCGTCGCGGACAACACGGACCTCTACGCGTTCGTCGATCCCGCGGACACGTCGAAGGTGACGCTCCTCGCGAACTTCATCCCGCTGGAGGAGCCCGCGGGCGGTCCGAACTTCTTCCAATTCGGCGACGAGGTCCTCTACGAGATCCTGATCGACAACGATGGAGACGGCGAAGAGGACGTCGTCTACCAATTCCGTTTCAAGACGGTGGTGCAGAATCCCGGCACCTTCCTGTACAATACCGGGCCCATCTCTTCCCTTACGGACCCGAACTGGAACGTACGCCAGTCGTACACTGTTACCCGGATCCGAGGCGAGCGGGACGAA
>WNGC01000420.1_pt1 | contig 26918 bp, 25 predicted proteins | sample 5400051 | NCBI WGS metagenome assembly WNGC01 (sample SAMN13153368, study PRJNA577476) | soil metagenome | isolation source: 20 cm soil or saprolite under grassland replicate 2 | place: USA:California | collected 2016-06-15
GCGCGCACTCGTCGAGACGCTGCTCCACGGTGATCGCGCTGCACTCGTCGCCGCGCTCGATGAGTCGCTGCTCGGGCTGCGTGCCCGGCCGAGGCGTTCCCTGACGGCCGTCGCTTAACTGTTACAAACCCGACACGGTCCGGTCCGCGTTCGACGGCTACGTTCGGAAGATGGACACAGCGCGCGCAGTCATGCACCGGCTGGAGCGGATCGAAGCGCTCGAACGCGAGGGCGCCGGGCCCAAGCAGCTGCTCGCCGAGGTCCGTGAGTTGCTGCGCGAGGGCGAGGCCTGGCTCGAGACCGAGCAGGAAGGAACCGAACTCGCCGGCGACGCGCTCGAGCGGTGCCGGCTCGCCTATGACGCCGGAGTCGCACCCATGGTCTAATCGGCATGTGGCCGAGCACGTGGTGCACTGGGACGAGGTCGAGCCCTTCCGGGCCGACGAGGGCGCGTTCCAGTCCGCCTGGACCGATCTCGGCAGGGCCGCGGGCAGCGTCACGGTCGGCGTCAAGCGCGTGCAAGTGGATCCAGGCGCGCGCTCGACTCCGCTGCACATGGAGGGCAGTGAGGAGGAGGTCTTCTTCGTGCTCGACGGCTCAGGCCTCTCGTGGCAGGACGACGGCGACGGCGAGACGACCTACGAGATTCGAGCCGGCGATTGCCTCGTCCATCTCGCGGGCGCCGAGGCGCACTCGGTCGTTGCAGGCCCGGAGGGGATCGACTATCTCGCCTTCGGCACGCGCGCGACGGCGGAGTACGCGTTCTTCCCCCGCCTGAAGGCAGGCCGCATCGGGATGCTCTGGGCGGACATGATCGCGACGCACCAGTGGACGCAGGAGCTTGCGCTCGGCGATCCCGAGCTGCCGGAGCCAAGCCCCCGGCCGCGGCGGATCGTCAACATCGACGAGCTCGAGGAGGAGGACTGGGGCCGTGGAGACGTGCTCGTCCACAACCGCGACCTCGGAATCGCCGCGGGCTCGGTGCTCACCGGGATCAACTACAACCGGATCGAGCCGGGCATGCTCAGCGCTCCGCCGCACTGCCATTCCGTCGAAGAGGAGATCTTCATCATCCTCGACGGCACGGGAACGGCTCTGCTCGACGACGAAGAGCACTCTCTGCATCGCGGTCACGTTGTCGCCCGTCCTGCCGCGACCCGGATTCCGCACGCTTTCCGGGCCGGCGAGGGCGGGTTGACGATGCTCGCCTACGGCACGCGCGACCGCGGCGCCGACATCGTCTACTACCCGCGCTCGAACAAGACCTACTTCCGCGGCGTCGGCGTGATGATCAGAGCGGAATCGCTCGATTACTGGGATGGCGAGGAGGACCAGGCAGGCTCGGAGTAAAGTAAGTGCCGAAATGAGCGAGCTGCGGCCAGGGCTCGCCGCCGTCCGCGACCTAGCGCGGTCTGCCCAGGGAGTCCGAGAAGCCGGCGAGTTGCTGGACCGGATCTGCGCGAGCGTGGCCGAGACCTTCGGCTTCGGGCGAGCGGGAATCTCACGCCTCCGCCCGGAGACGGACAAGCTCGAGTTGCTTGCTACACACGGCATCTCGGCTCAGGAGGTCAGACAGCTCTCGTCGAGCCTCGACGACTGGCGGATCTTCAAGCGGGCGCTCGAGACGCGCGACCTCGTCTTCATCGAGGACGTCTCCGCCGAGCACGGCCTGCCGCCCGGGGTCGCGGAGGCCTACGGCGTCCGCGGCGTGCTCGTCCTGCCGTTGCTGAGCCAAGACCGGTGCATCGGCTTCCTGACCGCCGACCACGGCGGCGAGCCGTTCGAGCTCGACTCGAGCGCTGCGGAGCTGCTGCGCACGATCGGCGCCCTGGTGGCGTCGTTCCTCGAGGGCGCTCTCGCGCAGGAGGAGCTTCGGCGGCTCGACGAGCTGAAGACGAACTTCATCGCGCTCGCCTCGCATGAGCTACGAACTCCCGCCGCCGTCATCTACGGCATCAGCTCGACCCTTCAACTGCGGGGCCGCGAGCTTGACGAGGAGCAGATCGCCGATCTTCGGCGCGCCCTCTACGACCAGAGCGACCGCTTGCGCCGGCTCGTCGACCAACTGCTCGACCTCTCGCGGCTGGAGGCGAGGGCGATTCGGATTCGCCCAGAGCCGATTCGCGTCCGGAGCCGCGTCGAGGAGCTCGTGGCTTCGCTCGTGCCCGACCGGGCGGCGTCGATCGAGCTGATCGTGTCGGCCGAGCTCGAGGCAGTCTCCGATCTCGACGCGTTCGACCGGATCGTCTCGAACCTGATCACGAATGCATTTCGCTACGGCGATCCCCCGGTCAAGATCCAGGCCGAGCGGCAGGACCGGCATTTCAGGCTCGCAGTCGAGGACAGTGGCAGCGGCGTCAATCCCGAATTCGTGCCGCAGTTGTTCGAGCGCTTCACCCGCAGCGAGGAGTCCAAAAAGAACGCCGAGGGCGCCGGACTCGGCCTCTCGATTGCGCAGTCATTTGCCAGGGCGCAAGGCGGCGATTTGATCTACAAGCCGATCGAGCCGACCGGTGCACGCTTCGAGCTCGTCCTCCCATACCCTAATTAGCAAAAAAAAGCCTGCATTTTCCCGGATAAAGGGTTCGGCTACTATCAGACGAAAGAAAGGGTCTGATGGGGCTGGCACGCCTGCTTCCGCGACCGGGAACCCGGGACGACATCTCGAAAGGAGCCACTCTGGGGAGGGTCATCGCCTTCGCCAACCAAAAGGGCGGCGTCGCCAACCAAGACGACGACGGCGCTGAATCTGGGTGTCGCCTTCTCCGAGCAGGGAATGAAGGTGCTCCTCGTCGACCTTGATCCGCAGGGCAACCTGACCATGAGTCAGGGCCTGAATCCGGACTCGATCGAGCGCTCGATGTTCGACGTGCTCGTGCACAGGGTTCCGATCACCGAAGTGGTCCATCACCAGGAGGTCGACCTCGCCGTGTCCTCGATCGATCTGGCCGGCGCCGAGCTTGCGCTCTCGAGCATGATCGGCCGCGAGCGGGCGCTCGAGAAAGCGCTCGCGCCGGTGAAGGACAATTACAACTACGTCCTGATCGACACGCCGCCGTCGCTCGGCCTCTTGACCATCAACGCGCTGGTCGCGTCCAACGGTGTGATCGTGCCGGTGCAGTGCGAGTACCTCTCACTGCGCGGCCTCGTCCAGCTCGAGAATACGCTTTCGATGATCCGCGAGAACCTCAATCCCGAGGTCGGGATCGAGGGGATCTTGCCGACAATGTACGACAAGCGCACGCTGCACTCGCGCGAGGCGGTCGAGATCCTGGAGGAGAACTTCGGCGATCTCGTCTTCGGGACGAAGATTCGCAAGACGATCCGCTACGCCGAGGCGCCCGTCAAGGGCAGCTCGGTGCTCAAGTACGACCCGACAGGTAGCGCCGCCGAGGCCTACCGCAAGCTGGCGAAGGAGGTTCTCAATGGCGCGGCGCCGCGCGAGCATGCGTGAAGGCCCGCTCGCGGAGCTCTTCCGCGCAACCGAGGCCGCGCAGAAGCAGGCGGGGAAGGCCGAACCTGAGGCCACGCCGCCGCCCGAGGCGATCGAGCCGCAGGAGGAGACGGTCGAGCACGTTCCCGAGTTTGCGCTGGAGCAGGATGAAGCTGCCGTGGCGGCAGTGCCCGACCCCGAGCCCGAGCCAGTCCTTGAGCCTGAGCCTGAGCCCGAGCGCGCGCCCGAGCCGGTTCGCCTCGAGCCGGTTCCCGAGCCGCCCCCGATGCTGCAGCCGCTGCCGGAGCAGGCGCCGAGGCTCCACCGTGTGCCTCGCGGCGAGACCGCCGCCTACCTGGCCGTGATCAAGGTAGTCGGAGTCGGCGGCGCCGGCCTGAACGCAGTCGACCGCATGATCGATGCCGGGCTCGCGCAGGTCGAGTTCATCGCCGTCAACACCGACATTCAGCAGCTGCGGATGAGCGACGCGCCCGTGAAGATCCACATCGGCCGCGAGCTGACCGAGGGCCTGGGCTCAGGCGCCGATCCCGATCTGGGACGGAGCGCCGCCGAAGAGGCCTACGACCAGGTCAAGAACGCGCTCCGCGGCTCCGACATGGTCTTCGTCACCGCGGGCGAGGGCGGCGGCACCGGCTCCGGCGCGGCCCCCGTCGTGGCACGGATCGCGCGCGAGCTCGGTGCACTGACCGTCGGGATCGTGACGACGCCGTTCCGATTCGAGGGCACGCGCCGGCGGGGTACCGCCGAGCAGGGGGTCGAGGAGCTCCGCCGCAACTGCGACACCGTGATCGTGATCCCGAACGAGCGGCTGCTCGAAGTGCTCGACAAGTCGACCTCGATGCTCGACGCCTTCCGGATCGCGGACGACGTGCTCCGCCAGGGCGTCCAGGGAATCTGCGACCTGATCACCCTGCCGGGCCTGATCAATCTGGACTTCGCGGATGTGCGGACGATCATGAAGGAGGCCGGAACCGCCCTGATGGGAATCGGCTTCTCGACGAGCGAGAACCGTGCGCGCGAGGCGGCCGAGCGGGCGCTCCGCTCACCGCTGATCGACCAGCAGATCCTGGGCGCCAAGGGCATTTTGCTCTCGATCGCCGGCGGCGACGACCTCTCGCTCTACGAGGTCAACGAGGCGGCCGAGGTGATCCGCTCGGCCTCGACCGACGACACGAACATCATCTTCGGCGCCACTGTCGACGAGCGCCTCACCGGTCAGGTCTGGGTAACGGTGATTGCGACAGGCTTCGGCTTCCAGGGCGCACGGCAGCGTGTCTTCGGCGAGCGCCCGCTGTCCGACGACTCGCTCGAGCCGCCCAGCTTCTTGCAAACCTAGGAGGGTTTGGCGAAATAGAATCTGTGCCACCAGGCCGCGCTGCTCGCTCCGTGGCAGTGTCCTCAGTCGCGCCAATAGCATTGGCTATTGACCCTCCCTGCGTCCTCCCCACGGAACGACCATCGCACCCTGGTGACGAGCGCCATTCCGCCAAACCCTCCTAGCTCTGGCTCGACTTCTCCTTCTCTCCTACTTCGAGCCAAAGGACGTGCCGACGCTGCTCGCCGCCGTTCGACGGGCGCGGCTGCCGGTCGGCGTTCCCGTCTACGTCGGCAGCTACGGCCCGAGCGTACGGGTCGCGCAGGAAGTGGCCACGTTTCCGGAATGTCGCTACGCGCCCATGTTTGCGCTCACGAACGAGTGGTACCGGCAGCGCCGGCGGCTGCCGGCCGAGCAGGAGCCGCTGGTGTCGAAGCGGCTCGGCGGCCAGGTGCCGCCGCTCGCGCAGCTCCGGTCGACCTCGGCACGGGTCTCGTGGGGCGTCGAGCTCGGCGCCCGCTACCGCGACGCCATCCGCGCCGCCGGTGATGCCGGGGCGAAGGTCGACGCGTGGCAGCTCGACGAGATAGTGCCGAGCGCGGCAGCGGCCGCCGCGGGCGTTCCGATCCGGGAGCTCACGCGCGGCGTCGTACGGGGCCTGGCGATAGGACGGCCCATCCTCGGGGATGTGACGATGCGCGGTTTTGTCTGGGTCGCGCAATCGGCCTTCGGAATCGCCCGCCTCGCGATCACTCCTGAGCTGACGACGTTCTGGCGGACGCTCAACCGGGGTGCGCTCGCGTACGTCGGCGAGGAATACCCCCCGTTCGACGGCGACGCGCGCGCGGCTGCCCGAGCCGGTGCGGCCGGGCAACGCGCACTGGCCGCCGGTGGGCCCGTGCGGCGTTCGCTGGCGCGCAGATATGTGCCCGGCATGACGCCGGGCTACGACCCCGCGCCAAGCCTCGGCGGCAACGTTCACGGCTGGCCCCGCCCACAGGTCAATGCCTGGCGGGCGGCCTATGTCCAGGAACGAGCTCGCATGGGAGTAGCCGGGTTCGGCGAGTTCAACTTCCGTGGCGGCAACAGCCGGCCGACCGTGATCCACGATGTCTTGAGTGCGCTCGCCGCTGGGCTCAGCTCGAGCACGTCTGCGGCTTCCGCGAGCTCAATGAGGGACTAGCTGCTACAGGTCTGAGGCCGCTGGCCCGCGAAGGCATCCAGCGCGCGCCGCGCGTTCACGTGGATGCTCAGCTTCACGGTGCCCGCCGCGGGTATCCGCAGCCGGATCATCGAGTCCTGCCCGGGATCGAGGCAGCCGGACGAGGCCATCCAGTACGGCGAGTAGCGGATCGCGAGCCGGTACGTGCCCGCCTCGGCCGCTCTCACCGTCACCTGGGTCTCGGTCAAGCTGACCACGCTGGCGGGGGCAGGCCCGGTGATCAACGGGCGGGGGGACGGTACGGCGTAGATGCCCACGTGCGGCGTCCTGAGCACCCTCGTCAGCCCCGACTTGCCGCTCTTTAACAGCTTCGCCTCGTCGCGGGCGCTGTAATCCGGCGGCGCATCGGTGAGGACGACATAGCGGACGCCGAGCGAGCGGAGCCAGCGCAGATACGCGCTTCGGCCGAACCCGTCGTCGTTGTAGAGGAGGCGATTCTGGGGGTAGTCGTTCTGGCGGAACCACCCTCTGGCCAGCGGAATGCCGGCGCGAGGCAGGTAGACGGCGTCCCAGTGGCCGGCCGTGTCGACCGCCTCGACCCGGTAGGACGGACTCAGGTGTCGGTGGAGGTAGGCGATCGCCGGATGCCAGTAGGCCTGCGCCGAGGCGGGGTCCTGAGACGTGTTGACTAAGCTGAACGCGAGCGGGGTGAGGTTCCAGGAAGCGGCCAGTCCGAGCGAGACGACGGCCACCGGCAGCGGCCGCCAGTGCCGCAGCGACAACGCGAGGACAGCGACAGGGACTGCGACGTAGCGCAGCCGGTCGACGTTCTCGCCGAGCGACGAGGGAATCGCAAAGGCCGCCAGGTTGGCGCCGAGATAGAGGACGAACAGCCAGCGCAGCGGGCGAGCGCCCTCGACGCGCCACGTCAGCGCGGCGCCCAGCAGGCAGAACACGCAGCCAGCCAGCAGCTCCTCCCACGAGAATGGGTAGCGGCCCCCGTCGGCGAAGAGGCGCCAGAGAACGGCCTCGGTGCCTCCCATTGCGACGATGATCGCCGCCGGCACGAGTAGCTTTCTGCCCTCGCGCCAGCGCCCCACCCCGATCCCGGCGAGCACGAGGGCGAGCAGGAGGAAGGCGAGCGGGCTCGCGGCCGCGGTCAGCGCCGCGAGCGCGCCGAACTTCCAGCGCGAGCCGGTCTGGAGGGCCCAGATCGCGAGCAGCGCCAAGGCGGCACCGAGTGCGAAAGGAAACGCGCCGGAGAGGACGACGCCCGCCCAGACGACCGCGAAGGTCCAGCTCGACCACCGCGCCGTCGGTCCCCATTCGCGTCCCAGGACGACGGCGAACGCGAGCGCGGCAATCGAGACGGTCGCGACGGCGAGCAGCTTGATTCCGATCAGTGCCGCGAGCGGGTAGTAGATGAGGCTGTAGGTGACGAAGCTGTACCGCCCCGCGTACCAGAAGTTGTTCCAGAGCGCGAAGCCATGCTGGAGGAAGGCGGTGCGCTGGTAGGCGTGGGCTGCGAAGTCGGTGCCAGGCGGCCCGAGGTAGACGAGCAGCGATGCCAGAAACGCGGCGGCCGCTGCGCAGAGAACAGCTTCGCGCGCAAGCGGAGTGGTGCGGGCGTGCACTTCCGCGCACGATAACGACGGCGGCGGCGCTTCCGGCGACTGTACGCCGACTCCGAGTCGTGCTTCCCCGGCTGATGCGGCCGTTACGCTGCCGGGATGAGGGGCGCGGTGGCGGCCGGGCACACGCTCACCGCCGAGGCGGGCGCCGAGGTGCTGCGCGAAGGCGGGAACGCGGTCGACGCGTGTATTGCCGCTGCCTGCATGTCCTGGGTCACCGAGAGCACGCTCACCAGTCCGGGCGGAGGCGGCTTCCTGCTCGTCCGCGAGTCGTCGACGGGGCGAGTCCGCTTGCACGACTTCTTCATCGCGATCCCCGGCCAGGGCCTCGCGCGCCCGCCCGGGGAGATGGAAGCGGTCGACGTCGAGTTCGACCGCGGGACGTCGCAGATCTTCCGCATCGGTGGTGCCTCGGTCGGCGTACCCGGGGCGATCGCCGGGCTCGAAGCGGCACACCGCGCCTACGCGACCCTGCCCTGGCGGCGGCTGCTGGAGCCCGCGATCGCCGTCGCGCGCGAGGGGCACGAGCTGACGAAGCCTCAGGCCTTCCTGCACGCGATCCTCGACGTGATCCTTCGGCGCACCGAGACCGGTCGCGAGATCTTTGGTCCCGAAGGCGTGCGCCTTGTCGCGGGCAACCGGCTCGTGATGCCCGAGCTCGCGGCCACCCTCGAGCTGCTTGCCGACGAGGGCGGGGCCGCTTTCTACGGCGGCGAGCTCGGCCGTCGCGTCAGTGACCACGTTCGCTCCGAGGGCGGCAGCCTCACGCAGGAGGATCTCGCCGAGTACCGCGTGATCTCCCGGCGGCCGATCCGCAGCTCCTTCGACAGCCACGAGTTCGTCTCGAATCCGCCGCCCTCCTCGGGCGGGATCCTGATCGCCTATGCGCTCCAGCTGCTCTCGCGGCTCGGCCCCGGCGGCCCACCTGGAAGCGCCGAGGCGATCGCCCGCCTGGCCGAGGTGATGCGCGAGCAGACCCGCGCCCGCGGGGGCAGCTTCACGAGCGACCTCTACCGCGGCGGCCTCGCGAACCGGCTCTTCGCCGGCGTCGATGCAGCGGCAGGGCGGATCGAGGCCCGCGAGGCCGGCCGGGCCGAGCCTGCCGGCGCTCCCGGGACGACCCACATCTCGGCCGTCGACGCCGCAGGCAACGCCGCCTCGCTGACCGCCTCGAACGGCTCCGGTGCGGGGGTGATCGTGCCCGGCACCGGCATCCACCTCAACAACATGCTCGGCGAGTACGACCTCAATCCGGTGGGCCGTCGTAACCAGAGCGGAGCGATCGGGCGGCGATTGACGAGCATGATGGCGCCGTCGGTCGTGCTCGACGGCGGCCGGCCGCGCCTGGTGGTTGGAAGCGCCGGATCGGTCCGCCTGCGCGGAGCGATCCTGCAGATCGTGTTGAACGCCACCGTGCACGGCATGGATGTGGGCAAGGCGATTGCCCAGCCGCGCGTGCATCTCGAGGAACCGCACCTGCACTGTGAGGGCGGCGCCGATCCCGCCGAGCTCGACAGGCTCGCGCAGTGGGGCTACGAGCTCGTGCGCTGGCGGCGGCGGAACCTCTACTTCGGCGGCGCGGCGGCGGTCGAGCTGCTCGAAGACGGCAGTCTCGACGCGGCCGGAGATCCACGGCGCGGCGGCCACGGAGTGGTGGTGTGAGGGGGTACATCGTCAGGCGTGCCACCCCCGCTGATGCGTCGGATCTCGTCGAGCTCGGCCGTGCGGTCAGCTCGGAGCCCGAGGCCTGGCTGATCACCGAAGGCGACTGGCGCAACGTCGGTGACGAGCGCCGTTACCTGCGTGCGGTTCGGCGCTCGCCACACGCGGCGGTCTTCGTCGCCGAGAATGACGCCGGAATCGTCGGTCGCCTTTCGCTCGCGCGCGACTCGCACCCTGCAAGCCATCACGTCGCCGACCTGGGCTTGATGGTCGCCGCCGGCCACCGGCGCCAGGGGATCGGCAGATCGATGCTCGAGCAGGCGGTCGAATGGGCGCGGGAAAGTGAGATCGAGAAGCTCGAGCTGCACGTGTTCCCGCACAACGAGCCGGCGATCAAGCTGTACGAGCAGTTCGGCTTCGAGCGCGAAGGCCTGCGGCGGGACCACTTCCGCCGCGGCGGCCGGCTCGTCGACGCGGTGCTGATGGCGTACCGCGTCGACTGAGGGAGGCGGCAGAAACCCGTACCTAGACTGGGACGATGCAGTCGCTTGTCCGCGACTACGGGCTCTTCATCCTCTTCCTCCTGATCGCGATGGAGTCCGCGGGCATCCCGCTTCCGGGCGAGACGGCGCTCGTCGCCGCGGGCGTGCTCGCTTCCCGGGGCGACATGAGCATCGTCGCGGTGATCGCGGTCGCCGCTGTGGCCGCGATCATCGGCGACAACGTCGGCTACTGGGTGGGCCGACTCGGCGGGCGGAAGCTCTTGCAGCGCTGGGAGTTCTTGGACCGTCACGCCTCCCGGGTGCTGCCGTGGTCCGAGCGCTTCTTCAAGCGTCATGGGGGCAAGACGATCTTCCTCGCCCGCTTCATCGCCGTCCTGCGGGTGACCGCGGCGTGGATTGCGGGGCTCAGCAAGATGAAGTGGTGGCTCTTCTTCGTCTGGAATGCTGCGGGCGGAATTGTCTGGGCTGTCGCGGTGGGCCTGGTCGCCTACTACGCGGGCGAGGCGGCCGCTGCAGCGATCAACCGCTACGGCCTGATCGCGGGGGGCGCGATCATCGTCCTGCTCGTCGTCGGCGCGTTCATGTTCCGTTTCATCCGAAGGAGAATGCTGGAGGCCGAGTCCGAGGCTTAGCGCGGTCAGTGAGGGTCTCATTCGGCACCGGCCTTGCTCACCGGGTTTGGCGGCCGTGCCGCGCAGGTCGGCACGGCCTCTTATGGTCGGCGTCGCAAGCGAACGCCTTGGAAGGGTTCGGCCGCGGCAGGTTGAAATGTGTGAGCCGTGGCAATGTTGGCGGGGCTCTGCGAGGCGATCGATGCTCGTCCCTACATGGAGGGCCACGGCTCGCGCGTGAGCAGGCTCGCAGAGACGATCGCGCTGCGGCTTGGCTGGGGCGCCGGGCGAATCCGCCGGCTTCGGATCGGGGCGCTCCTGCACGACGTCGGCAAGCTTGCGATCGCCGACACGATCTGGGACAAGGCCGAGCGGCTGAGCGAATGGGAGTACGCCGCGATCCGGCGTCATCCGGCGGCCGGGATGCGGATCCTCGCGCGGCAACCCGACTTTCGGTTCGTGATTCCCTACGTGCTCTTCCATCACGAGCACTGGAACGGCGCCGGCTATCCCTTCGGACGCAGCGGTGACGAGATCCCGCTCGAGGCGCGGGTGCTCGCCGTTGCCGATGCCTTCGACGCGATGACCTCGCCGCGGCCCTACGGACCGCCGCTGCCGGTGAACGAGGCGGTAGCCGAGATCGACCGCTGCGCGGGAACGCAGTTCGATCCGCTGGTGGCCGGTGTCTTCGTCGAGCTCTGCCGCGCGGCGTCGCCGCGCTTGCTCGCGGCGCAGGGCTAAGTTTTTTCCTGTGATCGAGGCCGTCCGCGGCGACATCACCGACCAGGCGGTCGACGCGATCGTCAACGCGGCGAACGCGAGTCTTCTGGGAGGCGGTGGGGTCGACGGTGCGATTCACCGGGCCGGCGGTCCGGAGATCGTCGCCGAGTGTCGGCAACTGGCCGGCTGCGACACCGGCGACGCCAAGGCGACGACGGCCGGCCGGTTGCCCGCCCGTTACGTGATCCACACCGTCGGCCCCGTCTGGCGCGGAGGCGAAGCCGGCGAGGCGGAGCTCCTGGCGTCATGCCACCGCCGAGCCCTCGAGGTGGCCGCGGAGCTCGGTTGCACGAGCATCGCGTTCCCGGCGATCTCGACGGGCGTCTACGGCTATCCGGTCGAGCTGGCCGCCCCGGTCGCAGTAGCGGCCGCGCGGGAAGCGCAGCGCCCACCGGTCGAGCTCGTCCGTTTCGTCCTCTTCAGCCAGGGCCATCTCGACGCGTTCAGTCGTGCCGTCGCCGAAGCCAAGTAACAGACTGTTACAAGGATATTTGCGGTTGAACCGAGGCACGCTCGAGGTTTGCAGCCGCCCGAGTAAGCAACAGTCTGTTACTAGCTCGCTCTAGAGCGTTGACCAGACCTCGAGCTTCTGGCGGGTGCGGCGAATCACCTCGTCCGTGAACTCGCTCGTGCCGGCGTAGCCGCCGAGGTCGGCGGTGCGGATGCCGTCGGCGACCGCTTCGAGGCACGCCTCGCGGATCGCGCGGCCGGCCTGCTGGGTCTCCTCGTCGCCGTAGCCGAGCAGCGCGGCGCCCGCGAGGATCATCGCCATCGGGTTTGCCACGTCCTTGCCGCGGAGCGAGGGCGCCGTCCCGTGCGCGGCTTCGGCCATCACCGTTCGCGGCATCAGCTTCTCGTCGAGGGCGATCAACAGCGACTCCGAGCCGGCGATCGAGCCGAACAAAGGCAGCACCAGGTCGGAGAGGATGTCCCCGTCCCGGTTCAGCGACGGGATCACGAGCGGATCGCCGCTCGTCGACAGCAGCAACGCGAAGGTCGCGTCGATCAACTGTGGCTCATAGGGAACGGCGGAATGGCGCTCGGCCGCGGCGTCCATCTCCTCCTTCAGCATCCCTTCGTAGACGGGGCTGACGGTGTACTTCGGCCCGCCAAAGACCTTCGCGCCCGTGCGCTCGGCGAGCTGGAAGCCGAACTCGGCGACCGCGCGGCAGACCGAGCGCTCAATCCTCTCGGTCCGGAACGCCGCCTCCTCGTCGCCTTCGCCTTCGCGCCACTCCTTCGCGCCGTAGGCGCCGCCGACCGCCATCCTCACGACCGAGATCGGCGCATGGACGCCGCCGAGCGGGACGACCCCGGGAATCCGCCGGCCGGTGCGGACGATCACGGTGCCGTCGATCTCCTCACGGAGGATCCGGTTCGGCGAGCCGACGTCGTCGGCTCCCTCGGGGGTGATCGTGGCCGCCTTCAGCCCCAGCCCGGCCTCCTGGAGCGCCGCGGCCGCGTCATAGACGACCGCGTTCCTCGTTGCCCGCCGCGACTCCAGCGAGAGGTCGAAGCGCGGGAGCTCGAGCTCGAGGCCGATCACGTCCGGCATGAGCACTCGCAGAGACTGCTCGAGCAACTCCTGCCCGGTCTCGTCGCCTTCGAGCACCACGATTCGCTTCGCGTCCATGGCGCCGGAGTGTAGTGGTGGGATTACGGCGCGCTCGCGAGGGCATCACGGCCTCCGTGGCGAGGAACGGAGGGTGGACACGGGTCGGGTCGCGGCGTCATTTCCGCTATCTCGATGGGCGCGGCAAGCGAATCACCGACCCGGCGAAGCTCGAGCGGATCCACGAGCTCGCGATTCCGCCCGCCTGGAAAGAGGTCTGGATCTCGCCCAGGCCGACCGCGAAGCTCCAGGCCACAGGCGTCGATGCCGCCGGTCGCCGCCAGTACCTCTACCACGAGGATTACCGCGCCGCCCAGGAAGAGGCGAAGTTCCACAAGCTCGTGCGTTTCGCCGACGCGCTGCCCGCATTTCGCGAGGCGATGTCGAAACACATGGAGCTCGAGCCGATGTCTCCGGAATGGACCTGTGCTGTCGCGGTGCGGCTGATCAATCTCGGCTGGTTTCGGGTCGGTGACGACCGCTACGTGAAGGCGCACAAGACCTTTGGAATCACAACACTCCGCAAGAGCCACGTTAGAGTTCGAGGCAGTCGAATCGCCTTTCGCTTTCGAGCCAAGCACCGCATCTGGGTGCGGACGGCGGTGGTCGACACGGAGCTCGCGGAGGCGATGCGCGAGCTCCTCGACACACGCGGCTCACGGCTGTTCCGCTACCGGCTGGCGGATGAGATCTACAACCTCACCGCGCGCAGGCTGAATGACTACATCGCCGAGTTCATGGGCGAGGAATTCACAGCCAAGGATTTCCGTACCTGGGGCGGCACGCTGGTCGCGGCGGTCGCGTTTGCGGAGCGCCCGCCTGCGGAGACTGCGACGGAGGCCAAGCGCACGGTCGCGGCAGTGATGAGAACCGTCGGCGAGCGGCTCGGCAATACGCCGGCGGTTGCGCGCGCTTCCTACGTCAGTCCCGCCGTCGTCGAGCAGTATCTGGACGGGCGAACGATCGATGATTTCCGGCCGCGCCATTTGCGCGTCGTCAGGGCGCGCGAGACGGGTCTGAATCCCGAGGAGCAAGCGCTTGTCAGCTTGCTGCGTTCGTGGCGAATACGCCGGGCTCGTAAAGCTGCGTAGAATCGAAGTCGGATCTCGGCTCGGCTCATCACTTCCCCGATCGAAAAAGGAGGACGAATCATGGCTCGCAAGACGGTGCTCGTCTGTGACAACTGTGGCAACGAAATCGATGAGGGTAAAGGCGCGTCGATGCGAATCAACTATTCCGATGCGCGTCGCGGTTCGAAGCAGGCCGATCTCTGCGACAACTGCGCCGGCGGACTGCCCGGTCACGCGGCCGCAAGGCGCGGACGGCGGCCCAAGTCCGTCGCCGCGTAGAGCGGCCATAGACTCTCTGCTCTAAGCGCAAAACGGTAAGAAATCCCGTCTGGCGGCGGGACTAGGATGGGCCGATGGCCCTGACCCTGCTGGCCGGACCCGCGAACGCGGGCAAAGTCGCCCTTCTGCTCGAGCGTTATCGGGACGCAATCGCGCGCGAACCCTTCCTGATCGTGCCGAACCGGTCGGACGTCGATCGGGTCGAGCGCGAGCTCCTCGCCTCCAGTGGGGCGTTGCTGGGGGGTCAGATCGGCACGTTCGACGACCTGTTTCGTCGGCTCGCCAGGGACGGGGGAGAGCATCGACCCGTCGCAACCGACGCGCAGCGGGCGCTGATCGTCCGCAGGGCACTTTCCCATGCGCGGCTGAACGGGTGGACTCGCTCGGCGCGTTTCGCCGGTTTCGCCGAAGCGCTGTCGTCGACACTGGGCGAGCTCGAGTCGGGGCTCGTCGAGCCGGCCGAGCTCGAGGGAGATCTCGCCGGGCTCTACGGCGAGTACCGGGCCGAGCTCGACCGGCTGGGCCTCTGGGACCGCGACCTCCAGCGCCGCGCGGCCGCCGAAAGGGTTGGCGGCGAGCTGGCGGCCTGGGAGGGGCGGCCCGTCTTCGCTTACGGCTTCGAGGACCTGACCGGCGCGCAGTGGGCGCTGCTCGAGGCGCTCGCCGGCCGGGCCGACGTGACGGTCTCGCTTCCCTACGAGCCTGGCCGCCCCGCCTTCGCTTCGCTCGAGCGCACGGCGGCCGACCTGTCTGAGCTCGCGCGGCCGCGGATCGAGGAGCTGGCGCCTCGACCCGATGTGCGCCCACCTGCCCTCGCGCACCTCGAGCGAGGGCTGTTCTCCGCGACATCGAGCGCCGAAGCCCCGGAAATCGACGGCGCGCTTCGCTTCTTCGAAGGCGCCGGCCGCCGTGGGACGCTCGAGCGCGTCGCCGAGGAGCTGCTGACGCTGATCCGCGCGGACACGCGCCCGGAGGAGATTGCCCTCGTCTGCCCCCGCGTCGAGCGGTATCGGGCACCGCTCGAGACCGCGCTCGGCTCCCTCGGCGTGCCCTACGCGATCGAGGGGCAGATCCGATTCGACCAGACCGAGCTCGGGCGCGCCCTGCTGTCGTTGCTCCGGTTTGCCTGGCAGGGCGGCGGGCGCGGTCAGCTGTACGGTTTCCTCCGCTCGCCCTATTCGGGCCTCGCCCGAGCGAGCGTCGACTGGATCGAGGGCCGGCTCCGGGGCCGCGCCGTCGAGACGGGCGAGCGCACCGAGGAGGAGACGATGCGGCTCCGGGACGGCCACCCGCTGCCGCCGCTCGAGCTCCTCCGCAAGGCTCAGACGCCGCTCGCCGCTCTGCTCGACCTTGCTCGCTTCATGCTCCGTGCCGCCCACGGACTCGAGTCGCCCCCGGTCGGCGAGGAATCGCGCCAGGATCTGCGGGCGTTCGAGGCCCTCAATCGGCTGGTCGGCGAGCTCGAGGGCTGGCTCGCGCTCGGCGGGTCGCTGACTCCTGACGAGATCGTGGCCTCGCTCGAACGCGCCCAGGTTCGCGCTGCCGGCGCTGGAGAGGCGGGGCGGGTCGACGTCGTCGACCTTCTGCGCGCCCGCACGCGGCGCTACGAGATCGTCTTCGTGCTCGGCCTCGAAGAGGGCACGCTGCCGCGCCGCGGCGAGGGCTCGCCGTTCCTCGACGAGGAAACGGCGCGCGAGCTCGACTCGCGCCTGCGCCGGTCGCGGCTGGCGAGACCGGACCCGGTCGAGCGCGACCGCTACCTCTTCTACACGACCTGCACGCGGGCCACGCGGCGGCTCTATCTCGTCCGCGAGGCGGCGAACGACGAGGGTGGGCCGCGCGAACCGAGCCCCTTCTGGGACGAGGTGCGCGGCCTTTTTGCAGAAGACGACGTGCGCCGAGCGACGACGCGACGGCCGCTCTCCGCCCTCACCTGGCCGGTCGAGCAGGCTCCGACCGACCGAGAGCGCCTGCGCGCGCTCGCCTCGCTCGTCCCCGTCGACGAGCAGGCCGCGCATGCTCTGGCCCAGGCGAACGGCTGGGAACGCCAGCTCAACCGTGCGCTGCGGGCCTTCGAACGGCCGACCCGCCTCACGCATCCGCTCGTGCTGGAGGAATTACGCAAGAAGACGAACTTCGGCGTCACCGAGCTGGAGACGTTTGCCGACTGCTCTTCGATCTGGTTCGTCGACCGGCTGATCGGCCCGCGCACGATCGACCAGGTCGTCGATCCCCGTCTGCGCGGCCAGGTCGCCCATAGCGCGCTGCACAAGTTCTTCGCTGGCGTCCCCAAGCGGCTCGGCGTCGAGAAGCTCGGGCCCGACCAGCTCGACGATGCGCTCGACTTCATGCGCGAGTGTCTCGGCGAGGCGATGGCCGGCGTTCGGATGGAGCTGACCGACCTGCAGCGGCGTGAGCTCGAGCAGGGCCTGCTGCGCGACCTGGAGGCGTTCCTCCGGGACGAAGCCGCCTCTGAGCTGCAGCTGGTCCCGCGCCGCTTCGAGGTTTCGTTCGGCTCGGAGCGCTCGCCGCAGGAGCTTCAGCGAGGACTCGATCTCGGCACCTTCACGCTCTCCGGAAAGATCGACCGCATCGATCTCGACCCGTTCAGTGCCCGCGGGATCGTTCAGGACTACAAGTCGGGCAAGACCGCTCATTCGGCGGTGCAGATCGAGTCCGAGCTGAAGCTGCAGATCCCGCTCTACATGCTCGTGCTTCGCGACCTCGTCGGCGTCGAGCCGCTCGGCGGGATCTACCGGGCGCTCTCCGGTAAGCGCGACGCCCGCGGGCTGCTGCGCGCTGAGGCGAAGGAGGACGGCGTTCCCGGGTTCTCGCGCAACGACTACCTCGACGAGGAGGCGTTCTGGGGTCAGGTCGACCGGGCACAGGAGCTCGCGCGAGGCTTCGTCGAGCGGATCCGAACAGGCGACGTGCAACACGACCCCAAGGGCGGCGATTGCCCGCCCTGGTGCGAGCTCTGGCGGATGTGCCGGATCAGGCGGGCATGAGGGAACCGAACACGCAACAGCGCGCGGCAATCGAAGCGCGAGGCCACGTCTTCGTCTCGGCCGGCGCGGGCACGGGGAAGACGCTCGTCCTCGTCGAGCGGTTCGCGAACGCTGTCTGCGACGAGGGCGTTGATGTCGGCTCCGTGCTCGTGATCACGTACACGGAGCGCGCGGCGGGCGAGCTCCGTGGGCGGATCCGGCGGGAGCTGCTCGACCGCGGCCGCGATGACCTCGCGCGCGAGCTTGACGGCGCCTGGATCTCGACGATTCACGGCTTCTGTCACCGGCTGCTGAAGGCGTATCCGTTCGCGGCCGGGCTCGACCCTCGCTTCCGGGTGCTCGACGACAGCCAGGCGCGCGTGCTCCGCGGCGAGGCGTTCGAGCAGGCGCTGGACGAGTTCTGCTCCGGCGACGATCCGCGGCGCCTCCGCCTGCTCGCCACCTACGGCGCCGGCGGACTGCGGCGCATGCTGACAGGCGTCTACGAGACGCTGCGGGCCGCCGGCCGGCCGCTCGAGCTGCGACTCGGCGAAGGCCCGGCTTCGGCGCAGCGCGTCGAGGCGCTGCGCGAGGCGGCGCGCTGCCTCGTCGACGAGGAGGGCAACGAGGAGCAGCGCGCCCAGGCCGCGCGGATGCTGGAGGTGCTCGAGCGTGACCGGCAGGCAGAGGACCTCCTCGACCTCTCCGAGTTCGCCACGCGAGGTGGCCAGCGAGAGCGGTTCGCGAGCTACGAGGCGGCCCGCAAGGCGGTCGAGCAGGCGGCCCTCGACGAGCTGGCGACCCGCGACCGCGACCTGCTCCAGGATCTGCTCGAGGGCTTCGCACGGGCGTATGCCGGCGGGAAGGAGCGCGAGTCGGGCGTCGACTTCGAGGACCTGCAGCTGACCGCGCGCGACCTGCTACGCGAGCACGACGAGATCCGGCAGAAGGAGGCGTGGCGCTTCCGCGCGGTGATGGTTGACGAGTTCCAGGACACGAACCGCCTCCAATGCGATGTGATCGACCTGATCGCCGGGGACGAGCTGTTCTTCGTCGGCGACGAGTTTCAGTCGATCTACGGTTTCCGGCACGCCGACGTCAACGTCTTCCGCGAGCGGCGCGAGGAGGCCGGCTCCGTGCTGCCGCTGACGCTGAACTACCGCTCGCGCCCGGAGGTCCTCGCCGCGGTCAACCACCTCTTCGGCTCCGATTTCGGCGATGAGTTCCAGCCGCTCGCGGCGTCGGGCGACTTCCCCGATCCGGTCTTCGGCACGCCGGTCGAGCTGCTCGTGACCGACAAAGCAAGCTACACCGGCACGGGGACGCACTGGCGCCGCGGCGAGGCGCGCTCGGTCGCGCGCCGGGTCAAAGAGCTCGTCGACACCGGCGCCGCGAAGCCGGGCGAGATCGTGCTCCTCTTCGCCGCCGGGACGGACGCCGAGTGGTACGAGCAGGAACTGCGCGAGCTCGGCCTGCCGACCTATCGCACGACCGGCCGCGGCTACTTCGGCCAGCAGCAGGTCGCCGACCTGCTCGCCTACCTGCGGCTGTTGCACAACCGCTACGACGACGAGGCGCTCGTCACCGTGCTCGCATCGCCGCTGGTCGGCGTCTCGAACGACGCACTTGTGCTGCTGCGGCGTGCGGCGTCCAAGCGGCCGCTCTTCAAGGGCCTCGAGCGAGCGCTTCCAGAGGGGCTCGATCCGCGCGACGCCCGTCTCTTCCAGGCCTTCCGGCAGCGCTTCGAGCGGCTCGTCGCCGCCTCGCGGACCCTCTCGCTCGAGCGGCTCTGCGAGGAGATCGTCGCCGCGCACGACTACGACCTCGCCGTGCTCGCGCAGTGGGATGGACGCCGCCGCTACGCGAACCTGCGCAAGCTCGCGCGCCTAGCGCGCTCGTACGAGGAGCTGCGCGGCGCCGACATCGAGGGCTTCGTCCGCTTCGTCCGCGAGCAGGGCGAGGCCGGGGCGAAGGAGCTCGAGGCAGTGGCCGAGGAGGAGGACGCCGACGTGATCCGGCTGCTGACGATCCACGCCGCCAAGGGGCTCGAGTTCAAGGTCGTGGTCGTCGCCGACGCAGGCCGTGACCGCGCGGCGCCGGGTGCCGACGAGATCCTCGCCCTGCCGGACGGACGGTTCGGCTTCCGCGTCGCCGATCCCGCGACCGGAGTCCGCAAGCCCACGACGGCGTACGAGGAGGTGCGCGCGGCCAGCCGGGAGGAGGCGGAGGCAGAACGGCGTCGCCTCTACTACGTCGCGATGACCCGCGCCGTCGACAGGCTGATCGTCGCCGGCTCGATCGATCCGGAAAAAGGGGCCGACGAGCGGACGCCGATCGGCTGGGTGCTCGGCCGGCTCGAGATCCCGGCGTTCGACGATCTCGCTGACGGCCCGGTCGAGCTCGAGCGCGAGGGGGCGCGAATCCTGCTGCGCCTCGGCCGCTTCGAGGCTGAGCCCGCCCTCGAGCCATTACCCGAGCCGGCCGCCGAGCCCGCCCAGCTGGCGCTGTTCGAGCCGAACGGTTCCGACGGCTCGGCGCTGGTGACCGCTCCGAAACTCCCGCCTCTCGAGCAGGTGCCGGAGCCGCCGCTGCACCGGGTCCGCACGCTCTCGTACAGCGCACTCGCGCTGTTCGAATCGTGCTCATATCGCTACTACGCGGAGCGTGTCGCCGGCATGCGCGAGGCCCAGGCGTCAGGTTCGGTCCCAGGACACGAGGGCCTGGCGGCCACAGAGATCGGGGACAGCGTCCACTTCCTGCTCGAGGCGCTTGACCTCCGCGACCCACGGCCGCCCGAGCCGCATGAGCTCGCCGAAGCGGTGCGCGCGCGTTATCCGGCCGCGACCGACGAGGAGCTGGAGCGGATCGCCGGGCTCGTTCGCGCGTATTGCGACTCGGAGTTGGCCACCCGTATCGCCGCGCTCGAGGGGGCGGCGCCTGAGCGGCCGTTCGCCTTCGAGCACGACGGAGTCCTCCTCCACGGCCGCCTCGACGTTCTCCACCTCGACGGGCCTCGCGCGGTGGTCGTCGACTACAAGACGAACGTGCTCGAGGACGCCACGCCGGAAGAGGTGATCGAGCGCGACTACCACCTGCAGCGGCTCGTCTACGCCCTGGCCTGCTTCCGCGCCGGCGCCGAGGAGGTCGAAGTCGTCTACCAGTTTCTCGAGCGGCCCGACCCCGCCGTGACTACGAGCTTCGTCCGCTCCGAGCTGCCCGGGCTCGAAGCGGAGCTTTCGGAGGCGATCGCGAGGATCCAGGAGGGCGTGTTCAAGCCGACGCCGAGCGAGTTCATCTGCTCCGGCTGTCCGGTTCTCGACGTCGTCTGCGCGGGGCCGCGGCTGCGGCAGCATCCGGAGATCCCGGCCGAGGTCGCAGTCGGCTAGTAGGCGTGCCGCGGAGCTACGTCCACGAGGCGCGGCGCCGCGTCGGCCCGAAGCGGGCGCGGATCGTGCCGATCATCGAGCGGCTCGCGGCCGACCATCCCGACGCGAAAATCGCGCTCCACTACCGGAACGAGCTCGAGCTGCTCGTCTCGGTGATGCTCTCGGCGCAGACGACCGACGTGAACGTCAATCGCGTCACCGAGCGGTTGTTCGAGAAGTACAAGCGGCCGGAGGATTACCTGGCCGTCCCGCCGGAGGAGCTCGAGCGCGACATCTACGCGACCGGCTTCTACCGCCAGAAGGCGAGGGCGCTGCGAGCGACGATGGCAATGCTGCTCGAGGAGTTCGACGGCCGCGTGCCGCGCAGGCTCGACGACCTCACACGCCTGCCCGGCGTTGCGCGGAAGACGGCGAACGTGGTCGCGGCGGAGCTCGGCGATCCGCAAGGGATCGTCGTCGACACGCATGTGCGCCGGCTGTCCCAGCGCTTGGGGCTGACAAGGCAGGAGGACCCGGTCAAGATCGAGCGCGATCTGCAGCGGCTCGTCCCGCGCGAGTACTGGGGGCTCTTCCCGCACCTGCTGATCTGGCACGGACGCCGTGTCTGCATCGCCCGCGCGCCCCGCTGCGAGGACTGCGTCGTCAACGACCTCTGCCCCTCGAGCCGGGTCTAGGACCCTCCTTACGTTGTCCGCCACCGCGCTCGTCGCCCTTTTCCCTGAGCTGGAGCCGCTGCTCGGCGCTTGGCGCCGGCGCTACACGGGCGACGGGCTACGCGGGATGCCGCCACACGTGACTTTGATCTTCCCGTTCGCAGACAGCTCGGAGGTCGACGACGTGCTCGAGCCTCTGGAAAGGGTGTTCGCCGCTTTCACGCCGTTCGAGTTCGCGCTTCGCCAGACGGCGCGATTCCCGGGGCTCCTCTACCTCCGGCCGGAACCCGCCGAGACCTTCGTGGTGATCACGGAGGCCTTGGTGAACGCGTTCCCCGATTTCCCGCCCTACGCCGGCGAGTTCGCCGAGATCGTCCCGCACATCACCGTCGCGCAGGGCGACGACGAGGTCCTGGCGGCAGCTGAGCGAGAGCTGGAAGCGCAGCTGCCGGTGAAGTCGCGGGTCGAGCGTGCCTGGCTGGTCGAGGACACAGCCGGCGGCTGGCGACGTCACACGGCGTTTCCGCTCGAACGGCGCACATCGGTTTGACTCGCGTCACACCCGCCCGCGTAGGCTCGAGGCGTGCGGGAGATCGACCTCGCCGTCTACGCGGACGCCCTCGCCGGCGAGTCGGCGGCGCTCTCGGCGCGGGCGGAGCGAATCCGCTCGAAGCTGCGCCAGGCCAAGATCGAGCGGCGCGCCCGCAACGACCTGACCGCGGCTACCGTCGACCGGCTCGCGTCACTCGGCCTGCTCGGCGGCATCGACGAGGGCGCCGCGCACGCCGAGCTGCGCGAGCTCGAGGACTCGCTCGCAGCGCTGGAGGAGCTGCAGGCCTGGGTCGAAGAGGAACTCGCCGCTACGAACGCGGCGTGATCGCGACCAGGAGGCCGCCGTCGTCGTCGTAGGCGGGGAAGAAATCAGCGGTGACCGGCTTACGCTGGCCCGCGCGAGTACGCAGCTCGAGCCGTTCGCCGAGCCGTCGCACGCCCCATTCGAGCGCCAGCTGCGCGGGATTGCGCCCGTCCTCGTAGCCCGTTAGGTCGAGACCGTCCATCACTTCGCGGCCCATCAGCTCGTCCTCCCGGTAACCGGTCAGCTCGAAGACGCCGCGGCCGGACGCCAGGATCCGGCTCTTCTGGTCACAGACCACGAAACCCGTGCCCGGAGCCGGGTAGTAGTCGTCCATCAACTCGAAGAGAAAGCCGAAACCGCAGCGGTGGCAGGCGACGGCCTCTCGGGTCAGGCCCTCCTGGCGATCGTGGTCAATCGAGCGTTCTCTGCAGTTCGGACAGATGAAGAAGGGCATGGGCTGAAAGTAGCGAGCGGGCTTTGTCTCAGGTCGAGCTCGGGCGTCGGCGCCTACCTCGCAGCGAGCGCGGGTCGAGCGTCTGCAACGGGGGCACCCTCAAACGGCGCATCTGGCCCCCGCCGATCCAGCCCAGCCACCGGAAGAAGGCGAGCTGGAGGATGGTCGTGAAGACGATCCAGCCCCAGCTCCACCAGTAACCGAAGGCCCAGCTGAGCTCGGGGATGTGATTGAAGTTCTGCCCGTAGACCCCAACGATGAAGGTCGGAACGAGCAGAAGCGATGCGATCACCGTGAGCCGCTTGACGACCTCGTTCTGGTCGTTGGCGATCTTCGCCTGGCTGTAATCGCGTGCGCTGGCGAGCAAGTCTCGAGAGAGGTCGAGCCCGTCCGTGGCACGGAGCAGCTTGTCGTAGGCGTCCGCGAAGTTCAGCTCGACGTCGCGGGGGAGCACCTCCGGGCCCTCGCCGATGTCGACGCGGCGGTCGACGATCGCCCGGATCGCGTCACGCGTCGGCGCCAGCGTTCTTCTGACGTGGAGCAGGTCGTGCCGCAACTCCGAGATTCGGCCACGGACCTGGGTCGAGGCCCACGTCTCGATCCCCTCCTCGAGCTCGTCGATCTCGTCGTTCAGTGCATCGACCAGATCGAGGAAGTCCTCGGCGATCTGGTCGACGATGCGGTAGACGATCATGCCAGAGCGGTCGTCGGCTTCCTGTTCGTGCGACAGCTGAGCCGGGCCGAGGTCGCAGGCATAGCCGCGCTCCGGGGTCTTGCGTACCGTCACGACGCGCTCCCGGGTCGCGATGACGTCGACCTCCTGGTAGAAGACGCGGTCCTCCTCGCGGACCGCGATCGGCAGCAGGAAGACACCGAAGACGTAGCGATCGTGACCTTCGATCCGGGGCCGCGGCTCGTCGTCGTGAGTGGCCGGCTCGAGCAGTTGTTCGAGCGCGCGCTCGTGGATCTGCGGGGGCAGCAACTTCTTCAGCTCCTCCTCGCCGGGATCGAGGAGATCGATCCACTCGGCCATGACTAAGCCCGGGGTGCTGTGAGAGCCGATCGCTCTGCGCTGATATCACGCGCGGCGAGCCAGCGCTCGGCGTCGAGCGCGGCCATCGAGCCCATGCCGGCCGCGGTCACGGCCTGGCGATAGACGTGGTCGACGACGTCGCCGGCGGCAAAGACGCCCTCGACGTTGGTCGCCGTGGAACCCGGCTGGGTGACGAGGTAGCCGGCCTCGTCGTGATCGAGCTGGTCGACGAAGAGCTTCGTCGTCGGATCGTGGCCGATCGCGACGAACAGCCCATCCGCCGGGATCTCGCTGATCTCGTCCGTCTCGAGGTTGCGGATTCGGACAGCGGTGAGCTTGCCCTCTTCAGCGCCGAGCGCTTCCTCGACCACGACGGGCGTCACGAACTCGATCTTCTCGTTGGCGCGGGCGCGATCGAACATGATCGGCGAGGCGCGAAATTCAGCTCGGCGGTGGAGAACCGTGACCTTCGACGCGAACTTCGTCAGGAAGATCGCCTCCTCCATCGCGGAGTCGCCGCCGCCGACGACCACGACTTCCTTGTCACGGTAGAACGCGGCGTCGCAGACGGCGCAGTAGGTGACGCCGCGGCCGTGAAGGGCGCGCTCGGATTCGAGATTGAGCTGCCGTGCGGTCGCGCCGGTGGCGACGATCACGCTCTCGGCGCGGTACTCGTCCTCGCCAACCCAGACGCGAAACGGGCGCTCCGAGAAGTCAACGCGCGTGACGTCGTCGGCGAGGAACTCGGCCCCGAACTTCTCGGCCTGGCGCCGGAACTCGCCCATCAGCTGTGGGCCCATGATGCCCTCGGCGAAGCCGGGATAGTTCTCGACGTCGCTCGTGATCATCAGCTGCCCGCCCCACTGGAAGCCCTCGATGACGAGTGGCTCGAGGTTCGCGCGGGCGCTGTAGAGCGCGGCTGTATAGCCGGCAGGACCTCCGCCGATGATGATCAGCTCGCGCACTCTGTTGTCGTTCACATTTCCTCCAAATCAACTGGGCCGGATGGCGGCCCTCACAATATTCAACGGATCGGACCGCTTGAACGTTCCCAGCCAAGCCGCTAGGCAACCAGCTCTCCGCACAGATATAGCTTGCCTGCACGAACCGAGCTCTCGGCGTACAAGCGGTGTGATTGGGTCTCGCCGGGCCTCATCAGATGGACGATTTCGTGGCCACGTGCCGTCAGGAGCTCCGCGATCAGGCGCCGGTGGCAGCGCCACCACGGCGTCTCCGCGCACATGAAACAAGGAGCAGGGTCGGCGAGAGCATCCTCGAGTGCCTGTTGCCACGATTCGGTGCCCATCCGGGCCGCATAGCTTCGAAACGCGGCCACACGAATGCAGGGGAAGCGCTCCTCGCCTGGCTCGTTCGACCGCCGCCCGCCAAGCTCCTCCGCATGACGGTAGGCGATTCCGGCCGTGGCCAGAGACTCCGCGAGCGTCGCCTGATTGAACTGGGGATTTCGCCGCGAGCCAGGGAAGCGGCGCACGTCGATCAGGGTTTCGGCGCCCGCCTCCCGCAGACAGGTGACGAGCTCTTCGGCGGAACGGGCGCCATGACCGATAGTGAAGACGTCCACGCGACGAGAATCGCCCGCGTTTCTAGGAGTTGACGCCTGGAGGGGGCGCGAGTTTGAGCGCCAGGCGGTTTACGGCGCCAAGGATTGGTTCCCCTTCTGAGATCGGTTCCTGTTCGTAGAAAGCCGACTGCACCAACTCCGTATAGGCGAGCAGCATCCCAGCGCCACCATCGTCGGCAGCACGCTTCTCGAGCCTCTTCACGCCTAGCTCCTGAAGGCGCGCCTGAAGCTTCTGCCACCGATCCCACTCTTGCTCGCCCCATCCTTCGGCTAGGTCTGCTTCCTCGATGAAGTTGGGTGGTTCGAGTTCCATAGCTCAGAAGACTAAGGAAACGCCGATCGGACGCTGTAGGAAGTGATAGCCCAATCGTTCGGGCTGACCTGCTCGGAATAGAATCGCCGCTTTCCGGTAAGGAGGCGCAGGTGGCGGCAACAGTGAGCTGGGACGGGCTTCGAGAGTTGGCGAACTTCCGCGCCGAGAAGGGCTGCGCGATCAGCGTCTACGTCGATCTCGATCCCAGCGTCGCGCCGACCGCGGGCGACGCGGCCAGCCGGGTCAACTCCCTGATGCACGAGGGGGAGATGCGGGCGGAGGCCGCCCATGAGCTGACGCACGAGCAGCGCGAAGCCCTCCGTGCCGACCTCACGAGGATTCGCGAGTTCTTCGAGCGCGAGTTCGACCGCGACGGGTCACGCGGCGTCGCGGTCTTCTCCGCGGGGCTCGACAACGCCTGGCGAACGCTGCCGCTCGGCGATCCTGTTGCCGACAAGATCGCCGTCGGCCGTGAGTTCTACCTTTCGCCGCTCGTCCCGCTCGTCGGCCGTGGGGATGGAGCCCTGATCGCCGTGGTCGGCCGGGAGCGCGGAACCGTCTACACCCTGCGTGCGGGCAAGCTCGAAGAGGTCGTCGACCAGTTCGACGAGACGCCCGGACGCCACGACCAGGGCGGCTGGTCGCAGGCCCGCTACCAGCGGCACATCGAATCGCTCGTCCACGAGCATCTGAAGGAAGTAGCGGAACAGCTCGACCGGCGGGTTCGCCGGTTGCGGAGCCCGAGGATCGTGATCGTGACGACGGAGGAGACGCGCGCCGAGCTCGAGGAGGTGCTCTCGCACGAGGTCAGGAACGCGATCGTCGGCTGGACGCAGGCGGAGGCTCACTCCACTCCTGCCGAGCTGCTGCAGGCGGCCCGGCCGGTCCTCGAGGAGTGGCATGCGAAGCAGGAGCGAGAGGCTGCCGAGCGGTGGCGCGAGGAATCGGGCCGCGGCGCCCGGGCGACCGCGGGCTGGGCCGACACGCTCGAGGCGGCCTCCGACGGGCGGGTCGAGCTGCTTCTCTTCCAGGAAGGAGCGGACCGCTCCGCCTGGCAGTGCCCGCACTGCGGGCGGGTGAGCGCCGAGGGAGGGCCCTGTCCGCTCGATGGGACGCAGATGGAGGAGCGCGACGACGGTCTCAACCTCGCGGTCCACCAGACGCTCGCGCACGGCGGGAGCGTCCTTGCGCTGCGGCACTACCAGGACCTCGATCCGGTCGAGGGGATCGGCGCCCTGCTCAGGTACTAGAAAAACGTCGCCGTCCAGGCGACGGGAAGGGACTGTCCCCGAATGGGGACTGTCCCTAAAACGGTTCTAGGGCCGCGCGCCCTCTAGGGACAGTCCCCTACGGGGAGAGTCCTTCCCTGAGCGAGACTCCATTCCGGCATGACCGACGTCCGTCTCGAGCTGCTTGCCGAGAAGCACCTATCGTCGGTGGCAGCCATGTTCGACGAGGAGGGCGTGCTTCGGTACACGCGCGTCCCCGACCCGGTGCCGCCGGGGTCGGAGCACGAGTGGCTCGAGTTCTACGAGGAGGGCCGACGCGAAGGCAAGCGGGAGGCATTCGCCGTCG
>WNGC01000330.1_pt1 | contig 26857 bp, 22 predicted proteins | sample 5400051 | NCBI WGS metagenome assembly WNGC01 (sample SAMN13153368, study PRJNA577476) | soil metagenome | isolation source: 20 cm soil or saprolite under grassland replicate 2 | place: USA:California | collected 2016-06-15
TCACCTGCATCAGACCCTTGGCGCCCACCTGGCTCTCCGCCACAGGGTTGTAGCGCGATTCGACCGCCATCACGGCCAGGATCAGAAGCGGGTCCACCGCGTATTGATCGCCGGCGCGGTATGCCGTCGAGACGAAGCCGGCCACCGCCTGTTCGGAGACGCGGTAGCGCTTGGCGATGAACTCGGTCACGAGACGCTGCTCGAGCTCGTGCTCGCGCGGCGTTTCCGCCACCGTCTGGATCGGGCCCACAGCAATGCGCGCGGTCTTCATGGCGTCGTCGTCCAGGCTCGGAAGAGTCTTGACGACGGAATCGCGCTGCAGCGGCAGGAACAAGGTCGCCGCGAGAGCAGCCAGCCCGACCATAGCGAACAAGGTCTTGGCCGATTCGTAAGCGCGACCCGCGACGGCGCGAAGCACTAGCGTCGAAGTGTTCATCTACCCCCCCTCTCCGGCTTGTTGCGACTTGGGATAAAGCGTGCCTTAAGCGTCAGAAGTGTTGTCGGCGCGCCTTACACCCCTCCTCGAGGACAGACTTAGTACTCCTCAGCAAGCATATTGCGAGCCATCGAGCTAAATCAGCATGTTGCGAAGGCGGGGCGGTGCGGATGTAAAGCGCACCGACAGCTAAGGCATTCGCCGGGGGTGTTGCGAACCGGGCCGCATTCATTTTTTCCCGGGGAACGCCGCCTCGGTGCTAAGGCGCTAAGACGCCAAGCCTGCGTAGCGCGGGTACAAATCAATGAGTTAGCGCCGTGGGAGGCGTTCACCGCGTTGGTACGGAACACCCTTCGCGAAACTCATTGCCTCTCAGCGCTCTGACTCGGATCAGCCGTAGAAGACCGCGGAAACCGTTTCGCCCTGTGCTAGCATCCATTCATTCACCTTCGAGGGGGGGTTGATGAGTGGAATCCATAATGGGGCGCTGAGTTGCGCCCCACGCTGTCACACGCGCTTCCATTCCCTGCGATCGTTCGCACAGAAGCCCTGCTCGCGTTCGTTGGTCCGTACTTGGCCGGCGATACGCGTAAATAGGGTTGGAGGCTAGCTCCAAGAAGAGCAGCGCGATCATGTCCCAGCACAACCGCGTCGTCTGGGCCGAAGGGTTGTTCCTGCGCCCTCAGCATTTCCAGCAGGCCGAACGCTACCTTGAACGGCTGATGAGCCAACGGCTCGAGTCGCTCTTTCCCTACGGTGCCGGCTTTACCAGGCTGCAGATCGATCAGGAGCTGCTGAAGATAGGAAAGGTGGGATTGATCGCCGCCGAGGGTGTGTTCCCCGATGGAACGCCATTCACTATCCCGTTCGAGGCTGACACGCCGGAGCCATTCGACGTCCCCGGCGACGTGAAGGAACGTCTGGTTTTTCTTACGCTGCCGTTGAGGCGTGCGGGGATGGCGGAGCTTGCATTCGAGCGCTCCGGTGACGCATCGTTGATTCGCTATATCGCGACCGATCATGAGACCCGCGATGCGGTGCTCGAAATGGACAGCTCAGCGCAGCTCAAGATCGGGCGCCTCAACCTCAGGCTTCAGCTCGACGGCGAAACAACGCCGGCGCACACCGCACTGGGCATGGTGCGAGTGGTGGAAAAGCGCGCCGACGGCCGGGTGGTTCTCGACGACGGCTACGTTGCGCCGTGTCTCGATTGCCGGGTGAGCGGAAGGCTGCAGGACTATGTAAAAGAGATCCACGGACTGCTAAGACACCGTATTCAGGCGCTCGCGGATCGCGTATCCAGTCCCGGCAGCAAAGGCGTCGCCGACGTTTCCGACTTCCTGCTGCTCCAGTTGTGCAACCGGTTCGAACCCTTGCTGGCGCATTTTCTTTCGCGCTCGTCGCTTCACCCGGAACTGTTCTACGAGCACTGTCTGCAGCTCGCCGGTGAAATCAGCACCTACGCGCGACGCGAACGCTCCGTGATCAGCTTTTCCACGTATCGCCAGGACGATCTGCAGAATACGTTTGCACCCGTGATCGAGGAAATACGGCGTGGACTGACGGCCGTGCTCGAGCAGAACGCCGTTGCCATTCCGATCATGGACCGGGGCCGAGGGGTGTTTGCGGGAACGGTACCGGACGTGGAACTGCTTCGCAGTGCCGTATTCGTACTTGCCGTGGGCGCAAATGTCGCCCCCGAGTCGCTGCGCTTGCATTTCCCCACGCAGGTGAAGATAGGGCCTCCCGAGAAGATCCGCGATCTGGTGGTTTCGCACCTGCCTGGCATCCAGACCACGCCTCTGCCGGTCGCGCCACGGCAGATTCCCTATCACGCCGGATACACCTATTTCGAGCTCGACCGCAGGAGCGACTTTTGGAAAGGGCTTGAGGTCTCGCGCGTCATCGCCATGCATGTGGCGGGCGAGTTTCCAGGACTGAGCCTTGAGCTCTGGGCTGTTCGTGACTGACATGCAATAGGGAGAACGCCATGTCCAGTGTCCCGCCCCAGCCAATCGATCCGGACGCAACCGTAATGGTGCCGACGCCCGGCCGCCGTCGGGCTGCTGCCGCCGCTGCTGCGTTTGCTTCATCGGCGCCTGAAGGGGACCGCGCAAAGCGCTCCGACGCAGCCGTTACCGATCTGGGCGTGCTCTCGGGTCTGAATCCGCTCGTCGCGCTGGCCAACGCGTTGTTGGCCCTGGTTCCCCAGATTCGTGGCTCCGTATCGCATCCTGACCCGGCGGGCTTGCGCGAGACGCTGGTGCAGCAGCTTTCCGCCTTTGAGGAGGCTGCAGCGAAGCGCGGGATCAAGCCGGAGACGGTGACGGTGGCACGCTACGCGTTGTGCACGTTGATCGACGAAGCGGTTTCCTCCACACCCTGGGGCGGGACCGCGCAATGGATGAGAGACAGCCTGCTCGTCACCTTCTACCGCGAGACCGGCGGGGGCGAAAAGTTCTTTCTCCTCCTTAACAAGATGGCGGAGCAACCGGGCGCGAATATCGACCTTCTCGAGTTCTTCTACGCGTGCCTGGCTCTCGGCTTCGAAGGCCGGTTTCGGGTGATCGATGGCGGAAAGGCGCAGCTGGAACAGACCAGAGAACGTTTGTTCGAGCTCATCCGGCGCCAGCGCCAGCACGAGGACACCGATCTCTCGGTACGTTGGAAAGGAATCGAGACAAAGCTCAGGAGAGTGTCGGGCGGCCTGGTCCTATGGCTGACGATCTCGGCTTGCGGTCTATTGCTTGCAGCGGTGTACCTGACTTATCTCTTTTCACTTGCGAACAAGTCCAGCCCTGTCAAGTCGGAACTGGCCCAGATGAAGGTGAAGGTGGCGTTGGAGCGCACTGCACCGGCGAAAGCGGTGCCGCCGCGACTCAGCAAGTACCTTGCAGAAGAAATAGGCAAGGGGGTGGTGGCAGTCTACGAGGACGAGCACGTAAGCGTAGTGACCATTCCAGGCGACGGTCTGTTTGCGTCGGGCAGCGCTGCGGTGGATCGGCGCTTCGAGCCCACCTTCGCGCGCGTCGCGCAGGCGCTCAACAGCGTGCCCGGCCCGGTCGTGATCACCGGCCATACCGATAACAAGCCGATCAGGACGGCGAGATTCCCTTCCAACTGGGAGCTCTCAACCGAACGGGCGAAGTCGGTGATGAAGGTCATGGCGACTTCGATCGGCGAGCCAGGACGCCTGCGAGCCGAAGGCATGGCGGATTCCGATCCAGTGGCTGCGAACGACATTGAAGAAAACCGGAGAATGAACCGCCGGGTGATGGTGATACTCAAGGTGGCAGACTAGGCAGGGATCATGAAAAAGATCCGCGAACTCCTTTTCAATCGCTGGGTGTTGGGCGCGCTCGTAGTGCTTGCGCTCTCTCTCGTCGTTTTGCTTGTGGGCGATGCCGTCGCCGTATTCGACCATCGTCCGCTAGAAACGGCTCTGTCACGCTGGGTCGTGGTGATTTGCATGGTCCTCGCCTGGCTGGCATGGGAGCTGCTTCGCGCATGGCGCATACGCCGCGCCAACCGGACGATGCTGCAGGGCATTGCCGGGTCGGAGGGGGATGCGGAGTCATCCGCTCGCTCGGCGCAGGAGATCGCGACCTTGCAGGCCCGCTTCAAGGAGGCGATGGGGGTATTGCACAAGGCTCGCTTCAAAGGCCGGGCAGGCGAAAGGCAGTACCTGTATCAGTTGCCCTGGTACGTGTTCATCGGTGCCCCCGGGTCGGGAAAAACCACGGCGCTGGTCAATTCGGGTCTCAAGTTTCCGCTCGAGGAATCGGGCGCAGGGCAGTCCGTAAAAGGCGTAGGCGGCACGCGCAACTGCGACTGGTGGTTCACCGACGAGGCGGTCCTGCTCGATACGGCGGGCCGCTATGTCACGCAGGACAGCGAGCAGCGCGTGGACGCAAGCGCCTGGCTGGGATTCCTCGATCTGCTCAAGCGCTTCCGGCCGCGTCAGCCGCTCAACGGCGCGATCATCACGGTGAGCATCCCCGACCTCTTGCATCAAACCGATGCTCAGCGCGAGCGCTACGCGAAAGATGTGCGCCGGCGAGTGGAGGAGCTCTACGAGCGCCTTGGCCTTCGCTTCCCGGTCTACGTGATGGTCACCAAGGTCGATCTGCTCGCCGGTTTCATGGAATTCTTCGGCGACATGTCGCGCGAGGAGCGAGCTCAGGTCTGGGGGAGCACTTTTTCGCTGAACGCTCCTCCCGGCGCGAGCGTCAACTACGCGGGCCAGTTCGCTGCGGAGTTCGAGGGACTGGAGCGCAGGCTCTACGCCCGCGTTCTCAAGCGGCTTCACGGCGAGCGCGATCTGCAGCGCAGGTGCGCGATCTACAGCTTTCCGCAGCAGTTCAGCGCAGTGCGGCCGCTACTGTCCGAATTCATTGACAAGGCATTCGGGGGATCGCGATTCGGCGAACAACCCCTGGTCCGCGGCGTGTACTTCACCAGCGGTACCCAGGAAGGCAATCCCATCGACCGGGTGCTCGGCACCCTGTCGCGGACCTTCAACCTGGAGAGAAAAATCCTGCCGCCGGCCGCGTCGAGCGGCAAGAGCTTCTTCATCAACCGCCTGCTTCGCGACGTGATTTTCATGGAGGCCGGCCTCGGCGGCGGAAACGAGAAGAAAGAGCGGCAGCACAAATGGCTTACGCTCGGCGCGTTCAGCGCAACGGCGGCGCTGACGGTAGGCCTCCTCGCGGCGTGGACGCTGAGCTATTTCAACAATGCCGCCCTGATCGAGGATGCTATGAAGGCGGTGGCGGCCGCCAAGGGGCGCGTCGCGACGGTGCCGCCTGCGCAGGCCGCCGACATCGCCGAGGTACTGCCCGTGCTCAACGAGCTGCGCGACTTGCCCTCCGGCTACGCAAGCCGCGACGCTGCAGTCCCCGTGGCGTATCGCTTCGGGCTATACCAGGGCGACGGCATCGGTGAGCGCTCGGTCGGGACCTACCGGCGTGCCCTTGGCGATGTGCTCCTGACGCGAGCGTCGCTGCGCCTCGAGGAGATCGTTGCGAGGCCGCACGATCTCGAGCAGCTCTACGTGGCGCTGCGCGGCTACCTCATGCTGCACCAGGACAAGCACCTGGATGAAGCCGATCTTTCCCGGCTGATGCTGTTCACATGGAGCGCAGCGCTGCCGAAGGACTCCGTCGAGGCGAGCGCGGATCTGGAAGGCCACCTGAAGGCGGCGCTCGAGGCGCGTCCGCTGCAGATGCTGTCCGCGCGCAATGACGCTCTGATCCAGGATGCGCGGCGCGTACTCGGCTCCATGCCTTTGTCGGACCGCGTGTACGCGCGCTTGAAGAACGCGCTCTCGGCGGATGCCAGCATCCCGCCTTTCCGCATCAGTGAAGCAGCGGGGCCGAATGCGGCGCAGGTTCTGACCCGCGCGAGCGGTCTACCTTTGACGGCCGGTATCGAGGGGCTTTTCACCAAGGAGGGCTATCTGAAGCTCTTCCGCGCGAAAGGCGAGAAGCTGGCAAAGGAGCTCTCAACGGAGGAAGCGTGGGTCCTGGGAGGCGCCGATCCAGGCGCGCAGAACGTCGAAGCGGCGAAGCTGTTCCTCGATGTGCGCGAGCGCTACATGCAGGACTACGAGAAGCAATGGCTGGAGCTGCTTTCCGATATCCGCCTGGTCCGCTCTAGCGGGCTGTCCCAGACCATAGAGCACGCAAAAATCCTTTCAGCGCCGGACTCTCCGCTGAAGAGGCTCGTGGTCTCCGCGGCGAAGGAGCTTTCCTTCGCCAATCTGGAGGACGCCGCAAAAGCGCAGGCTGAAAAAGCGGCCAAGAGCACGGTCGATCAGGCATTGAGCTCGCTGCGCTACGGCAAGCTTTTCGCGGGAGGGGGCGCTCAGGCAGACGGCAAGCCCTCCAGCGCTCGTCCCGAGGACGGTGTCGAGGCTCGTTTCGCGCCGCTGAGAAACCTGGTCGCGCAGCAGGGCCAGGCCGGCGCGGCGCCGATCGATGCAGTCATGCAGTCGATGAGCGAGTTCTATACGCAACTGCGAGCCGCCGAAGAGTCGTTGGGCCGCGGCCAGGTCACCACGGCACTGAGCGCGTCGGGCTCCAAGATGAGAGCGGACGCGGACCGATATCCGGAGCCGGTCAGAACCGTACTGAGAGACCTGGCTCAGACCAGTACCGGACAAGCGGCCGGGGCGGCCCAGGAGAACATCAAGCGTGCGGTAAGCGACTCGGCATCGTTCTGCGCAAAAGCGATCGCAGGCAAGTATCCCTTCGCCAGATCCGCGGGCGATGTGCTGCTCGACGACTTCAACAAGGTGTTCTCGCCGGGCGGACAGCTCGACGCATTCTTCGTCGGCAACCTTGCGCAGTTCGTAGACACGCCGACAGGACGCGACTGGCGCGCGCGAGCCGGGATGGAAGGATCGGCGCCTTCTGCCTCGACGATCCGGCAGTATCAGCGGGCCGCCGTCATACGCGACAGTTTCTTCAAAGCCGGGTCGCCGCAGGCGCAGGTCACGGCGGACGTGAGACTGATCTCGCTATCCGGGGCCAATGAGGTGACCTTCGAGCACGACGGGAAAGCAAGTCGCATGTCGCCCGGCAACGTGGTGAGGCTGCAGTGGCCAGCGGCGACGCCGGGGGCAGGCACCAGAATCTCCGTCCCGGGCGCGCCGCCCATTGCTTTTGACGGCCCGTGGGCTCTTTTCCGCGTGCTTGACAAGGGAACGCGCCAAGCCGGGGCGCAAGCGGGCCTCGTGAGGCTCGCCTTTGCGCCCGACGCAGGCCACCGAGTCACGCTCGAGCTGCAGCCAACAAGCGTGAACAACCCCTTTCAAAGCCGTGAGCTCCAGGAATTCCAGTGTCCGGGAGCGAGATAACCCTTCCCAGATTTCCCGGCCTTTACGGGAAGCTGCCGGCGCGAGGCGATTTCGTGAGCCGCCGGCTCGACTCGGACTTCATCAATGGTTGGGACGCCTGGCTTCAACGGCTGATGTCCGAGAGCCGGGAAGCGCTGGGAGCGCGGTGGCTCGAGTGCTTTCTTTCGGCGCCGGTATGGCGCTTCGCTATCCCGGCCGGCATGTTTTCAAAGTCAGGGTGGGTGGGACTCCTCTTGCCCAGCGTAGATCGCGTGGGCCGCTATTTTCCGCTGACCATCGCCGCGCCGATCCATGAGGAGCGCATCAACGTGCCCTCGACACTGAGCAAGGCTTGGGGATGGCTCGATTCGATCGACAGGCTGGCGATCGAAGCGCTGACGCCGCAACTGGATTTGGAACTTTTCGACCGGCGGCTGGCAGAGCTGCCGGTTCCCGACGATGTGCCGGTCGTATTGCCGGCGAGCGACGATACCGTTCCTCTCGGGGTCTCTCAACCCACGTTTCAGGTCTGGCAGTTTGCGCCGGACGTGCCGGACATCGCCCTTCAGCAGGCCCTGGGAGACGGCTCGCTTGGTTTGCGCTCCTCGTCGGCCCTGTGGATGACCAGGGGCGGAGAAACGCTGGCGCCGTGCATCGCGGTGTGCGGCGATCTCATCCCGGGAGGCCATTTCTGCGCCATGCTGGACGGGCGCTGGAGCGAGCATTCGTGGACGCTTGGAATCAAGCGCTCCTCGCCACCCGCCGATGCCACGCCAGCGAGCGTTTTGTCTTGCGACTCCGAAACACAGAGAGTAGACTTAATTCACGGTCAGGGCAAGCACGGGGGGGCAGTTCCGCCGTTGGCCGCATCTACAAGAAGTGAAAACGAGACTGCAATGGGCTCCAGGTCGGAGAAGGGGATCGTGTCTCCCTGAGAGACTCCATTCGCATGGACATGACCGACTCCAAGGCGCTTCTGAATCCGATCAGCGACGACTCGCGCTGCGGACCCGACGTCGACGCCGCGGGTGACCCGGCGTATGTCGATCTCGGTGTGGCTGCCGGGTGGAAGGAAGCGAAGTACGTCGGAGACCAGGAAGTTTCCCCTGCTATCCCGCCGAACTGGCTGAAGGTCAAGGAGGCGTCCGCCGCGCTTCTCGCCGTCTCCAAGGATCTGCGCATCGCCAAACACTACGTCGCCGCGGTGACGCATGCCGAGGGCTTGCCCGGATTCGCGGGTGGCGTGCGCTTGCTGCGCGAGCTTCTCGAGCGTTATTGGGATTCTCTGCATCCCGCGCTCGACGCTCCTGAGGACGATTGGCGAAAGAATCTCGTCATGGAGCTCAATGCGGAGCGCGGTGCGCTGGGCGGACTGCGCGGCGCACTGATCGCCGAATCGAGAAAGATCGGGCGGTTCACGCTACGCGACATCGAAGTGGCCGATGGCGCGGCAGCCCCCGCCCAAAACGCGGCGGCTCCCACGCAGGAATTGCTGCGCGAAGCGATGCGCGACTCCGACGCCGCGACCACTACGCTTCGGCTTGAGTCCTGCAGCCAGGCGCTTTCGGACCTGCAGGGGATTCAGGCCGTCTTTCGCCAGCACCAGCCGACGCAGGAGCCGGAGTTTCCGGTCGTTGAAAAGCTGCTGCGGCGTGCGCAGCAGCTTCTCAGCGATGCGCTCGGCGTCGAATCCGGGGCGGAGGGTGCGCTCGGCGCTGCCTCCGCGGCGAGCGTGGATGCGCAGGCTGGAAAGCTTCGCAGTCGGGCGGATGCGCGCCGGCAATTGGAATCGGTTTGCGACTTCTTGGAGCGGAACGAGCCGAGCCATCCTGCGCCGTTGCTGATACGCAGGGCGGCCCGATTGCTGGATCTGAGCTTCGTCGACATCATCCGGGATCTTGCTCCGGAAGCCGCAGGCCATATCGAGAACCTCGGCGGTTTACGACGCGAGTGACGCACATGTAGATCGCCGAATTTTTAACAGGGGAGGGGACAGTGGCAACGAGACCCAGTGCACAGAAGTTCATCGCGCGCAACCGCGCGCCGCGCGTTCAGATCGAGTACGACGTAGAGCTTTACGGCTCCAAGAAGAAGGTGCAGCTGCCCTTCGTGATGGGCGTGCTTTCGGACTTGTCCGGAAAGCCCGCGGAGGCTCTGCCCAATATCGCGGACCGCAAATTCACCGACGTCGATGTCGACAACTTCGACGCGTTCCTGAAATCGCAGAAGCCGCGCGTGGCCTTTCAGGTTCCAAACACCCTGACCGGCGAAGGCAATATCAACCTCGATATCACCTTCGAGAGCATGGATGACTTCTCGCCGGCCGCCATCGCGCGCAAGGTCGACGCCCTGCAGAAGCTGCTGGAGGCGCGCAGCCAGCTCGCGAACCTGCTCACCTACATGGACGGCAAGACCGGCGCCGAGAATCTCATCCAGAAGGTGCTGCAGGACCAGGGGCTGTTGCAGTCGCTCGGGCAGGCGCCCAAGCTCGTCCAGTAAGCAAACGAACCAGTGCGATAAGAGAGGGAAATCACCATGGCGACTCCAAACGAGCAACTGCCAGAGCAGCAGGTCCCGGCCGTAGGCCAGCTGGACGAGTTCTCTGCGCTGCTGAAAAGGGAATTCAAGCCGAAATCGGAAGAGGCAAACGAGGCCGTGCAGCGGGCCGTGCGCACGCTTGCGCAGCAGGCCCTCGTGGATACCAGCCTCGTCAGCGACGACGCTGTGCGCACGATCGAGAAAATCATCGCCGAGATCGACAAGAAGCTCACCGAGCAGATCAACCGGATTCTGCATCACGAGGATTACCAGAAGCTCGAGGGTGCCTGGCGCGGCCTGCACTACCTCGTGAACAACACGGAAACCGACGAGATGCTGAAGATCCGCGTCATGAACGCACCGAAAGCGGATGTGGCGCGCTCGCTGAAGCGCTACAAGGGCACCAACTGGGATCAGAGCCCGCTCTTCAAGCGGGTGTACGAAGCGGAGTACGGACAGCTCGGAGGAGAGCCGTACGGCTGCCTCGTGGGGGACTACTATTTCGATGAGAGCCCGGCGGACGTGGAATTGCTCGGCGAACTGGCGAAGAACGCGGCCGCGGCGCACTGCCCCTTCATCAGCGGCGCATCCCCGTCGCTCATGCAAATGGACTCATGGCAGGAACTCTCCAACCCGCGCGACCTCACCAAGATATTCCAGACACCGGAATACGCGGCGTGGCGCTCGCTGCGCGAAGCCGATGACGCCAAATACGTCGGCCTGGCGATGCCGCGGTTTCTTGCCAGGCTCCCCTACGGCGCGAAGACCAATCCCGTGGAGGAGTTCGATTTCGAGGAGGAAACCGAGAGCGGGGCGCACGACAAGTACAACTGGGCGAATGCCGCTTACGCGATGAGCGTCAACATCACGCGCGCATTCAAGCTGTACGGCTGGTGCACCACCATACGCGGAGTCGAGTCCGGCGGCGCGGTGCCGAACCTGCCGGTGCATGCCTTCCCGACCGATGACGGCGGCATCGACGCCAAGTGTCCGACCGAGATCGCGATCAGCGACCGGCGCGAGGCTGAGCTCGCCAAGAACGGCCTGATGCCGCTCGTGCACCGCAAGAACAGCGACTTTGCCGCCTTCATCGGCGCGCAGTCGCTCTACAAGCCGAGCGAGTACCAGGATGCCGACGCGACGGCGAACGAGAATCTGGGCGCCCGGCTTCCCTACATGTTTGCCGTGTGCCGCTTCGCGCACTTCCTGAAGTGCATGGTGCGCGACAAGATCGGCTCGTTCAAGAGCGCTTCCGACATGCAGAGCGACCTACAGCAGTGGATCCTTCAGTACGTCGACGGCGATCCGGCGAACTCCTCCGAGGCGACCAAGGCGCAGCGGCCGCTGGCAGGGGCTGAAATTGTCGTCGAGGAGGTGGCGGGAAACCCCGGCTACTACACGTCGAAATTCTTCCTCAGGCCGCATTACCAGCTCGAGGGGCTTTCGGTCTCCCTGAGGCTGACGTCGAAGCTTCCCTCGGCGAAAGCGGCGTAACTTTCAACCAGGTACTTCATCACGGAGGGCAACATGTCAGGCGCGATGTTCATGGAAATAGACGGCATCAAGGGCGAGTCCCAGTTCAAGGGACATGAGGGGCAAATCGATATCGAATCCTGGAGCTGGGGGCTGACCCAGCCTACGTCCACGCACACGGGCGGGGGCGGTACCTCCGGCAAGGCGAATGTCGGCGATCTGTCTTTCGTGCACCATGTGGACAAGTCATCTCCGAATCTCTTTCAGGCTTGCTTTTTGGGTAAGCACATCCCCAGCGCTCTATTGACCCAGCGCGAGGCGGCCGGCGACGACTCTGTTCCTTTCCTCACGATAAAGATGACCGATCTCGTCATCTCCGGCGTGAACACGGGCGCCAATGGAGAGGCAAAGCCAGTGGAGTCGGTGAACTTGAACTTCGCCAAAGTCGAAATCGAATACAAGGAGCAGGACGAAAAAGGCAAGCCGAAAGGCGGCCCGGTCAAGGCAGGCTTCGATATCAAGAAAAACGTCAAGGTCTGAGCGCAGGGCGAGAACGGGCATGGGTGGAGCCGGATGACAGCTACGCTGAGACTGGGCGAGTTCGCCAACGGCTCCACGCGGCTCGCGGATCTGCTCGCCGAGGGCCAGAAGTCGGTGCGCGGCGAGCCGGCGAATGCAAAGCGGCGGATCATGCTGTTTCAGCTGCTCGTCCTCAGCGGCCAGTGGGATCGCGCGCTCACCCAGCTCAGCGTCGTCAACGACATGGGCACCGAAGCGGACGACTTCGTGAGGACCTACCGCGAAGTGATCCGCTGCGAGCTCTTTCGCAAGGAGGTTTACGCAGGCGGGAAGACAGCGCTGGTTCTCGGCGAGCCGCAGGAGTGGATCGCACGACTCGCGGAAGCACTGCGCCTGCTCGGCGAAGGCAAGGTCGACGAGGCGGCTCGGCTGCGCGAGGCGGCGTTCGAGGCGGCGCCGAGCGTTTCGGGCAGGCTGAACGACGAGCCATTCGAGTGGATCGCGGATGCCGACGTGCGCATGGGCCCCGTTTGCGAAGCGATGGTCAACGGCAAGTACTACTGGATTCCGTTCGATCGCCTGGCGCGCATCGAGGTCGAGGCCCCGACCGATTTGCGCGATCTCATCTGGGCCCCCGCGCGCTTGACGTTCCGCAACGGCGGCGAGCAGGTCGCGTTCCTGCCGGCCCGGTATCCGGGAAGCGAGGCCGCCGAGGACGACGGCATACGGCTGTGTCGAAGGACGGAGTGGCGCGACCTCGGGGCCGATACCCACGTCGGCATGGGCCAGCGCATGTTCGCGACCGATGTGGGCGAGACCGCGATCCTGGAAGCCCGTGTTATCGAACTGAACGGGTAAGCACCCGGCGATGGCGGAATCGAATCGCGACCGGATCAATCCCTCGCTTCTCGACCGCCTCACCGATGAAGCGCCGGGCAACGCGTCCGCCCGCGGCGGGCAGTCGGTCACGCTCTCGGAGCTGCGCAGGAGCGTGCTGCGCGATCTCAACTGGCTGTTCAATACCTCGCGGCTGCTTACGGCTGCGGAGATCGAAGCCTGGCCGCAGGTCAGGAATTCCGTTCTCAACTACGGGCTGCCCGCGCTCTCGGGCGTTGCTGCCTCGGGCGTGGACCTTGTGCAGCTTGAGCGCTCGCTACGGCAGGCGATCATCGACTTCGAGCCGCGAATACTGCCCGACAGCGTTTCGGTGAAGGCGCTGCTAGAGCGCGAATCGCTCGATCAGCACAACGTCGTTTCCTTGCGCATCGAGGGCCTGCTCTGGGCCCAGCCGCTGCCGGTCGAGCTCCTGCTGCGCACGCAGCTTGATCTGGAGTCGGGACAAAGCCGTGTGGACGAAACCACGACCGGACGGCACTAATGGATCCCCGGCTCCTCGATTACTACAACAACGAGCTGCTGCATGTCCGGGAGACGGCGGCCGAATTCGCCAAAGAGTTTCCGAAGATTGCCGGCCGGCTGGCGCTGGAGGGGCTGGACTGCGCCGATCCCTATGTCGAGCGCCTGCTCGAAGGCTTCGCCTTCCTTGCGGCGAGGGTGCAGCTCAAGATCGACTCGGAATTCCCGACCTTTAGCCAGCACTTGCTGGAGATGGTCTTTCCGGGCTTCCTCGCGCCGGCGCCTGCCATGGCGATGGTGCGATTCGAGCCTGATCTTGCCGAGGGGGGCCTTGCCCAGGGGCTGGAGGTGCCGCGCGGGAGCGTTTTGCGCGCCCGTCCCTCTAGCGCGGCGGGGAGTACGACCGCGTGCGAATTTCGCACCGCCCACGGCGTCAAGCTGTGGCCGATCGAGCTCCTCGAGGGGAAGTATCTTGCCTATGCGCCGGAGCTTCCGCGGGAACTGCGAGTCGGCCAGAAGATCCAGGCTGCGATCCGCCTGAGGCTGCGTGCCACTGCGGGCCTCAGCTTCGACGCCATCGCGCTCGAGCGGCTGTCGCTGCACTTTTCCGGGAACCCGGGCGTCGCGGCGCGATTGCACGAGGCGGTGCTCTCCTCGTCGCTCGGCGTGCTCGTCGTACCCGCCACGGCCAAGGCGCGCTGGTTCCATTTCGCGGACAAGAGCGAAGTACGGCGCGTGGGCTACTCGGACGAGGAGGCGCTTCTGCCGCCGCCCGCGCGATCGTTCCGCGGCTATCGGCTCCTGCGCGAGTATTTCGCCTTCCCGCCGCGCTATCTCTTCGCCGAAATCGGAGGATTGCGCCAGGGCTTGGCGAAGTGCAAGGACGCCGAGGTCGATGTGCTCGTGCTGCTCGGCCGCTCCGATAGCACGCTCGAGAATGTGGTGGACGCAGCCAATTTTTCGCTCTACTGCACGCCGGCGATCAATCTCTTTCCCAAGCGCGCCGACCGCATCCACCTCTCGCACCGGGTCAACGAGCACCACGTGGTCCCCGACCGAACCAGGCCGATGGACTTCGAGGTCTACGGCGTGACGGAGGTGTCGGGCTTCGGCGCGAGCCTCGACGAGGAGCAGCGCTTCCAGCCCCTCTACGCAACGGTGGATCAGACCTCGGCCGCCACCGGTGACGGGTTCTACACGCTGCGCCGCGCCCCGCGCATGCAATCGGCAAAGCAAACGCGCGTCGGCACGAGGACGAATTACGTGGGCACCGAAGTCTTCATGTCGCTCGTCGATCCCGCAGCAGCGCCGTACGCCGAGGAGCTCACGCAGATCTCGGTGAGCACGCTGTGCACCAACCGCGACCTGCCGCTCATCATGCCCACCGGCGGGCAAAGCGATTTCATGCTCGACGCCGCGGCCCCGGTGCGCGCGGTGCGCTGCCTCGGCGTGCCGTCGCGGCCGCTCGAGCCCGTCCTCGACGGCTCGCTCGCGTGGCGCTGCATCAGCCATCTCTCTCTCAACTATCTTTCGCTCACCGATCTCAACGAGCAGGATGGCGCCGCGGCGCTGCGCGAAATGCTGCATCTCTACGCGCGCGACAACGAGTCGGTGGTGCGCCGCCATCTCGAGGGCATCCGCTCGGTGCGCGTCGAGCCGATCACGCGGCGCATGCCGGCTCGGGGTCCAGTGACCTTCGGACGCGGCATGGAGATCCGCGTGAGCTGCGATGAGCGCGCTTTCGAAGGCAGCGGCGCATTCCTTCTCGGGTCGGTGCTGGAGGAGTTCTTCGCAAGGCACGCTTCGCTCAACTCATTCACGGAAACCGCGCTCGATGTGTTCGGTCGCGGAGAGGTAATGCGGTGGCCCACAAGGTTCGGACAGCGCCCGGTACTGTAGAGCTCGGCCGGCGGCTCGGCGAAGCGCCCTGGGAATTCGATCTATTCCAGGCGATGCGCCTCATCGAGGCATCTTCTCCCGGGCGCTCGCGCATCGGCGAGGCGAGGCGGCCGCTCGACGAACCGGTGCGCTTCGCGCAGGAGGCCTCCCTCGCCTTCGCGCCTTCGGCGCTTGCGGCTTTCGAGCCCGCGAGCGGCGTGCGCCCGGCGAGGCTCGTGCAGCGCGTGTTCGGGATGCTCGGGCCCAACGGCGCGCTGCCCATTCATCTCACCGACTGGGTCCGCGACCGGGCCCGCAATTACGGCGACTCGGCGTTCCTGCGCTTCCTCGACGTGTTCCACCACCGCATGCTCGAGCTTTTTTACCGCGCCTGGGCGCAGGCTCGGCCCGACGTCAGCATGGACCGGCCGCGCCAGGATTTCTTCGGGCGGCGGCTCGCCGCGCTCTGCGGGCTCGGATCGCCGTCGCTTCGCGATCGCGATAGCGCCCCCGATCTTGTGAAGCTCGCGCACGCGGGCGTGTTCGGCCGCCAGGTGCGTAATGCCGAATGCCTTCAGATCGTGCTTGCGAACTATTTCCGCGTGCCGGTGAGAATCGAGGAATTCGTCGGCCACTGGCTGTGGATCGCGCCCGCGCAGCACTCCCGCCTCGGCAGCCGCGAAGGTTTTGCCCGCTTGGGCGAGGACGCGGTGATCGGCGAGCGGACATGGCATGCGCAAAGCCGCTTCCGCGTCGTGCTCGGCCCGCTTTCGTTCCGCGACTACGAGCGCTTCCTCCCGCGGGGGCGGAGCTCGCGTGCGTTGCACGATCTCATCAGGCTGTACGTGGGGGTGGAGCAGTCCTGGGAGATCAAGCTCGTCCTCAAGAAAGACGAGGTGCCCCTGGCATGGCTCGGCAATTCGGTCTGGATCGGATGGTCATCCTGGCTGGGAGCGAGGCTTACCGACAAGGACGCCGCGGACTATTCGAATACGCACGGGCGGCATTTGCCGCACTGGGAGGCGCAGTCGCGCGCGGAGGAGCGCGCCGGCCGCGATGCAATGCACGTGGAGCCGGAGCATCAGCCGCAATTGGTGCAGTAAAAAAGGGGGGTACCGTGTCCGAGATCAGTCGCGCCGCTCTGTTCGGGAAACTCAATTCGTTGGGGTACAAGGCCATCGAATCGGCCACGGTGTTCTGCAAGCTGCGCGGCAACCCGCACGTGGAGATGGCGCACTGGCTTTTCCAGATCCTGCAGAGCACGGACAGCGACTTCCACCGCATCGTGCGGCATTACGAAATTGACGCTTCCCGCCTCGCGGCGGATCTCACCCGCTCGCTCGACGCTCTCCCCAGGGGAGCGACTTCCATATCGGATTTCTCGCCGCATATCGACGACGCGGTCGAGCGCGGCTGGGTCTACGGGACGCTGCTTTTCAAGGAAGGCGCGGTGCGCACGGGACATCTTCTCGTTGGCATGCTGAAGACGAGCGGCCTGCGCAGCCAGCTCTATTCGATATCGCCAGAGTTCAAGAAGATCAAGACCGAGGCGCTGGCCGAGGATTTTTCGCGGATCACCTCGGGCTCAGCCGAAGACAACCTGCCGGCGAAGGACGGCTTCCAGGTCGGCGGCGGTGCGGTGCCGGGCGAGGCGAGCGGGGCGATCGCGCCCGCGCAGATGGGCAAGCAGGAAGCCCTGGCCAGGTTCGCGGTGGACCTCACGGCGCGCGCCCGCGCGGGAAAGCTCGACCCGGTTCTCGGCCGGGACGAGGAAATTCGCCAGATCGTCGACATTCTCATGCGCCGGCGGCAGAACAACCCGATCCTCACCGGCGAGGCGGGCGTCGGTAAGACCGCGGTGGTCGAAGGCTTTGCGGCGCGCATCGTCAGAGGCGACGTGCCGCCGCAGCTGAAGGACGTGAGGGTGTTGACGCTCGACATCGGCCTTCTGCAGGCGGGCGCGAGCATGAAGGGCGAGTTCGAGAATCGCCTGCGCCAGGTGATCGAGGAAGTGCAGTCTTCGCCCAAGCCGATCATTCTCTTCATCGACGAAGCGCACACCCTGATCGGCGCCGGCGGGGCGGCGGGAACCGGAGACGCGGCAAATCTGCTGAAGCCCGCACTCGCGCGCGGCACCCTGCGCACCATCGCCGCGACGACCTGGGCCGAGTACAAGAAATACTTCGAGAAGGACCCGGCGCTCACCCGGCGCTTCCAGGTGGTCCAGGTGCATGAGCCAACCGAAGAGAAGACGATCCTCATGATGCGCGGCGTCGCATCCACGCTGGAAGCACATCATCGCGTGCAGATCCTCGATGAGGCGCTCGAAGCGGGGGTTCGCCTGTCGCATCGCTACATACCGGCGCGCCAGCTCCCGGACAAGGCGGTGAGCCTGATCGACACCGCATGCGCGCGGGTGGCCGTCAGCCAGCACGCCACGCCTCCCGAGATCGAGGACCGGCAGCGCCGGATCGAGAATCTCAACACCGAGCTCGAGATCATCGATCGCGAGGCGTCGATCGGCATCGATGTCGGCAAGCGCCGCACGGAGGCCGAAGAAAAGCTGACGGTGGCGAAGGCAGGTCTCGCCGAGCTCGAGCCGCGCTGGAAGGCCGAGCAGCAGCTCGTCGGCAAGCTGCTCGCGATCCGCGCCAAGCTGCGCGAGGGCCGCGCGCCGGTGGAAGGCACCTCGAGCGACCTGGAAAAAAGGGCCCAAGCGGCCATGCGGGACGACAGGCAGCCGACGCTGCGTCCCGCGGAGCGTACCGCCTTGCTGGAGGAGCTAAAGGGTCTCCAGGCCGAGCTGGGAGCCATGCAAGGCGAGGCGCCGCTCGTGCTGCCGACCGTGGACGAGCCGGCGGTCGCCTCGGTGGTGCAGGACTGGACCGGCATTCCGGTCGGCCGAATGGTGAAAAACGAGATCGAATCGGTGCTCAAGCTCGCCGACACGCTGAATGAGCGCGTCATCGGACAGAAGCACGGCCTGGAGACGATCGCGAAGCGCGTGCAGACCTCGCGCGCCAAGCTCGACAACCCGAACAAGCCGATCGGCGTTTTCATGCTGTGCGGGCCATCGGGTGTGGGCAAGACCGAAACGGCGCTCGCGCTCGCCGAGTCGCTCTATGGCGGCGAGCAGAACGTGATCACCATCAACATGAGCGAGTACCAGGAGGCGCATACGGTCTCGACGCTGAAGGGGGCGCCGCCGGGCTATGTCGGCTACGGCGAAGGCGGCGTCCTCACCGAGGCGGTCAGGCGCCGTCCCTACAGCGTGGTGCTGCTCGACGAGGTCGAAAAGGCGCATTCCGATGTCCACGAGATCTTCTTCCAGGTGTTCGACAAGGGCTGGATGGAGGACGGCGAGGGGCGCTACATCGACTTCAAGAACACGATCATCCTGCTCACCTCCAACGCGGGCAGCGATCTCGTGGTGAACATGTGCAAGGACCCGGAGCTCATGCCGGATCCGGAGGCGCTTAGTAGAGCGCTGCGCGAGCCGCTCCTCAAGGTTTTCCCCGCTGCGCTGCTCGGCAGGCTGGTGGTGATTCCGTACTATCCGCTGTCCGACGAAGTGCTTTCCAGCATCATCCGCATGCAGATCGGCCGCATCAAGAAACGCATCGAGGAAAACCACGCGGTGCTCTTCACCTGCACGGATGAGGTGGTCGGGCTTGTGGCGAAGAGGTGCACCGAGCTCGAAAGCGGAGGGCGAATGATCGACGCGATCCTCACCAACACCGTGCTGCCGCGCATCAGCGAGGAGTTCCTGAAAAGAATGGTGGCAGGCGAGCCAGTGCGAAGCGTAGGCCTCGCCGTGACGGACGGCGACTTCGCCTACAATTTCAGCTAACGTCGAGGGACGGGAGGTCGGCTATGGCGGCGAGGCTTCTGGAAGCGGGTACGCCCCTCGGCGCGGATGTTCTGGTGCTGCACGGAATGTCCGGCCACGAGGAGCTCGGGCGCCTCTCCGAGTTCCAGCTCGAGTTCGTCTCGCACCGCGGCGACATCAAGCCGGCGGAGATCCTCGGCAAGAACATCAGCTGGTGGCTCGAGCTCTCCGGCGGCAAGGTGCGTTACTTCAACGGGTTCGTGACGCGTTTCTCCGAAGCGGGTGAAACGACTGTCGGCGCACACGAGCAGAACCGCAAGGGCCAGGCTTATCAGTACCAGGCGACGGTTCATCCATGGCTCTGGTTCCTCACGCGCGCCTCGAACTGCCGCATCTTCCAGGGGAAGTCGGCGCTCGACATCGCCGACGAGGTGTTCGCCGACTATCCCTTCGCGAATGTCAAGAAGGTGCAGCTGCGAAGCGATTATCCAAAAAGGGAGTTCAACGTCCAGTATCGCGAGACGGATTTCAACTTCGTCTGCCGGCTCTTCGAGCAGGAAGGGATCTATTTCGCGTTCGAGTACGACAACGGGCGCAACACGCTCGTGCTCATGGATTCTTTGGGCGCGCACAAGGCGACGCCTGCGCTTGACGTTCCCTTCTATTCGGGTTCGAACGCCCCCGCGGACAAGGACCACATCACCGCATGGGCCGTGAACCGCGAAATCCAGCCGGGCAAGTACACCATCGACGACTTCAATTACGAGAAGCCGCGCCTCAAGATGTCCGGGGAGGGATTGCTGAAGGAGCCGCACGATCTCGCGGAGTTCGAGATCTACGACTACCCGGGGGAATACGACAAGCAAGCCGACGGAGCCCAGTACGCGAAGACCCGGATCGAGGAACTGCACGCGCGATACGAGCAGTTCTCGGGCGACGGGAACGTACGGCTGAGCGCGCCTGGCAGGCTGCTCAAGCTGCAAGACCATCCGCGCCGCCCCTACAACACGGAGTACGTCCTGACAGCGGTGTCCTACGCCGCCACGGCGGGCGGGCTCTCTTCCGGAGGGGGAGGCGGCGGCGATTTTCATTGCAGCGTCGCGGCGATCGATGCCAAGGCCGCCTTCCGGCCGGCGCGCACAACGCCGAAGCCGATCATCCAGGGCCCGCAGACCGCGATCGTGGTCGGACCGGCGGGTGAGGAGATCTGGACCGACGAGCACGGCCGCGTCAAGGTCCAGTTCCACTGGGACCGCTACAGCAAGACCGACGAGAACAGCTCGTGCTGGGTCCGCGTCGCCCAGCCGCTCGCGGGAAAGGAGTGGGGGTTCCTAGCGCTTCCGCGGATCGGTCACGAGGTGGTCGTCGCGTTCCTCGAGGGCGACCCCGACGATCCGATCGTCACCGGCAGCGTCTACAACGGCGAGGCCAAGCCTCCCTACAAGCTCCCGGCAGAGAAAACGCGCAGCGGCGTCAAGACTCACTCCTCGAAAGGCGGCGGTTCGTCGAACTTCAACGAGCTGCGTTTCGAGGACAAGAAAGGCGCCGAGGAAATCTACATCCACGCCGAGAAGGACAAGGCGATCCGCATCAAGCACGACCGGCTCGAACGGGTCGGCAACGAGAGCCATCTCATCGTCAAGAAGGACGCCTTCGAGAAGATGGAGGCCGACCACCACGTTTCTGTCGTCGGCGATCGCGACGAGGAGCTCGGCGGGTCGCTGTCGCTCAAGATCGGGCAGGACCTGCACGGCAAGATGGGCAACAAGCTCGCTTACGACGCCGGCAGCGAGATCCACCTGAAGGCCGGCAGCACGCTCGTCCTGGAGTCGGGCACGACGCTCAGCCTCAAGGTCGGCGGCAACTTCATCACCATCGACCCGAGCGGCGTCGCGATCAAGGGCACCATGGTTCAGATCAATACGGGCGGCGCGGCGGGCACCGGCTCGGGCGCCTCCCCGCAGGCGCCCAAGGCGCCGAAGGAGGCGGGCACTTCGCAAGGCGGCGGCATGACCGAGGCGCCGAAAAAGCAGAAGCCCAAGGCCTACAGCCCGCAGGCCCAGATGTTCAAGATGGCGGCGGCGAGCGGCACGCCGTTCTGCGAGATCTGTAATTGCTGAGCGCCATGACCGAGGGTGTGACACCGGAGAAGCTTTTCGAGGGGCTGCTCACCGAAGAGGGCGCGGAGCTTTGCGCCATGCTCGACGGCGCCTCGGTGCCGGCGCTGCTCGAGCGGCTGGATGGCGACCGGTCGCTGGAAGTGGAGTGCCTTTTTCGGGGCGAGCTCGAACCGGACATGGCCGAGGTCGCGCCCTATCTCGTGAGGCTCGACCTCGAAAGCGAGTTCGCCGAGTGGGTGGTGCGCACCGGCTGGGGGCAGCACTGGGGAACCTTCGTCACCACGCGGCAGGGCTTTCGCGCCCTGCGCAACCATCTGCGCGCGCTGACGCTCGTCTATCGCCGCGACGGCACGCCGCTCTACTTCAGATACTACGATCCGCGGGTATTGCGCGTCTTCCTGCCGACCTGCTTGCCCGCGCAGTTGAAGCAGATGTTCGGCCCGGTGGACGCGTTCCTCGCCGAGAGCGAGGCGGGCGACGCGGTGAGCATTTACCGGCTAAACGGCGAGGAGCTTTCGTCCGTGCAACGCAAAATCATCTGAGGAGCACCATGCCCCCTGTAGCGCGCGTGACCGACATGCACACCTGCTCGATGGCGACGCCGAGCATTCCGCCCATTCCGCACGTCGGCGGCCCGATCCTGCCGCCGTGCTCGACGAACGTGATCATCGGTGGACTGCCTGCAGCGCGCGTGACCGACAAGGCCTTGTGCGTCGCCTCGCCGCCCGACGTGATCGTCAAAGGCTCGATGACCGTGATGATCAACAATCTTTCCGCCGCGCGCATGGGCGACATGACCGCGCACGGCGGACGGATTGTGCTCGGCTGCTTTACCGTCATGATCGGGGGCTAATCATGCTCGTCGAGGACGAGCAACTCGCCGCGTTCGCCCCCGGGCTGGACGCGCAGTTCCGCGCGCGCTGCATCGGGGTGCTGCGTTCGCGCGGGCAGTGGTCGGAAGAGCGTCTCGAACGTGCGGTGGATACCGGTCTGGAACGGGCGCGCGCGCTGGGGTTGTCGGAGGAGAGGAGTGTCCTTGCCTATCTTCTACTCGCGACCGACATCGTGCTCGCAAGACCCGAAGAGCACGTTGCGCGCGCCGTCGAAGCAATCCTAGGCTACACGGCCCTCACCGAGTGGCAACGGGTGCGCCTCGCGGAAGATTACTTCCGCCAGATCCATGAGATCGACTCATGAACGCGGTGCGAGTGGAGCTCATGGCATCCGCGGTCCGAAAGGTCGGCGGCGTCACCTGGCACCATCTTTTTATCGTGGCCGCGGATGCTTCGGGCAAGCAGTGGTACCTGCGCGCCGGACCCCAATGCCTGCCGGTCGAAGGGCTGGTGGGAAGAAGTACGCAGCACGGCGACGCGGTCGAGGATTACGAGCCGTCGCCCGCCGGACCGTACGGCATGCTCACGATTTCTTCCGGAGCCTATGAGCCCGGCGGAGTGGATTTCGATCCGGTTGCGGCCAACGTAACCCTCGCGTCGGGCGACGCGGCCGCGAAGCTGTGGGACAAGCTGCAGAACGCGGCCGGAGCGCTACAGGAAGAGCAGATTCCTTACGACCCGCTCGGCAAAGGCGCCAATTGGGCGATCATGGAAACGCTGCGCCGCTGCGGCATCCAGGCATCGCTCCCGCCCAAGCGATGGGCCCCGGGCGCAGGCGAGCTCACGCCCGATCCCGTGGTGCAAGGCGGCCCCACCCGGCGGCTCGGGCAGGCAGTGGTGGTGTAGAGCGAAAGAACAGGGGAAACCATGAGCGAGGCCCACGAAGCACCCGAACACGACCACGCGCAGGGCGACGCTGCGCCGAAGCCTGCGCCCTTTCGCTTCGAGCTATTCGCCGACGCGCCTTCCGCGCAGGCGGCCTTTGAGGCCGCATATCAGCCGGGCTCACCCATCGAGCCGGCGCTGCAAGCGCTCGTCGACATGGGCGCGCACTGCAAGGCCTTAAGCCCGACCAGGTTTGCCTGCAAGTATGTCGAGACGGAGAAGCATCTGGCGGGTTTCTGTTGGCATGTTGCTCTGGAATCCAATAGCGAAAAAGCGATTCAACGCGTCGGCATTGCTCTGGCAATGCTCGCGCTCTAGGCCGTGCTGAGCGTCCGTCCAGCGCAGTGGCAAGCCCTGACCGAGGCGGGCCTTGGGCGTTTCGCACAGGAGATGTTCGAGCACCTGTGCGGATTCGCACCGGAGCTGGCGGACTTCGCCGGCACGGATCGCGTTCACGAGGTTGTGCGGCTGGGCATTGCGCGAGGCAGGGCACATCGGTTCACCCACAGAGGCCCGTTGCGCACGTATCTCGAAATGATGCTGGCGCTCGGAAGCGATTTCGATACCGATCCCGCGCTCCGACGCGCTAGCGCCGCGCTACGCGCCAGGGAGCTCGAGCAGCACAGGCGTGCGCGTTTGCTCTATGAGGACGTGCTGCAGTATTGCGAGCGGGTAAACGGGTTGCAGAACGGGCACGCGCTCGCGGCACTGAGGCGGCTGAGGGATGTCCCCTATGAGGCGCTCGCGAGCAGCGGAAATTTCCACGAGCGCACCCTGCTCCTGTTCCGCGGCTGCTTTCCGGAGAAATACCAGTACGCCGGCGAAGCCGCGCTGCGCCAGTTTGCGACGGGGGCAGCCCGCAAGGCGGAAGAATACGGCGTAGGTTCGGATGCAGGCCGGCAGCTCATGGCCTTGCTCTTATTCCTGTTCGGTCATGGCGCTTTCGCCGACCCCGCGTACCGGTGGATGGCGGAAACGATGCGCGATGCGGCGCTCCCGGGTCCGGAGCAGCGCGTGCGCGAGCTCCATCGCAAGGCCCGCCTGTACCTAGCGGCCGCTCTGAAAAACCACCCTGCCTGACATCGGATGCCGACGAACACGCCCAGCGACCCCGCTACCTGTCCCGACGCGAAGGCCGCCGCCGGCAGCCCCGCGGCCGCCTGCCCCGCCAAGGAAAAGGAAAAGTTGACCCTGGTCGAGATCGTCGAGGTCGTCACGCGCGGCGATGAAGGCACCGTCACCGGAGCGACGGCTGCGTCGGGAAAGCTGAAGGCACACACCAACCGCGCCGACAAGAACGGGGGCGCCTACAAGCAATACGTCAACCTCGACAAAGACCTGGAAGGCGCGCCCAAGCGTCATCCGGAGTACGCGAGATATATCGAGGTGAAAGCCCGCGTGGAAGTCCAGGGCGGCGCGCTCGCAAGCAGGACCGTCAAATTCTCGTACGAGCTCACGAAAGGCAAGTTCCGGCCAGCAGCCCTGACGGGCGCTCCGGCGGAGGGTTTCGGCTCCGCGGGCGGCGCAGCCACGCACACCGGCACCACCAACGCCGAGGGCTGGACCGATACGGTCAAGTTCTATCTCTCCGAGTATGCCGAAGACCAATTCAAGATTTCCGCCGAGGCGCTCGACGACCCCGGCAACAAGAAGCAGACCGGCCTCTACGAAGTCTGGCGCAAATTCTGGTACCAGACGACGCGGGCACAGACGCATGCGGTGCCGGCACCGGCGAAGTCGGTCACCGCGTATGAAAAAGTCTGCGCAGCGATGGTGAAGGCGGACGAAGTAACCTTCACGAAGGATGATGCCCCGGCGAAAACGTTCTACCCCGGGTGGATGGTGCAGACCGGGGGAGGCGACGCCGACGAGTCGGTGATCGGTGGCCACAATCGCGAAGAGTTCTACAAGAAGTTCAAAGCCGAGGCCGACAAGCCCATCAAGGGCCATCTCATCATCTGCCAGCACCAGTGGGACCCGTTTGGCGAAAGCGATCTGCTGACAGTCGATGTAAACAAGAATCCTACCGATGAATTGGCCTTGAACCTAGGCGGCGCCTGGAACGCGGGCGTGGTGAACCCGGCCCTATCCGACGATCTCGTGGTCCTCGGAACGTGGAGTGGAGGCGGCAAGAACGGCAACCTAACCGCCGACAACATACTGGTCGCGAAAGGCCGCTCCGCGCTGGACCGCGTGAAGGTCAAGCTGCCGGCCGACGCGCCGGACCCTTCAAAGGGCGCGGTAACGCTGCAGCTCAAGCTTCGCTATGGCAAGTACTACGGAGGTGAGTCGAACAAGCACCACATGCTGATCGTGTACGACGGGGGCGAAGCCACTCTGAATCAGACCGTATCGCACGAGTTCGGGCACGGGTTTGGTCAGACGCCGCGCGATGGGGCGCAGCCTGCGCCGCTCCCCAAGCATCCGAAACAGTACAGCAACGAGCATGGCGGCTCGGGCTCGCATTGCCGCACGGATGTGACCGAGGTGGCGGACGCAAGCGTTACCTCAGGCATCCTGTACCAGGGCGGTACGTGCATCATGTTCCACCAGCTGAATCCGGGCGGCTGCAAGCAGGTATTCTGCGACACGTGCGAGCCGTACCTGAGGCTCAAGGATTTTTCTGCGCTTGCCTAATTCACGCGCGTGGCGCTCGGCTGCGGCGTACGGCCTGTTGCTGTGCGCGGCGGGCTGCGCAATTCCCGCAGGCACACCATCCAAAGGAAATCCAATGGTCACCACCGCAGAGGCTGCTGCGATGCTGCAGAAACGGGGCGATCGCCTGTTCGAAGGCGACAGCCGGCTTTTCACTGACATCGAGCTCGCGGTCTCGCGCACGGATTTTCGTGGCATCGCGATCGCTGCGCCTGCGCAGGTCCAGACCGATAGCAAGCCCGTCGTCCCTGTGGTGCTGCTGACGCAGCAAACAGTGCTTCGCGCGTGGGAGGTACCCGACCAGTACAACCTGATGCTGGCGGTGACCGATCTCGATTCCGGAGCGGTTCGCGCCGGCCGCGCGCTGGTAGATCCCAAGGACGAGGCGCCGGTCAATGCCGCGCGTCCGCAGCGGCCGCCGAGGCCGAGCGGTCCTGCGGCGAGCGGGATTTCGACAAAAGTACGTCGGCTCGAGGTGCCCGTCCCACCGGACCAGAGCGGCGCGCTCGCGATCGCCGTAATTTCTTTCGACGTCAGTTCCAACGCGTCGAAGGTCGATCTGGCCGGATCGATAGCGCGCGCGCCCGGCGCACCGCGTGCGGTATCCCCGCGCCCCGATCCGGCGCAAGGGCTTCCCACTTATGCTCCTTCACGCCGCACGTTGAAGCCGCCGCCCAGCGGTGTTGCCTTCGTCGTCGAAGCTTCGGGAGGCCCGGCGAACGCCCCGCTCGTCGTGCACGGAGCGTTCGCGAAGATGGTTGCGCCTCACGACAGCCTGCCGCACCCTGCAAGCGTCCGGGACAACGGCGTCGATCGGCAGGCGAGCGTGGTGATCCCGCTCACGATCGCGATTCTCGGCCTGGAATGGAACGCCCCGCGGCTTTATCCTCTAGCCGTTCCGGTGTACGGAGCGACACGGGTGGCGCAGGGGCAGAGCGTGACGGGCCAGTTCGCAACCGGCATTCCGCAGCTTCCACCGGGGCAGTATGTCGCGTATGTCCTCATGGACGGCGTTCCGTACGGTCCGCAGAAGCTTCAGGTGCAATAGGCTGACTGTAAGGGGAGCCGCCATGCTCGTCGTGGACGACGGACAGATGGAAGTTTTCGAAGAGCGGCTATTCGAAGCAATGCAGCAGCGTGTCGAGCGCGCTATTGCGGCGACTTTCCCGGAACTGTGCAACAAGCCCGCAGCGGGCGGCATGGACCCCGCCACCGGCGAGCCCGGGAAAATCAAAGCGATCGTGGAGCGCGGAATCGAAAGCGCTGTCAGGTTCGAAATCGGAGACGGGCCGGACTTCGCCGCGTTCATCGCGCTCGGTCTCGCGTTGCGGCTCGCACCGCCCCAGCCGTCTGCGGACTGGATCCATGCTTGCATGAATCGTCCCGAGACGACCGGGCAGACCAAGCTGCGCATGATCGAATCACGGCTTCGATCTC
>WNGC01000547.1_pt1 | contig 26751 bp, 28 predicted proteins | sample 5400051 | NCBI WGS metagenome assembly WNGC01 (sample SAMN13153368, study PRJNA577476) | soil metagenome | isolation source: 20 cm soil or saprolite under grassland replicate 2 | place: USA:California | collected 2016-06-15
AACCACATCACGAAGAATATGGCCGACATCGCGGTCGTCATGTTCAGATCCGCGTTGCCACCGCGCAGCAACGGCCGATCGACATGGAAATTTCCCGAACCGTCGTAGTGACCCCAGCCGATTGTTCCGATTCCCGGAACCAGTCCGAACCAGTTCACGAACAGAATAAAAATGAAAATTGTGGCAAAAAACCAAAATCCCTTTCGCACGAGCTCACGGCCGATGATGTTTTCCAAGAAATTGTGCAAACCCTCCACTAACCATTCCCAAAAGTTTTGAATCCCGCTGGGGATGGGAGTAGCCCGCCGGGTTGCGATTTGTGAAAAAATGATGATGCCAGCTGCAACGATCCAGGTCACCAGCATCGAGTTTGTGATTCCGAAGCCGCCGAACTCGACAAGCATCTGCGGTTTTAACGAGACGCCCGCGTGCTCAGTAGAAGCAGCCGCTTCGGCGGCAAGGGCCGACGTCGCAAGCATCACACTGCAGACCACCACCAGGATCGACATCAGTAAACAACGGTTGCGCATTTTCGTTAGCAGCCAAGGAACACAGGCACCCTGCCCGCGATCAATCGTGCTCGGAGATCGGGCGACGAATCTTGGCGGGCATACCAAAGCCCGTTTTGCCCGAATGACAAACAAAATTGTCCGACGCGATCTTATTTGGCGGGCAAGCTCTCCGCAAACTGTGGAGCAAGCCGGGCTACCGGCCTTGATTTCACCGGTTCGGAGGTGCCATTCATTGTGATCGCTTCTTCGTAGAACGATTCTAATTGATCGATTTGAGCGTCCTGTCCAAACCGTTCGATAACAGTGCTGTGGGCACGTTCTCCCATTTGCTTCAGCAGGGCGGGCGAACTTGTGATTAGTTGCATGGCATTCGCCAATCCGACGTGATCCTCTTCCGCGACCAGGAACCCGGTGCGTCCATGATCAACCGCTTCCGGAATTCCACCGTGCCGCGTCGCCGCCACTGGCAACCCGGTCGCCATCGCTTCCAAAACCGAGTTCGGCACGCCTTCCTGGTCTTGGTTTGGCGATATTTCGCTCGGATGCAAAAACAGATGCGAACTGGCATAAAGCTGCTGGAGCTTCGGTTGCGAGAGAAATCCGAGAAAGTGCACATCCCTGAGAATCCCTAGTCCGCCAGCGAGCATCTCCAGTTCCGGCTGTAATGGGCCTTTGCCAGCGATAAGAAATTCCGCCCGCGGGTTGTCCTTCTTAAAAATCGCAAAGGCGCGCAGGCTAGTGGCAACGCCTTTCTTCGGAATCAACCGGCACGCCTGGACGATTCGCCATTTACCATTTGCGGGCGGTTGTCTATCGACAAATGGAAACTCATTCAGAGGGATGCCAGTGCGATTGATGCGCAATTTTTCCGGCGGACAGCCCAGCTGGATCAACCGTTCAACCAACGATTGGGAACGCGCGAACACGAGCGGCACTGCGTTGAAAAGGCGGCGCAGTTTCGCTGGGTAATCCTTGATCTCGGGCTTGTGCGCGACGTCGGCGCCATGGAAAGATACCACGCACGGTTTGTCCCATTGCTCGATGAAGGGAAGCAAGTGCACGCCTGTATGGCCAAAGTAAATGTGCATGAGATCGGCGCCGTGCCGCTCTAACAATGAGTCGAGCGTCTGGTACTCGCCTCGATAAACGATGGGAGGCCGCCTCTCGACTAATTTTAGCCAGCCGTGCATCAGCAGGTTTGTGCGCCGCTTTGGAATAATTTCGATCCGGTCAAATGGAAACCGCTCTGCATTCTGGACTTCTTTCGTCACGACAAAGGTATCGACGCCGCGCAGCGCCTTTACCTGGCGGTAGATGTGCAACATCTCCGACTTAAGAAAGCTGGAGCAATAGCTGGCTACAACCCGTCTGCCCATAAACCGCGGCCAGTTTCGCTAGGGATTCTGTTCTTGTCCATCTTAAATTGGCGGCGAAACGACATCTTTGTCGTTGGTCATTATCGCTGCGAGCGCTTCCTTTAAAGCGTCAACGCCCTCTCCTTTCACGGGTGACGTGGGAACGATCTTAATTCTGGGAAGTCTCTCTTGCATTGCTTTGAGATTCTCCTTCGCACCGGGCAAATCCATTTTGTTGGCAACCACAATCCAGGGACGCGACGACAGGGTCGGATTGTACAGATCGATTTCCCGCCGAAGATTCTTCAAATCTTCTACAGGATTGCGTCCCTCGCTTCCGGCAACATCAATCACAAATACCAGAACGCGGCAGCGCGTGATGTGGCGCAAAAATTCGTGACCCAAGCCGAGCCCCCTGTGCGCTCCTTCAATCAAACCGGGAATATCTGCAATGGTCGCACGCCGGTAGCCTGGAAATTCAATCACGCCGACGATCGGATGCAGCGTGGTAAACGGATACGCCGCGACCTTCGGGCGCGCAGCAGAGATTTTGCGCAATAGTGTCGATTTGCCCGCGTTCGGATAACCAACGAGCCCTGCATCGGCGATTGTTCGCAGCTCGAGTAGAAAATATCCCTGCTCACCTTCTTTCCCTTCGGTGTATTCGCGAGGCGCGCGATTGCGGGAACTTTTGAAATGCACGTTACCCTTACCCCCTGCTCCGCCCTGGCAAAGCACAAAGTCCTGTCCGTCGCGGGTAAGATCGACAATGGGAATTGACGATTGCCAATTCCCAATTCCCAATTGCTCCACATTAGACTTTGCCCGTTCCTGCTTTTCGCGTCTCCAAACGATTGTACCGACCGGGACTCTGACAACCTTGTTCGCGCCTGCGCGGCCCGCCATTTTTTTTCCCATCCCGTGCCCGCCATTTTTTGCTTTAATGAGCGCCTCGTAAAAAAGATTCGCGAGATTATCCACATGCCGATCCGCCCGAAAAATCACGTCGCCACCGCGTCCGCCATCGCCACCGTCCGGGCCACCCTTCGGTACAAATTTCTCACGCCGAAAACTGACGCAGCCGCGCCCACCGTTTCCGGCTTGTGCAAAAACTTTGACGTGATCGACGAACATCGCTTTGCCGCGTTAAATTGTTGAAACCGCTGAATCGTTGAAGCGACCACAGCCTGTCGTTGGCGTTTTACAGCTTCAACGTTTCGTACAATGCCTTTGTTTTTGCCGCGATTGTAGACCAACTAAAGTTCTCTTCCGCGCGTTTGCGTCCGGCCTTGCCGAATCGTTCGCGTAATTGTGGATTTTTCATCAATTCGTTGACGCGTGCTGCGAGATCGCGCGCGAACTTTTCGGGGTTTGTTGCTTCGAATGGGCTTTCGTTCAGTCGGTCCAGCGGAATGAGAAAGCCAGTTTCACCGTCAACGACAACTTCCTTGATGCCGCCCACGGCACTGGCCACAACCGCAGTTTCGCAGGCCATCGCTTCAAGATTGATGATGCCGAACGGCTCGTAGATCGATGGACAAATGAATATAGCGGCTTGCGAGTAAAGTTCGCAGGCCGTCTTTTGGTCGACCATTTCGTCGATCCAGATGATTCCCCTTCGCTGCGCTTTTGCCCGTTCGACCGCGTTCTTCATTTCTTCGGCCATGCCGGGTGTATCCGGCGCGGCGGCGCAAAGCACAATTTGGAAATCGCGATCCATGAATTGGATTGCGCGTATCAGATGCTGGAACCCTTTTTGCCGAGTGATCCGACCGACAAACAGCAAATAGGGTTTGTTGGGATCGATGCCGTACCGCTTAAGTGCAGCGATTGAATCAACCTTGCGATATTGGTCTAGATCGATCCCGTTGTGGATCACGCGCACACGCGCAGGATCAACGTTGAACAACCGCTCGATGTCGCGCTTTGTTTCGCCCGAGACAGCAATAACCGCGTCCGCCATTTCGAGTGCGGTTTTCTCTACCCAAAGGGAAAAGTCGTAGCCGCCCGCGAGCTGTTCGCGTTTCCAAGGCCGAAGCGGCTCGAGTGAATGGACAGTGATGACAAGCGGAATTCCATAGTTCTTTTTGGCGAGAATCCCGCCAAAGTGAGTGTACCAAGTGTGACAATGGACGAGGTCGTCGTTGATGTTTGTCGTATTGAAATCGACACACCGCCGCACGGCGCCGAAAGCGGAGCGCAACGGTTTTGGACAGGTGAAATTACTCGTGTCGAGTTCAAAGCCGATTACTTTGAGGTTGCCTTCATCAAGACGTTGGTCGCCAAAGCATCGCACTTTCACCGGCATCATTTTGGCCAGTTCGCGCGAGAGATATCCCACATGCACACCCGCGCCACCGTAAATGTGCGGCGGATACTCGTTCGTGAGGAAAAGAACTTTCACGGAGGATAAAGCGCTAGTAACGAATGCAACAATGTTAAATCGTTACTTTGTTACACGGTTCCATCGGATTTAGCTATGTAACGCTTCAACGATTTAGCGACTTCATCCAGCCAAGCCATTCGTCGGTTCCCGTGAGTTTTTCACCTTCAACAGGAGCACTGGCACATCGACTGCGTGCCGCACCTTGTCTGCAGTTGCACCGTAGAGAATGTCACTAATAAGCCGGTGACCATGCGTAGTCATTGCGATAAGATCGATATTTTTCTCCAGCGCCAGCTTAATGATCTCATCCGAAGGTTCGCCAAGTGCGAGCACAGCAGCGCAGGTAAAACCCTCTGCGGCCAATTCACTCCTGCGTCTTTCCAGATACGCCCGGTCCTGCTTCATCTCTTCGCTCTCAGCAAGCTGGAGTTGATTAAAGTTCCGTGCCACCCAGCCGTCAGCGACATGGACGAGAAGTAGTTGCGCGTCGGTCATGCGCGCCAGAGGCTTGATGTGAGTAAGAATCGTCTCGTCGGCCGGACTATTCTCAAGCGGAATGAGAATGTGTTTATACATGGCAAAAATGACGAAATCCAAATGACGAGCATCGAAGGAATGACAACGCCAAAAGCCCGGAACGGAGCCAAATTTGCTTCGTCATTCGGGTTTTCATTTTTCTCTTGTCATTTGCCTGCACACGCAATAGCGCAGCGAAAGGGCCATAGCTCATTTTTTAATGTGTTGGCGGGGCAATGTGGAGAAACCCGTAGAGCGCTTTCAACATGGCGTCCGGTAAGAAAGTGTCCAACAGCAGCTTCACATTGAGCACAATAATAATACCGGCCACCGTCCACCCTAGGATTTTTATCCAAAGACCGTTTGCGAACTCACCCATTTTGGCCTTTTCGCTCGTGAACCGCATCAGCGGCCACACAGCGAAACCAAGTTGCATGCTGAGTACGACCTGACTGGCGACAAGCAGATCGGTGGTTTTGCTTTCGCCGAAAAATCCGATCACCAAAAGCGCAGGCACGATAGCAATAAGCCGCGTGATCAAACGCCGCAGCCACGGCGTAATCCGGATGTTAAGAAAACCTTCCATCACAATTTGACCGGCAAGTGTGCCGGTAAGGGTCGAGTTTTGCCCCGAAGCAAGGAGCGCCACGGCAAAGAGAATGCTCGCCACGCCGACGCCCAACAGCGGGCTGAGCAATTGGTAGGCTTCCTGAATCTCCGCGACGTCTTGATGGCCAGACCAATGGAAAGCAGCGGCGGACAGAATCAGGATCGCGGCATTAATGAACAAGGCAAACATGAGTGCGAACGTCGAATCGATGGTTGCGAATTTGATCGCCTCCCCTCTGCCAGCAGGCGTTTGTTCGAACTTTCGCGTCTGCACGATGGACGAGTGCAGATAAAGATTGTGCGGCATTACGGTCGCACCAAGGATGCCCATGGCGACGTAAAGCATTCCCTGATTGGTGACGATCTGTCCGCTTGGCACGAAACCGGATAAAACCTTTGTCAGCTCTGGTTTCGAAAAGATCAGTTCGGCGGTGAAACAACCGCCTATAATGGCGATGAGGGTAATGACCAGGGCCTCGATGTAACGGAAGCCTTTGTTTTGCAAATAGAGCACCGCCAGCACATCGGTTGCGGTAATCAAACAGCCCCAGAACAGCGGGATGCCGAAGAGAAGTTGTAACCCGATGGCCGAGCCGATTACCTCCGCGAGATCACACGCCGCGATAGCGATTTCGCAAAGAATCCAGAGAGACCAGACCGTTAGTGTTGAGTAATGATCCCGACAGGCCTGTGCCAGGTCGCGGCCCGTAGCAACGCCGAGCTTGATGCACAGGTGCTGAAGCAGAATCGCCATCAAATTCGAGATCATAATGACCGCCAGGAGCGAGTAACCGAACCGTGCGCCGCCGGTTAGGTCGGTTGCCCAATTGCCCGGATCCATGTAGCCGACCGCGACAAGAAAGCCGGGTCCAGAAAACGCGAGGAGTTTCCGCCAAAACGATGCGGTCACCGGAACGACGACACTCCGGTGAACTTCGGCTAACGAGACGCGCGGTGTCGTTCTGCGCCATCCGCGCCCAAGTTCGATCGCCGTTCGCTGGTTTGATTGGTTCATTGCACTTCTCTTCTCATTCAGAAGTTAGGCTTACCTAATTTAGTTAATCGGTCAAATCATTCTGTGGGTTGACTTAGTTTACCTCCTTCCTATCTTTCGCGTGATGCCACAGAAGAAACAACGATCTGCCCTCGGTAGCTCCACGACCGTGGAGGATTATCTCGAGCGCATTCTCGACCTCATTAACGTCAAGGGCTACGCCCGCGTAGTCGATATCGCGGCTGCGTTGAAAATTTCACAGGCCAGCGTAAGCAACATGGTACAGCGGCTCGATGGCGAAGGCTTGCTCAAGTACGAGAAGTATCGCGGACTGGTCCTGACAACCGCGGGCGAAACGCTGGCCAGAAACATTGCGCGCCGCCATGAACTGCTCACTGATTTTCTTACTCTTCTGGGCCTCGACGATCGCGTGATCTATCACGACGTCGAAGGGATGGAACATCACATCAGTCCATCCACGCTGCGCGCTATCGCAGCATTGACCGCACAATTGCGACGGCGTCCGGCGCTCCGCGCCAAGCTGGTCCGGGCGGTAGTCTAGCAATCCACCGGGGTCACTGCTCGCGAATACGTGCCTCCTCAGGCGTAGACGCATTCGCCGCACCATCGCTCAACTTCTTGAAGTGAAGGTGCTTCACGCGGCGGCTGTCGGCTTGTGAAACCGTGACCAAATAATCATCGATCTTAACTTGTTCACCCGTCTTGGGCAGATGGCCGAGAAGATGCGTGACATAACCGCCGATTGTGCTTACATCCGCGCTTTCCAACTCAAGCTTCGCTAGGTCGTTCAGCTCATAAAGTCCGAGCGATCCGTCCACGCTAAATTCATTCGCGTTGATCTTGCGAAACTCTTCCTTTTCGAAATCAAACTCGTCCTGAATGTCGCCGACCACCTCCTCAAGAACGTTCTCCATGGTCACCATGCCGACGGTTCCCCCAAACTCATCCACCACCAGTGCAAGGTGCGCGTGCTTGCCAAGGAATAGTTTGAGTAATTTTTCCAGCGGCATCATTTCCGGCACGGGAATTAAATCGCGTTTGATCGTCAATAGATCAGGGTGCGGATCGCGCATTATCGGAAGCAGTTCCTTGATATGTATGAGGCCAACTGTGTTGTCGAGATTTTCGCGGCACAGGGGAAACCGAGTGTGCCGCGATTCGATAGCTCTTTTCACATTGGTGTCGAAATCATCCTCCAAGTCGAGGTACACGATTTCACCGCGCGGCGTCATGATATCGCGCACGACCCGGTCGCGCAGATCTAAAACGTTAAAAACTAGCTCACGCCCGAGCGGAGTGACGTCCGCGGATTTTTCGCTTTGCTCGAGGATTAATCGCAATTCCTCTTCGCTGTGTGCAAGCTCGCTCGCCGGAATCGGTTGAAGCCGAAGCACTCTGTGCAAAAGGAAATTCGAAGATTTATTCAGGAGCCAGATGGCCGGTTTAAACAAAACGTAAAAAGCACCGAGCAACCGCATCAGGCGAAGTGCCACCGGCACCGGATTGGAAATCGCGATGTATTTCGGTGCGAGTTCTCCAAACACGATGTGCAAGAACGTGATCCCGGCGAAAGCGAGCGCGATGGCAATCGAAGTTGCTACAGCGTAAGAGTAGATGTGCACGACTGCCAGGGCTGGTTGCAAAATCGACACCAGCGATTGCTCACCAATCCAGCCGAGCGCGAGGCTCGCCAGCGTTATACCTAATTGCGTCGCCGAAAGGTAAGCATCGAGGTGTGCGCGAACGTGTTTGACGAAATGGGCGCGCAGATTGCCTTCTTCCAAAAGTGCATCGAGCTGAGTGGTGCGCACTTTCACAACCGAGAATTCGCAAGCGACGAAGAATGCGTTCAACGCAACAAGCGCGGCAATGGCTGCCAATTTTCCTAGGATAACCATTGGCGGGTCCCAATGGGACGCGACACTTGTTACCATCAAGATTGCTGGCAGTAAAAACAGTGGGGAGATGTTCATTGCTCGGACGCGCAGTGTGGCATCCGAAAATCAGGTATCGATCCTAATTTACCAGCTGGACTTGGTCACGCCAGGGATGAGCCCTTGCGAAGCCAATTCACGAAACGTCAAACGCGACATTTTGAACCGGCGAATAAAAGCGCGACGGCGTCCGGTGACTTCGCACCGATTTACCACACGCGTGGGGCTGGCGTCACGCGGTAATTGCGCGAGCGCAGCATAGTTTTTTTTCGCCTTTAGCTCCGCGCGGTGCGCGGCGTATTTTTTCACCGTTGCGCGCTTTCGCTCATTGCGATTAATCCAGGCAGTCTTGGCCATAAAGAAGTGCTGACTATAATGCCAGCCTTACAATTTGCAACGGGCGTGCAGCCGGTGTTATCCCAGAGCGCCTGCTCGTCGCCTTTGTTTGACGAGAGCGCTGGTGGATCGGCGACCAGTAGGTCGGGCAGCGCTGCGCTTTTGCCTGAGCGACTCTGTCTGGTTCAGACTCTCCTGCAACACCTTAACAAGATCGACTACATTAGTGGGCGCCGGCGCGGCAGGCGCCTTCGTAGCGATCTCTTTGTGCTGCGCTTTTTGTTCGATGATCTCCATTAACGCCGTTCGGTATTCGTCCCGATATTTTTCCGGCTCCCAAGAGTCACTCATGCTTTCGATAAGAGCTTGAGCCATCTTCAACTCTTTATCGGTTACTGCTGTTGCCGGGCCGTTCTTTAACACGTCAGCGCTCAAAATCTCACTGGCGAAGTGCATCAGCTCCAGAATCAGGAACAAGCCGTCGGGTTTCACGGCAGCAAGATGCTCGCGATTACTGATCACAACTTTCGCAATACCAATCTTTCCTGTGCCGCTCAGTGCCTTGTGCAAAACTGCGTAAGCTTTCTCTCCACCTTTTTGCGGCTCCAGGAAATATGGCCTGTAGAAAAACTTCGAATCCACCTGTTCCAAACCCACGAAATCGGTGATGTCGATCGAATGCGTGGATTCGATCCGCACCTTCTCGAAATCCTCATCCTTCAGCACAACATACCGGCCGCGCTCATACTCGAAGCCTCTTACGATTTGGTCGGCTGGAACTTCCTTGGAGTCCGCCTCGGCAACCTTTTTGTATCTGATTGGGCTGAGGTCGCTCGAACGCAGCTGCCGAAAGCTGATCTTTTCCTCGCGTGTGGCCGGATAAACGGCCACGGGGATATAAACCAGCCCAAAGCTAATGCTGCCTTTCCAGATGGGGCGCATATGGTTTTCGAGCCCCTCTTTCACACAGCAACAAGGGTGTGTCAACCTTTCCGGGCGGCTTGCCTGGCCTGCGGTGAAGGAGGCCGCGCACCAAATTGCCTTGCAACTTCTTGAAACCGCCTGATGTTCGAGAGCAGCATATGAGCCTCCTCGCCAGCTTCATGAACTTGGCAGGACCAGACTTAATCGTCATCCTGCTCATCATTCTGGTCTTATTCGGAGCAAAGAAACTACCGGAACTCGCCCGCGGAATGGGACAAGCGGTAAAAGAGTTCCAAAAAGCAAAGGACGAATTCAGCGACGAACTGCACAAGGCTGGAAAGTCTGATACGGAAACTGCCAAATCTGATGTAAAGCCGGCGCAATCGACCGTGGCCAGAACCGAGAACCAAACTGTAACTACCGTCCCGCCGCCGCAGTCAGGCGAAGCAGTTACACCCGGCGATAAGGCCGACCAAGTCTAATTCTCAGGAAGCGAGGCGTCCTCGCATCGCTTCTCGGCAGGAAAATTATTTGGTCACGCGTTTATGCGCGTTTGACCTCACACGCCATTTACGGCAAAATCGCGGCTTGTTTATGTCTGAGCCTGATCTGCGCGCCCAAATTAAGCAAATGCTTGTCAAAAACCTGATGCTGCAAGTTACTCCTGAGCAGATCGGCGATGACCTGCCACTTTTCGGTCCAGATGGACTCGGCCTGGATTCCATCGATGCCCTCGAGCTCGCCGTAAGCATGGAAAAAACGTTCGGAGTCGGCGTGCCCAGCTCAGATGTAGCTGGGAAAGCGCTCCGGACCGTAAATACAATTCACGACTACATTCTGGAAAAACGCGCGGCCGCCGCGTAGGTCTTGTTCGATGCGCACCAGCGCGATCGATCCGACGTGAACATTCTGTACGTAGAGAGCAGCCGCAGTTGGGGCGGCCAGGAGTATCGAACTTGTCTGGAGATTAATTGGCTTAATACGCACGGGCATCAGGCGTGGCTCGCCTGTAATCCAGGCAGTCAGGTGCACTCCAAAGCATCCGAACTCGGGACGCGGCTAGTAACGATGCCGCTCCGACGCCGGATTGACCCGCTGTGTTCATGGGGGCTCTGGAGATTTTGCCGGCAAAACCGGATTGATCTGCTGAAAGCTTACAGCTCGAAAGATCACTGGATTTGTCTGCCGCTCTATCTCTGCGGGATTCCTCTCAGCCGCGCACGCTGCATCACCGACCCTCTTGGCAGCAAAGGCCGCGCATTTGTTTTTAAGCACGGCTGCTCACAAATCGTCGCCGACGCGTCGGTGATTAAACGTCACCTGGTCGAAGAACATGGCGTCGATCCTGCAAAAATTGAGGTCATCGGTTCAGCTGTCGATTTGGAAAAATTCAAGCCGCCGCGGGACCGCGCGAAGTTCCGGCGTGAGATCGGCCTCGATGACAACACTCCGTTGATCGGAAATGTCGGAATGATTCGCCCCGACAAAGGCCAGCTCGTTTTAGTTGAAGCGGCGCCTCTCGTTTTGCAAAAACGTCCCGATGTCCGCTTCGTCATCGTAGGTCAAGGCACGGGGATTTTGAAACGCGGCATCAACGTAAGGAACGCAATCGATCGAGCCGGACTGGCCGACAAGATCATTATGGCTGGATATCGCTGGGATACTCCGGACGTTTATGCAGCGTGCGACATGATCGCTATTGCTTCCCTGCGAACCGAAGCGTCTCCGATTGTCTTGCGTGAAGCTTTCGCCAGTGGGCGTCCAGTCATTGCCACGAAAGTCGGTGATATTCCGGAGATTCTTCGCGATCGCGAGAACGGTCTGCTTATCGAACCGGGTGATACTCAGGCGCTAGCGAACGCGATCATGGAATTTATTACCGATCCAAACCTGGCTGCGCACTGCGCAGCGAATGGTCTTCGCTATGCAACGGAACATTTTTCCTTCAACACAATGATGGAGAAAAAACTTCAAGCTGACGCTTTGATCGTTCGTTCCGCGTGACGTCACACAGCTATCGCGCTGTACATCGCGAAGCGCTTGCGGCTACACCGATATGAGGTCCTCAAGGATTTCGCGCATGTGGCGGATAGGCAGCGAATAATGCCCTGCATCGTTTACGAAACGCGATTTGCAGTTGGGCAAGCGCTTCACCATTTGTTCCGCCAGCTGAACAGAGAAAGCGCGGTCTTCTTTTCCGTGCCACAGTCGGACGGGAACTCGCACGTCTTCGATGGCAAAACCCCACGGTTGCGCGTAAATCTCTGCGTCGGTCATCACGCCTTTCGCTGAACCTCGCCAGGCGAGCCGCTGGCTCTCGAAAACAGCTTCGAACGCTGCCGCATTGCGCAGGCTATCTGCATCGCACCGCCTCAACCGAAGCATTTTTAAAACGAACGGGCGAAAACGAACAGGTGACCGCACCGAAAGAAATGGCCGAACTAGATAAAAACATCTGCGTAGGAGACCGGGGCGGCTCCGATATAATGCCAGCATCCAACGGTAAAGCGGAAGCAATCCTTCGCCGTCCGTAATTTCCGCCATCGGGGGGGCGCCACCAACTATTGCGATCGCTCGCACGCGCTCAGGCATCGTCACCGCAGTCGCGTAAGCGTAGGGCGCGCCGCCTGAAATCGCGAGCATGCGAAATTCCGGGAGATCGAGACGCTCGACCACTTGTTCCAGAAGGCACGGCCAATCACTCAACTTGCGATTCGGCTGCAAGCTGGAACCACGGATGCCCGGACGATCAAGTGAAACGATGCGAATGCCAAGCTCGCGTGCTGGTTCGTCTGTCAATCGCGCCATGGTGCGTGAGCTGGGCCAGCCATGGCAAAAGATCACCGGTACCCCATTTGCGTCGCCGTATTCCTCAAAGGCAACGACGGCACCGTCCGGGAGTTGAATCAAATTTTCCGTATTCACGGCGTCACATTGTACAGACACTTTTTTACCGCTTGTATTGCAACCCTCCAATCTATAGTCCAAAGTGTACTGCGAAGAGAGTGTTGGTTATGAACGATTACTCACAACCTCGTCCGGGAAAAATCGAGGTGCATGGTAACGGGCTTGGCGCACCTTCATCGGAGGAGGTTGAAAGACGCGCCAGAGAGATTGCCATGATCGACGAGCGCAACCCTGATGAATTTACTGACGCAGATTGGAAACAAGCCCGCCGGGAACTAATGGGCGAGGAAAATAATATGCCCCCGGAGGAAACCAGCGACAACGCCGACCTAACGGAAGAGTGGAGTGTGGTCGCCAGTTCTAAAGGTCACCGTCTGCCGCGTCCTGATGCCGATGAAGAGGAAACTGTTGGCGAGCATCTCGTGATTGACGGCCTTGAGGAAGCCGCTCACGACCAGATGCTCCAGGCGCGGCGGGAAGAAATCGAGCAAGAGGGAGATATTCTTTGAGGCTAGCCTCGGACGGCGCCGCCTCATTTGCCGCCGATGATGACGCGTGTCGAACAGTTGCGGGATCGTTTTCATCAACTCAGAACGTTCACCGACGCGTTGTGCGCCGGTCTTGAACCAGAAGATTACGTCGTGCAGTCGATGCCCGACGTGAGCCCTACCAAGTGGCACCTCGCGCATACCACGTGGTTCTTTGAAACGTTCATTCTCAAGAAGTTTATCGCGGGATATCAGTCCACAATTCCAGAGTATGCCTATCTGTTTAACTCGTACTATAACGCCGCCGGTGACATGCACCGGCGCGATCTGCGTGGGTTGATCTCGCGCCCGACAGTGAAGGAAGCGCATCGCTACCGCGCGTCCATCGATGCGCACATCGATGATCTGCTTTCCAATGTTGACGAGACGCTATTGAATGAAATCGAGTCGATCCTTATCCTCGGCATTCATCATGAGCAGCAACACCAGGAACTGCTCATCACAGATATCAAGCACGTCTTTGCGCAAAATCCGATCCATCCTGTGTTTCGCGAACGGAAGATCAATAGCCGCGCAGAAAGAATGATCCCGATGCAGTTTGTGCATTTCGACGAAACGACCGCCTGGGTCGGTCACGATGGTCACGGATTCGCGTACGACAACGAGGGACCGCGTCATCAAGTACTGATTCCTGCATTTTCACTCGGTTCGCGGCCGGTAACCAACGGCGAATACATGGCGTTCATCGAAGACAATGGATACAAGCGCCCGGAATTCTGGTTGTCACTCGGTTGGATGACGGTGAACGAACAACGTTGGGAAGCGCCGCTTTACTGGAACAAACGCGATGGCGCCTGGTGGAACTTTACGCTCTCTGGATTTCGCCCTGTCGATGAATCCGAGCCCGTCACGCATGTGAGTTATTTTGAAGCCGACGCCTATGCGAACTGGATGGGTGCGCGTCTCGCGACAGAGTTCGAATGGGAGCACGCTACAATGAACTGCTCAATTGAAGGAAATTTTGTCGAAAACGAATTGTTCCATCCCGCGCTCGTGGCTGTAGAGTCTGCTCTCTCAGCGGACAAGTCAGCCCGACATCTTCAGCAAATGTTCGGAGACGTCTGGGAATGGACCCGCAGCGCTTACTCGCCTTATCCCGGCTATCGCGCGGCGCCTGGCGCGCTCGGAGAATACAACGGCAAGTTTATGTGCAACCAATACGTCTTGCGCGGTGGCTCGTGCGCAACCTCGCGGACTCACATTCGCCCGACGTATCGCAATTTCTTTCAGCCGGAAAAACGCTGGCAGTTCACCGGAATCAGACTCGCACGCGATCCACAATAAATCGGCACATCGCGAGTCGCTACCGCGACCGCGCCTGAACTGTCACAATGAGCGGAGATTCAACAACGGTACGGGAACAGGTTTCCCCGCCAGAATTGTCGGACTTTATTAGTGACGTGATCGCCGGGCTTTCATCAAACCCGCGTACGCTTCCGTACAAATATTTTTACGACGAGCGCGGCGCGGCGTTGTTTCAGAAAATTTGCGACCTGCCGGAATACTACATCACACGGACCGAGATCGACATTCTGGATCGGAATCGGGCCAAGATCGCCTCACACCTCGGACCGAACATCGAGCTGATCGGGCTTGGCACCGGTGCCGGCACTAAAACCCGGATTCTCATCGAAGCACTGGAGACGCCCGCAGTTTATATCCCCGTGGATATCTCCGAAAAGCAATTGCGCGAATCGACCACTCTTTTCCGGAAAATTTTTCCTGATCTGGAAATTCTGCCGGTCTGCGCTGATTACTTGCAACCCGTAGTTCTACCTTTACCGGGTCACAAACCTGCGCGTAATGTCGTCTATTTTCCCGGATCGACTATCGGGAACTTTGAGCCCGACGAAGCCGTGCAATTCTTGGGTCGTGTAGCCAATGTTTGCCGGGAAAACGGCGGCCTGCTCATCGGCGCTGATTTAAAGAAAGATCGCGACGTATTGGAAGCTGCTTACAACGACCGCGCTGGCGTTACTGCACAGTTTAACTTGAATCTGTTGATGCGCGCGAACCGCGAACTGGGCGCCGATTTCGACCTGGATCAATGGCGCCACCGCGCGATTTACAATTCAGAGGCCGGGCGAATCGAAATGCATCTCGTCAGTGAGAGCGACCAGTTTGTTCACCTTGACGAACAAAAGTTTCATTTTCGCCGGGCTGAAAAGATCATCACCGAGTTCTCATATAAATACTCACAGGAAGAGTTTTCCGCACTCGCCGGCAAAGTGGGATTCGAGTTTGTACAGATGTGGACTGACGATGCGCGCTTGTTCGGTGTTTTCTATTTCACTTGTAGCGGCGGTTGCTGACCCCGGCCGCGTTCGACGCCCGCGGCTGCACCAATGAGCGCGTTAGTTCGAGTCGTGGAAGTGAGCAAACGCTACGCGGGCACAGCTGCGTTGCATTCAACAAATCTCTTGATTGAGCGCAGCAAGACCACTGTGCTCATCGGTCCCAGCGGTTGTGGCAAATCAACTTTGCTGCGGTTAATCATTCGTTTGATCGAGCCAGACTCCGGTCACATCGACTTCGACGGAGAACCGATTAACGCCGATAACATCGACAATCTTCGACGGCGGATTGGTTACGTCATCCAGGAGGGCGGGCTGTTCCCGCACCTGACCGCGCGCGCCAATGTCCTCCTGATGGCGCGCCATGTCGGAAAATCCCAGGACGAAATGCGAACCAAACTCCTGGAATTGTGCCAGCTGACAAGGTTTTCTGAGAAACTGCTCCCGCGGTATCCTGTCGAACTTTCCGGAGGCCAGCGGCAGCGCGTCAGTTTGATGCGCGCGCTGATGCTTTCGCCGGAGCTGCTATTGCTCGATGAGCCTCTGGGCGCGCTCGATCCGTTGGTGCGCGCTTCGCTGCAAAAAGATCTCAAGGAAATTTTCATACGCTTAGGTCAGACCGTGCTCTTCGTCACTCATGATCTGGCGGAAGCGATCTATTTCGGTGACGAAATCGTACTGATGAACGAAGGCCAGATCGTTCAGCAAGGCTCAGTGGCACACCTCCGCGAAAAACCAGCCGATCCTTTCGTCTTGGAATTCATCAACGCGCAGAGCGGACTCACGACTGTATGAATCGACTCAGGAAAGTAGGAAGAGAGCAAACAGCTGAATCTCGCGACCAGGAACCCAGGAACGGAAATTCGCGAATTCCATTCTTCCTGGTCTCCTGGCTTCGAGATTTTCTGTTCAGATTTTCCTGTGTTCCTGCGTTCCTCATTGCCTTTTCTGCTTCCGGGGCTGATCCCGTTGTGATCGGCTCAAAGAAATTCACCGAGTCGTACGTGCTGGGAGAAATCGCCAAACGCTCGTTAACCAATGCCGGAATTCCCGCGGAACATCGCCAGGGCATGGGCGGCACGATCATTCTCTGGGAAGCGCTGCGAGGCGGGCAGATCGATGCCTACCCGGAATACACCGGAACAATTACGCAGGAGATTCTGAAAACCGATCGCGCGTCATTACTGGCAGAAATTCGCGCCTCGCTCGCGAAATTTCAGGTGGGAATAACTGAGCCACTCGGGTTCAACAACACTTATGCGTTAGTGATGCGACGCAGCGAAGCGCAACGGCTCGGCATTCGTACGATCAGCGACCTGCGAAAACACCCCGAGTTGAAAATCGGGTTCACCCACGAATTTCTCGCTAGGCAGGATGGCTGGCGGCCACTACGCGAACGTTACGCACTTCCACAGCAGAATGTCATTGGCATCGATCACGCGCTTGGTTACAGCGCGCTCGCAAATCGATCAATTGACATAAAGGACGCTTACTCGACGGACGCAAAGATAGAACAGAATGATCTCGTTGTTCTCGAAGATGACCTTCGATTCTTTCCGAAATATGAGGCGGTGTTTCTGTACCGACTCTCGACGCCCGCGAATGCGATTGCTGCATTGCGTCGCTTGGAAGGAACGCTGGATCAGAAACGCATGATTCGCCTCAACGCGGAGGCGGCGCGCACAAAAAACTACGCGAGAGCGGCAGACTTATATTTTGAACGCGGCGGCGAATCGCGGAATAGCGTCGGCGAATCTTTCCTACATAAGCTGGCGCGCTGGACACTTCGTCATCTCCAGCTGGCGGGATTTTCTCTCCTGCTGTCGGTGATCTTCGGCATTCCGCTCGGCATCGTTGCCAGTCGGGGTGGACCGATCGGCCACACCATTCTCGGTTTCGCCAGTATCGTGCAAACGATTCCATCGCTTGCCTTGCTGGCCTTGCTCGTGCCTGTTCCGTTCTTCGGAATTAGTATTCGCACGGCCATCGCAGCTCTTTTCCTTTACGGGCTACTGCCGATCGTGCGCAACACTGCTAGCGGGTTGCAAGACATCCCGCGGTCATTGCGCGATTCCGCTATTGCATTGGGACTCAGTCCAATCGCTCGCCTCTGGCAAATTTATTTACCGATGGCGTCGCGCTCCATCTTGTCAGGAATCAAGACCAGTGCCGTGATCAACGTCGGTACCGCCACGTTGGCGGCGCTGATCGGAGCAGGCGGCCTCGGCGAGCCGATCTTGAGTGGCCTCGACTTGAACGATCATGTAACAATTCTGGAAGGCGCGATTCCCGCAGCTGTGCTCGCGTTGCTTGTGCAATGGTTTTTCGATTTGCTCGATCATGTTCTGATTCCGAAAGGATTGCGCTTGTAACGGGTACTTCCACTAACGCAAGTCATTCCGAGCGGAGCGAGGAACTCCACATAGGATCGTAGGTCACGCTATTTATTCAACGTGCCGCCTCATCGTAGGAGAGGTCCTTCACTTCGCTCAGGATGACAGATGGTTGGCGCGCGTTTATTAAATTGTATGCCAATCGCCACAATCAATCCGACGACAGGCGAAAAGCTGAAGGAATTTTCTCCGTTCGACGATGCAGAAATCGAGAAACGGCTGAGGCGTGCAGAAGACGCGTTCAGAAAATATCGTCGAACGACGTTCACCGAGCGCTCAGAGCTTTTGCATGCCGTAACGGAGTTGCTGTTTCAAGAAAAGGAAAAATTTGCCGAGATCGTCACGCTCGAAATGGGGAAACTGTTTCGCGATTCAGTTGCAGAAATCGAGAAATGCGCGCGGGGTTGCCGGTTCTACGCCGAGAACGGCGAGCGATTTCTGGAGGACGAAGCGGCGCAGACCGATGCCGCTGAAAGTTACGTGCAATATCAACCGCTCGGACCGGTGCTCGCGATCATGCCGTGGAATTTTCCTTTCTGGCAGGTCTTTCGATTCGCCGCACCCGCTTTATTTGCCGGCAATGTCGGTTTGCTGAAGCATGCCTCCAATGTCCCGCAGTGCGCGCTGGCCATTGAGGAAATCTTTTGCCGTGTCGGATTCGATGATGGTGTTTTTCAAACGCTGTTAGTCGAACCGGAGCAGGTGGAGAAATTGATTGTCGACACGCGCGTCAAAGCAGTAACACTCACGGGCAGCGACAAAGCTGGAAGCGTGGTAGCGAGTACGGCCGCGCGAGAGATCAAGAAAAGCGTGCTCGAGCTCGGCGGCAGCGATGCTTTCATTGTGATGCCAAGCGCGGACTTCGAGCGCGCATTAAGCACTGCAGTCAAAGCGCGCACCATCAATACCGGTCAATCATGCATTGCCGCGAAGCGTTTCATGATTGCCGATCAAATTTACGACGAATTTCTGGATCAGTTCGTCGCGCGCATGCGTGCATTAAAAATCGGTGAGCCGATAGACGAGACGACTGACATCGGTCCGCTTGCGACGGAACACATCCTCCAAGGCGTGCATGATCAGGTCCAAAAAACGATCGCCGCGGGCGCAAAACTATTGACCGGTGGAAATCGGATCCACGGCACCGGATTCTTCTACGAGCCAACTGTTCTGGTCGATGTTCCAAAAGAATCGCCAGCTTACCGCGAAGAAGTGTTCGGCCCGGTCGCATCTGTTTTCCGCGTTCGCAACGCCGACGACGCGATCCAGTTCGCGAACGACACCACATTTGGTCTCGGCTCCAGCGCGTGGACGAACGATCGCGAGGAACAGAAGCGTTTCGCATCTGAGCTGGAGACCGGCATGGTTTTCATCAATGCGATGGTCGCCTCCGATCCGCGCCTCCCCTTTGGTGGAGTAAAACGTTCCGGTTTCGGCCGCGAGCTTGGTGCCGCCGGAATCCGCGAATTTACGAACACAAAAACGATCTGGATTTCATGAACGCGAATCTTACACTGGTGGTCATGCGTTCAATTCCGTTCGAAGACACATTCCCCGTAGCGACCGTTCTCGAAAAGTTTCGCCCATGACGTCTCAAGAGAACAAGGATCTGGCGCGACGCGCTATCGACGAAGTATGGAGTAAAGGGAACCTGGCGGTGGCGCGGGAGATCTACGGGACCGACTTCGTCAGTCACCAACACAGCCATCCTAATGTACGTGATGTGCGAGGCGTCTCCGCGCTCGCCCAGTTCGTGCGCGAGTTCCGTGACGCATTCCCGGATTTCCAAGACACGATCGACGACCAAGTGGCGGAGGGCGACAAGGTAGTCACTCGGTTCACGTCCACGGGTACACATAAAGGCGTATTAATGGGCTTGGAGCCGACCAACAAACGGGCCACCTGGATGGGTATAGCCATCGACCGCATTGAGGACGGAAAGATCGTAGAGGAATGGGTCAGCTGGGATCTGTTCGGGATGATGCAACAGTTGGGCAGGATCGCGTAAGGAACCGACGCTCGTTTGCAATTCACCAACCCCAGGAAACCCCTCCGTAAAAGGAGCGTCCGTCGCCGGGGTGAAAAATCTCAGGATTCGGTTCGGTGCGGGCGTCGGCGATCACATCGATTGCGGCCGCATAGCGTTGATTTGTCAGGTTCTTGAAATCGATAAAGACTGAAAACCCGTTGGTCCGTCGAAATCCAGCACGCAAACCAACGAGCACATAAGCATCAGCAAAGAGCGTGTTCGCCTCATCAACAGGATAACGGGAGAGATTACAGTGCAGGCTTGGACCGGCGTAGAAACCAGACGGGCTTTCGTAAAGCAATTGCGCTTCGTAAATGTGAACCGGAACTCCCGGGAGACGATTGTCGCCGTAAAGAGCGTTCTGATCGAAATGAAAATCGCTTACCGTGTAGCTCTGGTCGAATGACAGACGATCACCTGCGCGATTCGACTGCTTGGGCACAAAGATTTCCCGAAGCAATTCCACTCCCAGACTTGCCTCGATTCCTTGATGATTCGTGCGTGGGACGTTCCTGGTGCCAATATTATTTCCGAAAGCGTCATTGATTTCGAGTAATTCATTACGGAACCACGAGCGATAAAGCGACAACTCCCACTGAAACCGCGAATACTCTCCGCGAGTTCCGACTTCGATGGTCCACGCGTGTTGCGGCGACAGCGGCGTGTAAACAACGCTGGAATTGGGACCTTCATCAAAATCGACGAGGTTGTCTATGGAAGGTGGCTGCCAACTGCGACTGAAATTCATGAATGCTGTGTCTGGTGATTGATTTCGTAGATCGCGCCCAGCTTGGGATTGAATCCCCAAAAATTTTGCCGGTTTGATTGATTTCCTGCTTCATCGAGCAAGAACTCGTCCTGGAAGTGACGCTCTGCGAAAATCGCCTGCGCTCCTGCGAGAATTGAGAACCGCGGTGTGAGGTACAACTGGTCCTCGAGATGGGCTGGAACGTTTATCGAACTTCCTATGCCCCGCGCAGTGGTTGCGCCCGTGTGTCCGAAAATATTTTCGTAGTTTTGGGTTGGCTCGTCTTCGTACTGTGGCCTCAGACCAATTGTAAGAATATTTCGTTGGCCAAACAGTTGGTTACGGCTAACGAGATTCAGGTTCCCGCCAAAATTGTCCGAATAAAATTGCTCGATTCCTTCGCGAAAATCCGGCGAGAAGAATCCGCGCTTCTCAAGGTCACGATGAAACCAGAAGACGCCCGCTTCGAAGTCGACATCTTCCGTTCGGACGGCTAGTTTGTCGGCCATCCGAATGTAGGTCCACTTCTTGTTCCAGTCCTGGGCTATGGCCAGCGGATTAGCCTGGGCGGGATCGTTTTGCATTTCTGACTTGGTCACACCGCCAGGCAGATTGCGATTGGTCCCATCCAGCGTGAGATAAAATCGATTCTCCACTTGGTCGTTGAATTTGTAACCGAGATCGGCAAAAAGGATTTCTGTGTTCTCACGGCTATGCTCACGAAAGCCCTCGCGCGCCCGGAACCCGATCGCGCCATATTCATCGACCTCCCCTAGCACCGCACCGCCGCGCATGTCGCCACGGAAGAACCCATAACTTCCGCCCTCAAGCCGGACCTGAAATTGCGGCGTATTATACCCGGTAAACGGCACGAGATTGATTGCCCCGCCAAGCGTCAGCGCGCCATATTTAAATGCATCGGCGCCCCGAAAGACCTCCGCGCAACTGAGCGCGGCAACATCAAAATCCTTGGGAATAGTTTCGCCATCCCCCTGGTTGAAGTTCAAGCCGTCGAGTAAGAACATCACGCCAAGCGGCTCGTCTTCAGATGTGATTCCTGACCCTCGAATTGAAATCTTGGAAACTTCAGAGCCGTTTTCCGATTGGAGGAAAATGCCCGGGATTCATTGCAGCAAATCTTCGAAGTTTGATGAGCGCCCGAGCTCCATATCATCGGTTGTCTTGACTGTGAAGGCTCCGGAAACTTGTCTCTTCTGCTCGGCAGATTTCTCCGGCGACGCCGAAGTAAGCGACCCAGTCGCTTCTCCTGTGACGGTCACTCGTTCGGTTTCCGTCGGGTCAATTGAAGTGTCGACGGCGTGCGCCCCTGGAATTGAAATGACTGCAACTGCTGTGATGGCAAGAAGGCTCAACCTCGCCACGTCGAGTCGAATCAATCGCACATCGAAAGTTGCTTCATAAACCGCCACCCGTTTCGCTCGTAACCGAGCGCCTCGTAAAACTTGTGGGCATCTTTTCGGGTAAGCCGTGTGTCCACGGCAACGCGCCTGACGCCTCTTTGAGCGAAATCTTTTTCCGCGGCCACAATCAACGCGCGACCAATTCCGCGGCGTCGCGCCCTGTTGAAAATCACAAGAGTAAGAATTCGTCCCCCGGCATCGTTATGCTCGTAGCTTCGAAGCGTAAGTGTGCCAATCATTCCGGCGATTTGATTGTCAAGCTCGGCGATGAACGTGCGGTAACGCGCATCGGTGAGGATCCATTCCAGGCGTTGCCGCATTTCTGCCGTACTTGTTTGATAACCGAGTTCGCACATTAGCTGCGCGAGCGCTGCTGCATCGTTCATCTCCGCGGCGCGAATCGCCATATGGAGAACTCTGTCGTTGGGCAAAATCGGACGCGGCTCCGGAAGCCGGCCGCGGCTACGTGGACATTGAATCAGGCACCTCGCCGTTGATTCCGACGAAATCTTCGCGCTCCAAGTGCAAAATGATTTCCTGCGCGGCCTCCTCAGGCGACAACTCTCCTGTGTCAATTGTTACTTCGGCATCAGTCGGTTGCTCGTACGGATCTGAGATTCCGGTAAATTCTTTCAAGATTCCCGCACGTGCTTTGGCGTAAAGTCCTTTTCGATCGCGCTCCTCACAAACGTCCAATGACGTCGAAAGGTGGATAAGAATGAAGCCGCCAAATGGCTCAATCATCGTCCGCACGTCCTTGCGCGTGGCGTCATACGGCGCAATCGGCGCGCAGATTGCGATGCCGCCGTTTTTTGTAATCTCGGATGCGACGTAGCCTATGCGGCGAATATTGATGTCGCGGTGTTCCTTCGAAAAACCCAACTCCGAAGAGAGATGCTTCCGCACGAGATCGCCGTCGAGCAAAGTCACAGGCCGGCCACCCATCTCGAGAAACTTGATCATCAACACATTCGCGATCGTCGATTTGCCCGCGCCGGAGAGGCCGGTAAAAAATACAGTCATCCCTTGTTTGTGCCGCGGCGGAAATGTGCGCCGGAGTTCGCGCGCGATTTCTGGAAAAGTGAACCAGGCCGGAATCTCGCGGCCGTCGTTTAGTCGCCGCCGCAGTTGTGTGCCCGAAAGACCGAGCACGCGCGAGCCTTGCGGCACTTCGTTTTCCGGGAAGTATTTGTCGCGGTCCTCGACATAAACCATCATCTGAAACGGCACCATTTCGACGCCGATTTCCGCTTCATGTTTACGGAACAACTCCTGCGCTTCGTACGGCCCGTAGAATGGTTTGCCATCCGCATCGTTGCCAGGCCCGGCGTGATCCCGGCCGACAATCAAATGCGAGCAGCCGTGATTCTTTCGAATAATCGCGTGCCAGATCGCCTCCCGCGGGCCGCCCATCCTCATGGCAAGCGGCAGTAACGCAAGCTTGGCTGTGCCGCGCGGATATTTGGATACAAGCAATTGATAGCAACGGACCCGCGTGAAGTAGTCTACGTCACCGGGCCGGGTCATACCAACCGAGGGATGAATCAGCAGACTGGCTTCGACTTGCCCTGCGGCGCGAAAGGTCAATTCCACATGCGCACGATGCATTGGGTTGCGCGTCTGGAATCCTATGATCCGGCGCCAACCGAGACGCGCGAACTCGGCGCGCAAATCTGCCGGTGCGACCCGAAGCGTCCGAAAATCGTAATGGGTGGGCAGTTGCAAAGCTTCTATGCGACCGCCCACGTACCAGTCGTGCGCTCTGTTGAGAAGATAATCCACTCCGGGATGCATCGTGCTCGTCGTGCCCAAAACAGCTTGCGCTTCAGCCTTGCGATCAGGTTGCCAGACATCTTCGACATGCAACACGGCCAGCATTACGCCCTCGGAATCACGCAGCGCGATCTTGGTGCTCCCCGGCTTGAGCGATTTCGCAAATGTCTCCGGCACATCGAGCGTAATCGGCATCGGCCAAACCAGACCGTCGCTCAATCTCATCTCGTGGCAGACGCCCTCGTAATCGTCGCGATTCATAAAACCGCGCAGTGGTGAGAAGCCGCCGCTGATGAGAAGCTCCAAGTCGCGAATTTGCCGACTCGTTAAGTCCCACGACGGAAAATCTCTGGAGCGCATCTTCAGTTCGAGCGCGCTTTCCGGGTTGAGCATCAGATCGACCAGTTCGCCGCCATGCGGCGCAATGAGATGGCCGTGAGATTTTGCACCGTCGACATTCATGATAAAAACGGTTTTAGCCTATCGTTTTCCAAAGCGATGGTAGAACCAGCGAAGGACAAACATAGATTGACACGGATTCATGCGTGTCTCTTCGTAATCCGTGTTTCATCCGTGTCAATCTGTGGCTGGTTTTCCCTTGCGAGGGCGGAGCGTGATCTTACTGTTCGCTGATGCCCGAAACTCGCTCGACGGCCTACGATTCCAAAATCGAAGGCAACGTGATTTTTACACGTTTCGATGCGGCACTGAACTGGGTTCGTAAAAACTCGCTTTGGCCGATGCCTATGGGTCTGGCCTGTTGCGCGATTGAGTTGATGGCCGCAGCGGCGTCGCGGTTCGATATCGCCAGGTTCGGCGCGGAAGTGATGCGCTTCTCGCCGCGGCAATGCGATGTGATGATCGTGGCCGGCACGGTCACCTACAAAATGGCGCTTGCGGTGAAGCGGATCTATGAGCAGATGCCGGAGCCGAAATGGGTGATCGCCATGGGCGCCTGCGCTTCCACGGGCGGTATGTACCGCTCTTACGCTACACTGCAGGGAATCGATCAGCTTATCCCCGTTGATGTTTACATCTCTGGTTGCCCACCACGTCCGGAAGCGTTGCTCGCCGGTTTGATGAAATTGCAGGAGAAAATTTCTCGTGAACGTTCGTTCAGAAATCAAAAGCCTGAACTGGCAGAAAAATTCGAGGAAGCGTTCGGATGAGCACGTGCGCTAGAATTTGGAATTGCAGGGCAAGCGCGTCGCTTGCATTGGCCCATGATCCCGGGAGGCGGAGCGCCTGCCCTACAACAGCATAGCGCATGACCAGCCAGGAACTACTCGACTTGTTGAGCAAATCATTCGGCGAAAAAATTCAGAATGAAACTGAATTTCGCGGCGAAACGAGTTTTACGATCGCGGCCAGTGATGTCCATGAGATCGCTAACTTCTGCCGTGATGAGCTTTCATTCGACTATTTGCTCGACATCACAAGCATCGACAACTTCGGCGAAGACCCGCGCTTCGAAATCGTTTGCCATCTTTATTCGATGCCGCACGGCGTGCATCTGCGCTTGAAATTAAGAGTTCCCGAAGAACTCGGCGCGGTCGATACCATTTCCGACATTTGGCCCACAGCGAACTGGCACGAGCGCGAGGCTTACGACATGATGGGTATCAAGTTTACTGGCCATCCCGATCTGCGTCGAATCCTGATGTGGGACGGCTATCCATTCTTCCCGTTGCGAAAAGATTTTCCCCTGGAAGGATTGCCGAGCGAAATGCCTGATGTCGCTTTCACCAAAGTCACGCCGATGGAAGGCGGCCCGTTTGTCACGGTTCCGAGCACTGCCGGCTCAAAGGATCGTGAGCCGCGTGCGCATCCGCCTGAATTGTAGCATGGTTAAATTGTTGGCCGCACCGTTCGCATTGGCTTTAGCCGTGACATTAGTGCAGCTGAGCTCGGCAAAGACCGTTAGTCTGCTCGACGGCCGACTCTCGTTGGATGTACCAAACGATTTTTCCGCGGCCAACCCTCCCAAGCCCAATGCTAATTACTCGACAGTGATGTCACTTAAATCACAAGATCAACGGCTGTTACTCTCGGTAACGTACGGTGTGCACAAACAAAATTCTACCGATCTGAAGGCGTTTCTGCAGCAGAAGATCACTCGATACTCTCGATTGGCGAAAAAACATATCCATTTTCATTGGCTCAGTCACGGGCTTGTGACCCGTGATGGTCGAGATTGGGTGGAAGTCAGCTTCACTCATGACGTATCAACTCCTGTGGGGACGGATGTATATACGCGATCCATCTCTACGTTCTGCGAAGGACGATTACTTGAGATTTGGGTGCTAACCCGAGCCGCACAAGACACTGCACAGCGAGCTACAGTCGACAAGATAATCGAGTCTGTGAAACTCCGCTCGTAAGACGGCAGCTAGGGTTGCGATTCGAGATCGTACTGAGTTCAACGACGTCAGCGCGCCAGGCCGTCGCGCTCTAACATTAAGCGGCTGACACAGGTGGAGCGGTTTCAGGTTTGCGCGTGGCGGCCATCACGTCTGGGCGCAAGATTTCGTCGCGCGGCACTGCCGGCCGGTGTCCTGCCTTTGGATAAGCGATTCGAGTATGCAACATCGATAGAAGCGTGAATCGGAAACGGTCGGCTATTATTTTCAATTCGCCGAGCGTCAGATCGCATTCGTCCAGCTGCCGATCGCTAATGCGCTCGTCGATCAGCTCGTTCACGAGCGCTTCGATTTTTTGCGGCGTTGGTTTCTCCAGGCTGCGCGAGGCGCTCTCAATCGTGTCGGCCAGACTGACGATCGCGCTTTCCTTCGTCTGCGGTTTTGGCCCGCTGTAACGAAAACTTTCCTCGTGCACTTCCGGAATATCGTCCTCGCGCAGCTTCATGATCTTTCCCCCGGCGCGCGCGTCTTCATGCTGCTGGACCGCGCGTTGATAAAAATAACGGACGACCGAGGTGCCGTGGTGCTCCTGGATAATATCGATGATGCGCTGGTTTAGCCAATGCTTCAGCGCAAGATCCACGCCTTCCTTGACGTGCGCGATGATAATCAGGGCGCTCATCGTCGGCGC
>WNGC01001219.1_pt1 | contig 26712 bp, 26 predicted proteins | sample 5400051 | NCBI WGS metagenome assembly WNGC01 (sample SAMN13153368, study PRJNA577476) | soil metagenome | isolation source: 20 cm soil or saprolite under grassland replicate 2 | place: USA:California | collected 2016-06-15
ACAGGTCCTCGACGATCGCCGCGTCGCGCGCCGTGCGGCCGGCGGCGGCGAAGCCGAGCTGCGGATCGAGCACCATGCGCGGCGCCGCATCGAGCATCGTCTTCTTGTCCTTCGCGTGCGGCGCCTGGCGCTCGAAATACTCGCGATACTTCTTCGCGTAGCCGGTGACGTCGCGGCCAAGCATCGGCAGCGGCTTGGTGCGAATCACGTGATCGGGCGTCGCCGGCCCTTTCTGCGACAGGCGCTCGATCTGCGGATGCCGCGCGAAGCCGAGAAACTTCTCGGAATCGTTCACCTTCAATACCATGGGAAATCCCGCTTGGTCGGCGATCGAGCGCCGCAGGCTCGCGATCTCCTCGCGTCTGGCGGCCGGGAGCTGTGCAGACGAAAAACCGAAATGCCACGCTTTGTGCTTCTGCAGATACTCCTCGGCCAGGGACACCAGGCCGATCATCCGCTCGTACGACTCGCGCGCGTCGGCGCCGAAGGAGAAAATGCCATGCGACAGCAGCACCATTCCAATGCAATCGCCGGTCGCCTGTTTCGGAAATTCGCGGGCGCAGTGCGCGGCGAGATCGAAACCCGCCATGATGTACGGGATGACGACGACCCGCTCGCCGTAGATGTCGCGAATGCGCTTCTCGCCCTGCGGCGCATTGGACACCGCGAGCACGGCGTCGGCATGCGTGTGATCGACGTACGGATGCGGCAGGATGGCGTGAAGGATGGTTTCGACGGAGGGCGAGGGCGCGCCGGCGCGCAGCATGTGGGTGTTGAGCTCATTCACCATCTGCGGATCTGGCAGGCTGCGCAGCCCTGCCAGCCTGCGCACATGCCCGAGGGCGACCGGCGTGAAGCCGGCAGGCTCGATCGTCTCTAGGTCCCAGCCGCTACCCTTGACGTAGAGCACGTCCTCGTCCTCGCCGAAGAGGTTCCTCTCGCGCAGCTTGACTGAAGTATTGCCGCCGCCATGCAGGACCAGCGATTTGTCGCGGCCCAGCAGGCGCGAGGTGTAGACGCGCGGACCGAGCGGCCCGCCGAACCGCGCCGCCTCGGCGTCGCCCCAGAGGCTTTTCATGCTGCGATTATACTTTTGCCGCCATGCTGCAAATCGAGCTGATGCGCTGGGAGCAGGCGCGCGCGGCGGCAAGCCGCATCCGCTACGCGGTGTTCGTCGAGGAGCAGGGCGTGCCCGTCGAGATCGAGCTCGACGAGCACGATGCCGAGTGCATCCATGCGCTCGCCTTCGACGGCGGCGCTGCGCTCGGCACCGGTCGCCTGCTGCCCGACGGCCACATCGGCAGGATGGCGGTGCTCAGGGAGTTTCGCGGCCGCGGCGTGGGCAGCGCGATCCTGGCGAAGCTCATCGAAGCCGCGGCGCGGCGCGGCGACCGGGAGGTGCTGCTTTCCGCCCAGGTTCACGCCCTGGCTTTCTACCGCGCGCACGGCTTCAGCGCCGAGGGCGAGGTTTACCAGGACGCCGGCATTCCGCACCAGACGATGCGCCGCGCGCTCTAGAACTCGAACTGCACCGTCTCCTGCTCGGTGCCGTCAGGAGAAAAGCTGCGCTCCGCGTAGCGCGTGCGAGGCTCCTTCGACCGGAGAAGGACAGTGGAGCAACGCGTCCCGTACTCGGGATTGACGATGCGCGCCTCGGCGAGCAGTGTGAACAGCGGCTCGATCGCAGGCGCGGGGTCGATGACTGCGGCGAAACGAGCCTTGTTCGCCTCGACGTCCGGGGAGTCGAGCAGCAGGTTTGCCAGGCCATACACGCCGGGTTCGAGCTGACGCGGCGCCCCGGCGCGGTTCGACATCCACCACAGCTCCCTGCCGTCGGCCACCAGCAGGTTGAAGCCGCTATAGGCATTCGCCTCGATTGCCCGGACATACGCCGCCGGCGCAGTGGCGGTTTCCAAAAAGCGAGCGACCAGGGCACCCCGCGACTCGGCGGCCGAAGGTTCGCGCGCGCCGCGATAGTTGGTCACCGCGGCAAACCTGCCGCTGCGCGAGACGCCCATCCAGGTGCCCCGCGCCTGCAGATCGCGCCCGGCAAGGATGCCCGGCCAGTCGCTCCAGAAAGACGCCGCGGCGGCCGGGCGCCCATGGAACTCGTCGCGGTTTGCGGCCACGATCAGCGGGAAGTCGCGGTGGACGCGCCACCCGAGAAGGATCAGGCAGATACGAAGCGCTCCACCTTGCGCGGCAGGCCGAGCTTCGCGCCTTCGCGGTCCAGCATCGCGTCGAAAGCCTCCGCGTCGGCAATGCCTTCGTAGACTTCCATATAAGTGGCGGGGTCGTCGCGGCGGCGCATCCAGCGGCCGCATACGCCGAATTCGCGCTCTACGGCCTTGAACAGCGCCTCGATCGCCGGCCGCAACTCGGCCAGGCGCGCCGGATCGAGCTTGTAGTAGACGTAGTAATTCAAACCGGCATCACGGCGAGCAGCTCGCTGCCGTTTTCCGCGGGCGCGACGTCGATTACCGTTCCGCCCTTGAATTCCTGACCGGGACGCAGCTCGAGGCCGGCGGGCGCGTGCGCGCCCACCATGCGGCGCTTCACTTGGCCGCGGTACTGCGCGCGGGCGACGATTTCCTGGCCCGGATAGCAGCCCTTGCGGAAGTCGACGGCGCCCAGCTCGTCGAAGTTCACCATCTGCGGCACGAACTTGTCCTGGGTTGCCGCCGTGATCAGCGGCCGGCCGGCACGGATTTCCTGCAAGGTCCAGAGCGCTTCGCCGGTCGTTGCCGCGAGCGCCACCTCGTGCGCCGGGCCGAGAACCAGATAGCGAGCCCCGCCGACGTGCACGGTAATGACGTTTCCCTGACGTGAGATCGCGTTCGCGTCGGCCGGCCCTGTCGCCCCGTCGCCCCAGACGCCGACCTGTGCCCAGCTTTCGCTTACGTCGGCGATGCGGACTTTCGCGCGCAGGACGAACATCGACAGCTTCCTGGCTACCCCCGGCGCGAGGTCGCGCGCCAGCTGCAGCAGGAATCCCTGCGCTGCGGGAATCACCAGCAGGCTCGCCAGCAGGCGGCCCTTTGCCGAGCACCAGCCGGCCAGCGTGGCGCGGTCCGGCGGCAGATTCTCGATGTCCTTGGTGAGCTGGGCGTGCAGAAATGCACGCGCGTGCTCACCGGTGACCGATAGCAGACCATAGCGGGTGAGGCGCGCGCACTCCATCGTAGAATGCGGATTTTACCGCTCCCTACACTGAAGACAGCCCTCGCTCTTATCCTGCTCGTAGTGCTCGCCGCCGCGGGTTACAGCGCGTGGTACGCACTCTCTCCCTTGTCGGTCAGCAAGCTGCCGGTGGAAGTCGAGGTCCCGCTCGGCACCGGCTTTCGGGCCGCGGTGGACCAGCTCGAGCGCGCCGGCATCGCCATTCACCGCCGCGAATTCGAGCTGCTCGCGCGCGCGCTAGGGCAGGACCGCGACATCAAGGCCGGAAGCTACGAGATCGCCGTGCCGCTGACCCCGGTCGAGCTGCTCGACAAGCTGACGCGCGGCGATGTCGCGCAGGCCGAGGTCAGGCTGATCGAGGGCTGGACGTTCGCGCAGATCCGGGCTGCGCTCAACGCGAGCGCCGACCTGCGCCACCACAGCGCGGAGCTCGACGACGCCCAGATCCTGGTGCAGCTCGACGTGCCGGAGGAGCAGCCCGAGGGCCTGTTCTTCCCGGACACCTACCTCTTCGCCAAGGGCTCGAGCGACATGGCGGTGCTGCGCCGGGCGTATCGCGCGATGCAGCGGCATCTCAAGGCGGAGTGGGAGGCCCGCAACGCGAGCCTGCCGTACCGCACGCCGTACGAGGCGCTGATCATGGCCTCGATCATCGAAAAGGAGACCGGTCTTGCCGTCGAGCGCGACATGATCGCCGGGGTGCTGGTGAACCGGCTGCGGATCGGCATGCGGCTGCAGACGGACCCCACCGTCATCTACGGCCTGGGCGACGCCTTCGACGGCAACCTGAAGAAGAAGCACCTTCTGGAGGACGGGCCCTACAACACGTACACGCGCGCCGGCCTGCCGCCGACACCGATCGCCATGCCGGGCCTCGCTTCGCTGAAGTCGGCGCTGCACCCGGCGAAGACCGAGTCCCTGTATTACGTTTCGCGCGGCGACGGCTCCAGCCACTTCTCCCGCAACATCGACGAGCACAACCGCGCGGTCAGCAAGTACCAGCGCGGCGGCCGATGAGCATGCGCGGCAGGTTCGTCAGCCTGGAGGGAGTCGACGGCGCGGGCAAGTCGACGCACGTCGAGTTCGTTGCGGATTCACTCGGCGCGCGGGGACACCATGTAGTCGTGACGCGCGAGCCGGGCGGCACGGATCTCGCCGAGCAGCTGCGCACGCTGATCCTGCGCCATCCGATGCAGCCGCTCCCCGAGACGCTGCTGCTGCTCGCCGCGCGCGCCGATCATGTAGCCCGCGTCATCCTGCCGGCGCTGGAGGCAGGCCACTGGGTGGCCTGCGACCGCTTCTCGGATGCCACCGCCGCCTACCAGGGCGCGGGCAAGGGCGTTTCCCTGGAGCTGATCGAGCGGCTCTCCGCCGCGGTACACCCCGGCTTGCGGCCCGACCGGACGCTGGTCTTCGACTGCACCTACGACGTGGCGCGGCAAAGGCTCGCCGCTTCCGGCAAGCCGCTCGATCGCTTCGAGCGCGAAGACCGCGCCTTTTTCGAGCGCGTGCGGGGCGCCTATCTCGTGCGGGCGAAGGCGGAGCCGGCGCGCGTCCGCGTCATCGACGCGAGCAGGGAGGCCGCGGCGGTGCGCGAGGCCATCGAAACCCATCTGGCGGACCTCTGATGCACCCTTGGAACGAGCCTCTGCTCGAATCGCTCAGGCATCGGGCCGGGCGGCTACCCCATGCGCTGCTGATCCACGGCGCGCAAGGCGTCGGCAAGCGAGCGCTCGCCGAGAGGATCGCCCAGCTCCTTCTCTGCGAAGCCAGGGACGCGGCGCGCAAGCCTTGCGGCGCCTGCGAGGGTTGCCGCTGGTACGCCGGAGGCAACCATCCCGACTTCCGCCGCCTCGAGCCGGAAGTCCTGGCGCCACCGCCCGACGCCGCGGCGGCGGAGGAGGAGGGCGAAGCCCCCGCGCGCCGCGGCAAGCCGAGCCTCGAGATCAAGATCGATCAGGTGCGCGAGCTGGCCGATTTCCTCAACATCGGCTCGCACCGCGGTGGGCTGCGCGTCGCGCTGGTTCACCCCGCTGAGGAGATGAACATCAATGCGGCGAACGCGCTGCTCAAGGCGCTCGAAGAGCCGCCGGCGGGCGCGGTGTTTCTTCTCGTGTCGCACCGTCCTGCCCGCCTTTTGCCGACGATACGCAGCCGCTGCGTTGCGCTGCCGGTGGCCGTTCCGCCCAGGGAGGCTGCGCTGCGGTGGCTTTCCGGGCAGGGGATGCCCGACGCGGAACGCTGGCTCGCCTATGCAGGCGGAGCGCCTTTGCGCGCCCTCGACTATGCGGGCAAGGCGGCGCTCATCGAGCGCATGCTGCGTGCACCCGCAGCGGTCGAGGATCGCGACGAGCTCGAGCTGCTCGCCGAGGCCCTGCAGAAATCGGCCCTCGACCGCGCGTTTGCCGCGCTTGGCGCTGCGGCGAAGTACCGCACCGGAGTCCCATCGGTGCCTCGCGCACGCGGCGTCGCCTGGCTCGCCTACGCGCGCCAGCTGGGCAAAGACCGCCCGCTTTGCCGCCACCCCCTCAATCCGAAGCTTTTCTCGGCCTACCTGATCGCTGCGATGCCAGATGAGGTAACTTCTTAGGAGGCGCGCACAAGACGCTGTTGCGACATACCTTTCCTTCAGCCGCGCGGGTCCTTGATTTCCCCTTCGTAGCGATAAAACAGGTCGCTTGGGCGGTCGTGCTTCAGCAGCTTGCGGTTCAACTCGCAGAATTTCTCAGGGACATCCCCGCGATCCGTGTGCGACCAGCTCAAAACGGCGTATGGCCGCTTGTGCACGAACACCAGATCGGATTCGCGCAACCAAGTGGTGCCGCCGCTGTTGATCGGGTGACAGACGCGGAACTGGGACTTCACCTTCTCGGGCCACAGTACTTGCATGACGCCTCCCTAAAGTAGGGCTCCCCCCGAGGAGGGGGAAATTAGACGCCTGCTGGCACGCCTGCTGGCCGAGTTTTGGTAGTCCTGGGTGGGAGTGAAAGGAGATTTAACATAATACACATTGTGCAACAACGACAACGCGCGGATACCCTCGAAATGGGAACGCGGACCTTGCCGATAACGCTGCCACGCGAGCCGTTTCTGGGGGCCCACGTATTCATCGGTCACCGAACGACCTCGCATTCGGTACCGGCCGTGGTACGGAATCCCTCGGTCGTCAAGTGTCCTTCTTTCTAGATTAGTGCGGCGCTTCGCGCCGCGATGCTTACCTCGAAGATCGTCTCGCTGCCCTTGACGCCGTGGTCCTTCGGTAGCAGGCTGCGACCAGGCCGGTCCAGGCGGTTAACCGATCGCTACAACAATACCGAACCGCCCTTCTCCACCGGCTAACGTAGAAGGGGGACCACCATGTACGCCGCCGCTCGCCAGCAGATGACCCGGCTCGTTTTCTCGTTGCTAGCCGCGGTTTTTTCGAATTCCGCATTCGCTGATTACGTCGCCAATCAAATCGACTACATCGATCCAACCACCGGAACGGTTGCCAACTTCACACAATTGTGGGGAAACAACAAGCACGGAAACGCGCTCGGTTTTGCGAGCTTTGACAGCGGCGTAACGGGATTTAGTTTTGCCTATGATCCCGCAACAGGCAATTATCTGCGGCTGCCACAACCCCCAGGGTTCGACGGGATCACGAGCTTCGCGCAGGCAGTAGGCATCAACGACGCCGGGGTCATGACCGGTTGGACATTCGAACCCACAGGCGTCCGCAGTTTCACTCTGAAGGAAGGCGTCTATACGTTCTTTTCGGCCCCGGGATGGGCGGACACCTTCGCGAGAACCATCGGTAATTCGACGGTCGCGCATCCCGAGGGGCTGGTGGTGGGATACGTGGACGACGGCGTCTTCGAGACAAACGAGAGTACGAACGGGTTTGTCTACGACCCGCTCACGTCAGCTTTCGCCACGATCAATACGCCCTCGTTCTTTACGATTGCACACGGGCAGAACGTTCTCGGCCAAATCGTCGGCGGTATCATCTCTGACGGTTCCTCGCTCCCATCTGGCCGTTGGGGCTTCCTCTTCAGTCCAACAACCGGCGCGGATCCAATATTAGGCGGAACCGTTAACTATTTTCGCGTTAACGGCATACGAACTGCGGCACGCGGCATCAATGACAGCGGCTTAATCGCGGCCGCCGTTTACGATGCGACCGGGGCCACGCAAACCTACGTCGGAGCTTCCAACAGTTTCCAACAGATCAACGTGCCGGGCAGCACAGGCCCCCTTTGTCCGGATGGTTTTACCCTTCCAGGCACTTTTCCCGAGCACATCAGTAACGCAGGACAGGTCGGTGGATTTTTTATGGATAGCGCGTGCACTACGCACGGCTTCATTGCCAGCCCAGCCTCACTTCCTACTGGCACAACCAGCAGCGGCGCCTATACATTCAGCGTCGATGTAGCTGCGAGTGCACCGATTTTTATCAGTGCGCCAACTGCAATCGGCTACGACTACGCGCTCGGCAAGCCTGACCCGCGCTTTGCAAGCGTCCGCCTGCCGCTGGGCATCGGCAACAACAAGTTCGTTCTGGTTGTCCGGCGCAAAGCCTTTGCTGTGAACGCCGGGCAACTCTTTGACTTCCGTGCGCACGGGTTCGAGAAGGGCGTGAAGGCCTTCCGCGTGGCTTGCATCGATCCGGCTGCGCGCCTGCATCCTGTCAACTCGTTGGCATTCCCAACTGAGCTCACGTTTGTAGAAGCAGGGACGTTCACCGGCACGCAGCAGCCGCTCATCACTGCCGACGTAGACGAAGATCGCAATGAAGAGCTGATAAGCCAGGCTGAGTGCCGCCAGCGACTGCTTTCACGCCATGACGACGACGGCGAAGCGGATGACTAGTTGAGGCGGCCGGGCGGCACAGGGAGCCGGGCCACCGGGATTCCCTCGTCTACCAGCTCGTCGTGCTCCTGCTCGGTGGCCTGGCCGCGGATTGCCCGGGCCGGCACCTCCTGGTAGTAGATCTTCCGCGCCTCGGCTGGAAACTCCTTGCCGACGTCTTCGCTCTTCGTCAGCAGCTCGTCGAGCATGCGGGAGTACAGCATCTGCGCGATGGCGAACGGGTCCTTGCCTTCCATGTCGGGCGTTTTAGCCGGCGTTTGCGGCGTCTTCGGGGGTTTGGGCTCGAGCGCACCGAGATTCACCCGCGACACCGACGGCACGCGCTCCACGGCCGCAGAGCCGCAGGTCGGGCAAGCCAGCAGCCTGCGCTCCTTCTGCGAGGCGAAATCCTCGGCTGAGCCGAACCAGCCTTCGAACCGGTGGCCGACAGCGCAAAGCAGATCGAAAACAATCATTTGGCACATTCTACAATGCCGCCATGATCGCCGACCGGATCGAGGGCAAGTGGATCGACCTGTTCGCCGAGGTCTTTGCCCGCTGCAAGGTCGCCGCCGAGGAGCCCTGCGCTGTCCTTTCCGAGTCTCAATCCCGGGCGCTCAACGTCCAGCTTGCCGAGCTGGCGCTGCAAAAGCTCGGCGCCAGGCCATTCCACGTAGTCGTGCCGACCCCGCGCCAGTCGGCGCCGGTGCCGATCCGGTCTACTGGCGCTTCGACCGCGCTCCAGGGTCTCGGACCGGCGATCGGCGCCTTGGCGGCCGCGTCGTTCGTCGCCGACTGCACCGTTGAGGGCCTGATGCACGCGCCCGAGCTGCCGCAGATCCTGAAAGGCGGCGCGCGCGTCCTCTACATCTCCGACGAGCATCCCGACGTGCTCGAGCGCCTTGCCCCCTCCCCCGCGGACGAGCAGAAGGTAAGGGCGGGCATGCGGCTTCTTAAGAACGCGAGGCGCATGCAGGTCACCTCCCCCGCCGGCACCGAGCTCGAGATCTCGGTGGAGGGAGCGACGGTCGGAGGCGTCTGGGGATATACAGAGAAGCCGGGAACGCTCTCGCATTGGCCTGGGGGTCTGTGCCTCGCGTTTCCGCGGGCGCGGAGCGTCAACGGCGCGCTCGTCCTTGCGCCGGGAGATCTCAACCTCACGTTCAAGCGCTACCTCGAGTCCGCGGTCCGGCTGCGGATCGAGAGCGATTACGTCACCGCCATCGAAGGCGCGGGGCTCGACGCCGAGCTGATGCGGGAGTATTTCGCCGCCTGGGACGACCGCGAGGCCTACGCCGTGTCTCACGTCGGCTGGGGCACGAATCCGCGCGCGCGCTGGGAAGCGCTCGCCCTGTACGATCGCCGCGACGTCAACGGAACGGAGCAGCGCGCGTTCGCCGGGAATTTCCTCTACTCCACCGGCGCCAACGAGGTCGCCGGCCGCCATACCCTCGGCCATTTCGACCTGCCCCTGCGCCGCTGCACCGTGGCGCTCGACGGCGTCGTCGTGGTGCAGGAGGGAAAGCTGCTCGAGTGACCCCGCTGCTGTTTCTGATGGAATCCATGGCTCTGTGAGCGATCCACGCTACTCGGTGGTCGGTTCGACCTACCCGCTGGACTCCAGGCAGCTGGCCTTGATCGAGCTCGTGGAATCGCTTGGGCCGCGTTTCGCCGAGCGCGCCGAGCGCTACGATCGCGAGGCGAGCTTTCCGCACGAGAACTACGCCGACCTGCGGGCAGCCGGCCTCCTCGGGCTTTGCGTGCCGGAGAAATTCGGCGGCCGCGGCGCCGACCTCAGGACCTATTCGATCGTCTCGGCTACCCTCGGCAAGTACTGCGGCGCCACCGCCCTCACCTACAACATGCACGCCTGCTCGATGCTGTGGCCCGGCGCCCTGTCCGACGACCTCGACATGACGCCCGCGCAGCGCGCCGAGCACGACAGGCACCGCGCGATCCACTATCAGAGAGTGATCCGGGACGGGGCGATCTACGCGCAGCCGTTTTCCGAAGGCAGCGCCGCCGCCGCCGGACGGGCGCCGTTCGGCACCACTGCGGCGCGCGTTCGCGGCGGCTGGAGCATCAACGGCAAGAAGATCTTCGCCTCGCTGTCCGGCGCGGCGCACTACTACGGCGTGCTCTGCACGGAGGCCAAGCCCGAGCTGTCGATGCGGGACACGCTGTACATGGCGGTGCCGGGAAACGCGCCCGGCCTGAGCATCGTCGGCGACTGGGACCCCCTCGGCATGCGTGGAACGGTGTCGCGCACCCTGCTGTTCAAGGATGTCTTCGTCCCCGATGAGGCGCAGATGATGCCGCGCGGCATCTACTTCCAGGCCGCGAGCCGCTGGCCCCACATGTTCACCACGCTGTCGCCTACGTACATGGGGATCGCCATCGCGGCGTACGAGTTCACCGTGCGCTACCTGCGCGGCGAGATCGAGGGCATGCCGCCGGTGAAGCGGCGCATGTATCCCACCAAGCAGATCGCGGTCGCGGAAATGTGGGTGAAGCTCGAGCAGACCCGCTCCCTGTTCCTGCGCATGCTCGAGGACGCGCGCGTCGATCCGCCCAAGGACGCGCGCCTTCGCGCCTACGCGGCGCAGTTCACGATCATGGAAAACGCCAGCTACATCTGCGGGCTGGCGATCCGCACCTGCGGCGGGCAGTCCATGCTCAAGTCGCTGCCGCTCGAGCGCCTGTACCGCGATTCGCGCTGCGGTTCCCTGATGCTGCCGTGGACCGCCGAGCTGTGCCTCGACCGCATCGGCCGCGAAGCGCTCTACGAGCCGTCCAAGATCGCTATTCACTTCGAAGGGAAGGACTGGACGTACCTCGATCTATGGCAGCGCATAGATTTCGTCAGCGGAAGGCTTGCTGTTGCAAAAGGCGATCGCATCGCATACCTGGGATACAACAACCCGGAAATGCTCGTATTGCTGTTCGCGCTGGCGCGGCTCGGCGCGATCCTCGTGCCGCTGAACTGGCGCCTTACCGCGGCAGAGCACAGGGAGATCCTCGCCGATTGCGCGCCGAAGTTTCTGTTTTGTGATGCCGAGTTCGAGGAGCACGCCGGCAAGCTTGGCATTCCAATCGGCAAGCTGGAGAGTGAAAAGCAAACCTTGTCAGGGCGTGACGAAGACGACCTTCTCATCGTTTACACCGCAGGCACGACCGGCAATGGCATTCCAATCGGCAAGCTGGAGAGTGAAAAGCAAACCTTGTCAGGGCGTGACGAAGACGACCTTCTCATCGTTTACACCGCAGGCACGACCGGCAAGCCGAAAGGCGCGGTGCTGACGCAGTCGGCCTTGCTCTGGAACGGCTACAACTCGATCCACGCCCACGACCTGTCGCAGGCCGACCACGTGCTGAGCCCGCTGCCGATGTTCCATGTCGGCGGGCTGAACAACCAGACGCTGCCCGCCCTCCTCGCCGGCGCTCGCGTCACGCTGCACAAGCGTTTCGAGCCAGGGTTGTGGCTCGCCGACGTGGCGCAGCGTCGCCCGAGCGTGAGCCTGCTCGTGCCGGCGACCATGGCCGCCGTGATCGCGCATCCGCAGTGGCAAAAAACGGACCTCACCAGCCTGAAGATGCTGAACACCGGCTCGATGGTGGTGCCCGATTCGCTGATCCGCGCGTTCCACGAGCGCGGCGTGCCGGTGGGGCAGATCTACGGTGCCACCGAAACCGCGCCGATCGCGATCGTGCTCCTCAGGGAAGACGCGCTTCGCAAGGCCGGCAGCGCGGGAAAACCTGCTCCGCATTGCGAGGTGAAGCTCGTCGACGGCGAGATCTGGGTGCGCGGACCGGCGCTGATGCGCGGCTACTGGAAGGACTACTCCGGTCTGACCCCGGAGGGCTGGTTCAGGACTGGCGACCTGGCGCGCCTGGACGAGGACGGTTTCTACTGGATCGTCGGCCGCTCCAGGGACGTGATCATCTCGGGCGGCGAGAACATCCACCCCGCCGAGCTCGAGAACGTGCTCGCCGACTGCCCGGCCATCGCCGAGGCGGCGGTGATCGGCATCGACGACGCCAAATGGGGCGAGGCCGCGTGCGCCTGCATCGTCCGCAAGGAAAAAGATTTGCATGAAAAGGCCGTTCTTAAGCTCTTCGAGGGGCGATTGGCGCGCTACAAGCACCCGCGCCGCATCGTGTTTGTCGACAGCCTGCCGCGCAACGCCATGGGCAAGGTGCGCAAGCCCGAGCTGAAGCGGCTAGTCGACGCGCAGCTCGGCTTCGCCAAGCCCCTCTAGCGCAAACGTCACCAGGTCGCCCGCCTTCGCCTCTTTCGAGGTAATGAGGCTGCCGGTGATGACCACGTCGCCGCGCAGCAGCCCGCGGCCGTGCCGCGCGAGATGGTCGGCCACCCAGGCGACGGCATCGAGGGGGTGCCCCATTGCCTGCGCGCCACTGCCCTCGCCCACCGCCTTGCCGTTGATGGTCGCGACGCCTCGTACCGCGGCAAGGTCGACGTTCTGCCATTCCTGCACCGGGTAGCCGAGGACTGCGCCCTCGTTCCAGCCGTTGTCGGCGATCAGCTCGAGCGGGTGCTTCGCCAGCTCCGCGTAAGCCGCCCCGCGGTCGTCCGCCAGCTCGATCGCCGGCATGACGCCGCCTACCGCCTGCGCGACGCGGCTGCGAAAGAAGGGAGCGTCCGCCACCGGCAGGTCTTCGGCGATCTCGACCGCGATCTCGAATTCGACGATCAGGTGCAAGTAGTCGGCGGCGCGCACGCGCGCCGGCGTGCGATGCAGCGTGAATTCCAGCATGGCGCCCGCCTGAGGCGCGTTGACGCCGACGAAGCGCTGCATCTCGGCCGTGGCGAGCGCGATCTTGTAGCCTTCGATTCCGCCGAGCTTCTTCGCGCGCAGGGCGACGAAGCGATCCTGGATCGCATACGCCTCCTCCTCGGTGCGCGGCGCAAGCTCCCTGGGGAGCGGGCGAAAGCGCTCGCGCTGCTCGTGCGCCTCCAGCAGCCGGCGCGCCGCAGCCTGAATCCGGTCGGCGGGCTTCACGCCTTTCCCGGATGAACGTGCCCGCATTGCGGACAGCGGCGCCTCCCTGCGTAAAAGGCCTCGAACAACGGCGGCAGATCCTGCACGATGTTCTGGACGTTGACCTCCACCCGATGGACGAGCGCCCAGCAGCCGGGGCAATACCATTCGAAGGCGTCGTCGACCTCGCGCGGCCGCACTTTTTCCACCACCAGCCCGATCGACCCCGCCGGGCGCTGCGGCGAGTGCCTGCAATGGCCGGGGACCAGCACGATTTCCCCCTCCCGGATCGGCATATCGCGCGGCCTGCCGTCCTCGATGATTCTGAGAACGATGTTGCCGCGCAGCTGGTAGAAGAACTCCTCGTACGGGTCATCGTGGTAGTCGGACCGCGCGTTCGGGCCGCCGATGACCTGGACGATCAGGTCCTCGGCTTGCTTGAATACCAGCTGGTTGCCCACCGGCGGCTTCAGCAAGTGCGCGTGCTCGTCGATCCAGCGGGAAAAGTTGAACGGGGCGAGCGGCATGGGACGGAGCATTCTATTATGTCCACGCCATGAAGATCGTCGCCGTCGACAGCTGCGTCCTGACCGTCCCGACGCCCAAGCCGATCGCGCTGCAATTCCCGCAGCACAAGCTGGTGGTAGCGGAGATTTCCACCGACGCGGGAGTGAGCGGTCTCGGCTACAGCCTGGCGTTCGGCGGCGGCGGCGCCGAGGCGATCCAGGTCTACCTCGACACGCGGCTCAAGCCGGTGCTGATCGGCGAAGATCCGCTCTTCGTCGAGCGCCTGTGGGAGCGCATGTTCCGCGCCGACATGGGAATCAAGAAGCAAGGCGTGGCCGCCTACGCCCTTTCTGCCCTCGACATCGGATTGTGGGACATCGCCGGCAAGATCGCGGGCCTGCCGCTCTACCAGCTGTGGGGCGCAGTGACCGACCGCATTCCCGCCTATGGCAGCGGCGGCTGGGCGCGCTACAGCGTGGAGGACTTGGTCGCCGAGGCCGAGCGCTATGCCGGCCTCGGCTGCCGCTACTACAAGATGAAGATCCACCATCCGGACCCGCGCGAGAACCGCAAGCGGGTCGAAGCAGTACGGCGCGCGCTGGGCGAGCGCGTGAGGCTGATGGTCGACGTCAATCAGCGCCTCGACGTCCTGGGCAACATCAGGCAGGCGGCGCTGCTCGAGGACCTGGACCTGGTCTGGTATGAGGAGCCGGTCCTGGCCGACGATATCGCCGCCTGCGCCGAGGTCTCCGAAAAAATACGAATCCCGGTCGCCACGGGCGAGAACAACTACACCCGTTACGAATTCCGCGAGCTGATCGAGCGCCGCGCGGCGCGCTACCTGATGCCCGACGTCTGCCGCGCGAACGGCTACAGCGAAACGCTGCGCATCGCCCGCCTGGCAGCCGCGCACTCGGTGGCCGTCTCGCCGCACGTCGTGCACGAGCTCTCGCTGCACATCGTGGGCGCGCTCGCCAACGGCTTTCTCGTCGAGTTCATCGACTGGACACCGCCCGACCTGTTCGAGGAAATGCCGCCCTGCAAAGATGGCCACTTCCAGATCCCGCAGCGCCCGGGCCACGGCATGGCCCTTGCGAAAGGCGCTGTCAAGAAGTACCGCAGCAGCGCATAATCGAGCTCGAGCTCCACCTTTCCTGAGGAGGAAAAGATGGGACAGTCCTCGGGTCGCCGCTGGTTTCTCAAGTCGGTGACTGCTCTAGGCGGCGCCGCAAGCCTCCCGGCGCCTGCGCCCGCCGCCGAGCCCCATGCGCAGCACGGCACGCGAGTCCCCTCGCAGACCTACATGTACCTGACGCAGCCCGAAGTCGCCTTCGTCGAAGCGGCGGTAGCGCGGCTGATTCCCGCCGACGAGCTCGGCCCTGGCGCGAAGGAGGCCGGCGTCGCCACTTTCATCGACCGGCAGCTGTTCGGCGGCTGGGGGACGATGGCGAAGATGTATCGCCAGGGCCCCTGGCCCGAGGGCACGCCGCAGCAAGGCTATCAGTCTCCGCTCACGCCGCAGCAGGTGTATCGCATCGGCATCGGCGAGGTGAATGCGCATTGCGCGAAACAATACGGCAGCAGCTTCAGCGCGCTCACGGCAGCGCAGCAGGATGAAGTGCTGCGCGGCCTGGACGGCGGCAAGATCGAGCTGGAGGGGGTGCGCTCGCAGTTCTTCTTCAACATGCTGCTCGCGAACACGCTGGAGGGCTTCTTTGCCGATCCGATCTATGGCGGCAACCGCGACAAGGTCGGCTGGAAGCTGGTCGGCTTCCCGGGCGTGGCGGCCGTCTACACGGCGCATGTCGATCAGCACGGCGTGCCTTACAACGCCATGCCGGTATCGATCCAGGATATCGTCGACAAAGTAGCCCAGGTGGACGAGCACGGGCATCCGAAGCACGTCCTGCTGACGCGCAAGGATTGATCATGCCGACGAAGCTGAAACCGGTGGATGTCGCGATCGTCGGCGTGGGCCTGACCGGCACGATCATCGCAAAGGAGCTCGCCGAGGCAGGACTCAAGGTGGTCGGGCTGGAGCGCGGGCGCTGGCGCGACACCGATCCCGACTTCGCCATGCCCTATGTGCACGACGAGCTGCGCTACGTGGGCCGCCACGAGCTGATGCAGGACCTCTCGCGCGAGACCATCACGTTCAGGAACAATGCCGCCGAGACCGCGCTGCCGATGCGCCAGCTCGGCTCTTTCCGCCCCGGCGAGGGCGTCGGCGGCGCCGCCGTGCACTGGGGCGGCCTCACCTGGCGCTTCCTGCCCTGGGACTTCGAGACCCGCAGCCGCACGCTCGCGCGCTACGGCAAGGGCCAGCTTGCGCAAGACTGCACCAGCCAGGACTGGGGGGTCACCTACGACGAGCTCGAGCGCCATTTCGACCGCTTCGAGTATCTCTACGGCATCAGCGGCAAGGCCGGCAATCTCAGGGGCAGGATCGTCCCCGGCGGCAACCCATTCGAGGGACCGCGCTCGCGCGAGTATCCGAATCCGCCGCTCAAAACCTCCTACGCCGGCGCGCTCTTCACGCAGGCCGCGGAGAAGATGGGCTACAAGCCCTTTCCGACGCCGACCGGCGCGCTCTCGCGTGCCTACACCAACGAATACGGCGCGACCATCAATGCCTGCGTCTACTGCGGCTATTGCCAGTTCTTCGGTTGCGAGATGGGCGCGAAGGCGAGCCCGCAGACCGCGGTGCTGCCCAACCTGATGCAGCAGAAGAACTTCGAGCTGCGCACCCACGCCAACGTCACCAAGGTCGACCTCGACGCCGCCCGAAAGCGCGCCATCGGCGTTACTTACGTCGATTCGCGCGGCCGCGAGTTCGAGCAGCCGGCCGAGATGGTGCTGCTGTGCTCCTACGTGCTCAACAACGTGCGGCTGATGTTGCTCTCGGGCATCGGCAAGCCCTACGACCCGGCTGCCAACACCGGTGTCGTGGGCCGCAACTACGCCTACCAGACGCCCTCCAGCGTGACGCTGTTCTTCGAGGACCGGGTGTTCAACCAGTTCATGGCGGCCGGCGGGATGGGCATGACCATCGATGAATTCAACGGCGACAACTTCGACCATTCGGGGCTGGGCTTCATCGGCGGCGGCTTTTTCCAGGCGGCGACCAGCGGCTCGCGGCCGATCGAAGTACGGCCGGTGCCGCGCGGCACGCCGCGCTGGGGCTCGGAATGGAAGCGCGCGGTGGCGACCTACTTCAACCGCTCCTTCCCGATCACCATCCAGGGGGCCTGCCAGAGCTACCGCGGCAATTACCTCGATCTGGACCCGACGTATCGCGATGCGTACGGCCTGCCGTTGCTGCGCATGACCTTCGATCGCCGCGAGAACGAGCACAAGATGTCGCTGTGGCTCACCGACAAGGCGGCGCAGATCGCCAAGGCGATCGGCCCGTCGAAGATGAACGTCGCCCCGCGCACCGAGAAGTACACCATCGTCCCCTACCAGAGCACGCACAACACGGGCGGCGCGATCATGGGAGCCGACCCCGCGAGCAGCGCGGTCAACAAGTATCTGCAAAGCTGGGCCGTGCCGAACGTATTCGTGGTCGGCGCGAGCGCGTTTCCGCAGAACGGCGGCTACAACCCGACGGGGACTGTCGGCGCCCTCGCCTACTGGACGCTGGACGCGATCAGGAGCCGCTACCTGAAGCGTCCCGGCCCGCTCGCCGGCTAGCGCTCAGTCGCAGAAATACTCGACCAACTCGGTGGTGCCCGAGCGCGGCTGGCCGAAGGCGATCCAGCCGTGCTTGCGCAGCGTGAGCTCCTCGCGCTGCAGGAGCATCTCGCTGTCGCCCTCGGCCGTGACGTAGGTGCCGTTGGTGCTGTGGTCCTTGAGCACCCACTTGTCCTGGCGCCGCTCGATGGTGCAGTGCTGGCGCGAGGCCTTCTGGTCGGCGACCACCAGGCCGCAGCCCTGGTCGCGCCCGATCGTGATCGAGTCGTTGTCGCGCCGGCGCGCGACCTCCGCGTCGCGGTACTTCAGGCGCAGCACCGCCGCGGCGGCGCGCGCCTTGGGGCGGTATCCCGCGACGGTGGTGCGGTCCTCGACCGGCCGCCACATGACCTCGCACAGCAAGACCTCTTCCGCCTTGCCCTTCACCTGGATCGAGTACAGCGGCCGCGTGAACATCCTGAACGCCGGGCTGAACAGCTCCGCGGTTTCGTGCGAGATGATGATCTGGCCCTTCCCCGCCTGCTCGACCAGCCGCGCGGCCATGTTCACCGTGTCGCCGAACACGTCATCCTCGCGCTGGATCACCGGCCCGCTGTGAAAGCCGACGCGCACGCCGAGCTTGGCGCCGCCGACCTCCGGCAGCTGCTCGATGGTGGCGTGCATCTCGGAGGCGGCGCCCGCCGCGGCGTCCGGGCTCGGGAACAGCGCCATGATCTCGTCGCCTATCGTCTTCACTACGCGCCCGCCGGTCGACTCCGCGGCCGTGCGCATGCGCTCGATGCAGCGCCCGATCGCCGTCAGGGCGGCCGCATCGCCCGCCGTCTCGTATAGCTTGGTGCTGCCGCTCACGTCGGCAAAAAGGACCGTCGTCTGCCGGCTCTCTTCCATCCCGAGCGCGACGCTAGCGGAGAAGCGCCGTCACGGCAATGATCTAAGTCGCGCGAACACGATTAATTGCTGATCACGTAGGCCCACAGGGCCTCGACCTCTTCGGGCCTGAGCAGGTCGCCCCAGGCCGGCATCTGGTTCTTGCCGCGAGTGACCGCGTCGACGAAGCGCTCGCGCTGATCGTGCGGGAATTTTCTCAGGTCGAAGGCACCCTGCGGGTCGAGCATGCGCGCGCCGTGGCACGGCGAGCAGTTGCGCGCGTAGAGCTCGGCACCGGTTTTCAGCTGCTGCGGCGTGAAAGGCTCCGCCTGCTGCGCCATGGCCGGAACGCAGGCCATGGCGAGCGTGGCGACGATGCGCTTCATCAATCCGGCATCAGCGCAAACGTCCAGACCGATCCGCCTTGCGGCACGTTCTTGAGCGCCTCACGGTTGATGTTCCAGTAGAGCCCGCCGATGCCGGAGAGCACGCTCACGTACTGCCGGCCCTTGTGCGTATAGGTCACCGGCTGGGCGTTGATGCCGGAGCCGGTCTGGAATTGCCATAGCTGCGCGCCGGTGTCGGCGTCCAGGGCGATGAACTCGCCGGTTTCCTTCCCGGTGAAGACCAGTCCGCCGCCGGTCGACAGCGTCGCCGACCAGATCTGCAGGTCGGTGAGCGGCACGCGCCACTTCTTCTCGCCGGTCAGCGGATCGATGGCGTCGATATGGCCGATCGGCGAGCCGGCAGCGCGCGGCATCGGCAGGTTCTCGATGTACATGTAGCGCTGGCCGACGACATGCGGCTTGACCTCCAGGTGCTGGTACATCCGCCCCTCGTGGAAGGTGGCCGCATAGAGCAGGCCGGTCTGCGGGTTGAACGAGGCGTGCTGCCAGTTCTTGCCGCCGCGCGTCGAAGGCCACATTTCGGTGGGCTTCGCTGCGCGAATGCTCTTGGCCGTCTCGGTCTCGACCGGCCGGCCGGTCTGCGGGTCGACATGGCTCGCCCAGTTCACCTTCTCGTACGCCTTGGCCGAAATCAATTCGCCGCTCGCGCGGTCGAGCACATAGACGAAGCCGTTGCGGTTGAGCTGCATGAGCACCTTGCGGCTGCGTCCCTGCACGTTAAGATCCGCGAGGATCAGCTCCCAGCACGCGTCGTAGTCATAGGCGTCGTTCGGCGTGAACTGGTAGTGCCAGACGATTTCCCCGGTCTTGGGCCTCATCGCCAGCACGGACGAGGTGTACAGGTTGTCGCCCGGCCGCGTCTGGGACGCCCACGGCGCCGGGTTGCCGATGCCCCAGTACATCAGATCGAGCTGCGGATCGTAAGACCCCGTGATCCAGGCCGAGCCGCCGCCGACCTCCCACGCATTGCTATCCTGCGGCCAGGTCTCGTTGCCCTTCTCGCCGCGCGCCGGAATCGTGTAGCGGCGCCACAGCTGCCTGCCGGTCGCGGGATCCCATCCGTCGATGAAGCCGCGGATGCCGAACTCCGCGCCGGAGATCCCGGTGATCAGCACGCCGTTCGCAATGAGCGGCGCTACAGTCAGTGCAAAGCCGTCTTTCCATTCTGCGACCTTCGACTTCCAGATCTCCTTGCCGTCCTTCGCGTCGAGCGCAAGCACGTGAGCATCCAGCGTGGTGCGATACACCCTGCCGTCGTAGATCGCGGCGCCCTTGTTGGACACGCCGCAGCACACGACGCGCGGGGTCTCGGGCGGCCAGTCGAGCGTGTGCTTCCAGAGCTGCTTGCCGGTGGCGACGTCGATCGCCACGGTCGCCCTGGCGTTGGTCACGTACATCACGCCGTTGTAGACGATCGGCTGCGCCTGCTCGCCCCAGTTGTTGTCGAGGCTCAGATTCCAGACCGGCACCAGACGCTTCACGGTCCTCTTGTTGACCTGATCCAGCCGGCTGTAGCGCTGCTGGTGGTAGCCCATCCCATAGGTAAGGATGTGGTCGGTATTCCTGCCGTCGCTCTTGAGGTCGTCTAGGGTCTGCGCGCTGGCGGCGGTGATGCCCAGCAGCAGAACCGCTGCTGCGGTGATGGATTTCATGAGCTCCTCCTGAAAAAGCGGCTGACATACTACTTCCGGTCCATTTCGTAGCGCAACGCAAGCCACACCGCGCGCGGTGCGCCGGGCGCAACGAACTGCTCCGGAACGGCCGCGGCCGCATCGAAAGTGCCGCCGGAGCCGGTAAAGAAGTTGCGGCCGAGCACGCCGAAGCTCTGGTAACGCCGATCGAAGAGATTGTCCACCTTGAGCGAGATTTCCCACTCGGGGCGCACGCGGTAGCGCGCGAATGCCTGCGCGACGCTGTAGGCAGGAATGGCGCCGTGGACGTCGCGGTTGTTTTCGTCGCCGCGCGCGTATTGACGGCCGAACCAGGCCCAGCCAAAACCGAGCGAGGTGCGTGCCTCGGGCGTCCAGTCGAGCGCGAGCTTTACGCTGTGCTGCGGGACGCCCGGTATCGCGTTGCCGGGCTGCACGGCGATCTCGTCGGCGGCGTCGCGCGATGAATTGTTGGGGCTGCGCATCCTGAACTCGCTCAGGTATTCGGCGCGCACGTAGCTGTACGCGGCTCCCAGATGGAATCTGTCGAATGTTCCATCCACGGTCAGGTCCAGGCCCTGGCGCAGCGTGGCACCCGTGTTCTGGAAAAAACCCGCGTTGCTCGCGGCTCCCGAGGTGATGAACTGGATGTCGTCCGACAGCACGCTGCGGTACAGCGCCGCCGACATGCGCAGCTGCTGCGTCGGCCGCAGGCGCACGCCGGTTTCCACGGTGCGCGCTGTGACCGCCTTGAGCGCCGGGTCCGCCAGGAACTGGTTCGGCAGCAAGCAGGGCGCGGTCGCGTCGGCGCAGGTCAGCTCCGCCGGTGCCGGCACCCGCATGCCCTGGGTAAGAGACGCGAACCAGGTCAGCGCCGGCCGCGGATTCCAGTTCACCCCCAGCGCCGGATTGAACCGCCGGAAGGAATGCTCGCCGTCGAGCGCCGGGCGCAGGCCCGAGCGGTCGCGCAGCACGACGCGCGCGACGTTATAGCGGCCGGCGAGCGTAAGGGTCCAGTTCTGCAGCGGCGCGAGCTGGTCGATGAAATACAGCCCGCCGTAGGCGTTGCGGGCGCCGACCTGTACGTGCGGCGCGAACGAGGCCAGCCCGACTGTGCCGCGGTCGGCGGTAAGCGCGGCATCCTGGCGCTCCTGGGAAAACGTCGCCGCCGCGCCGTCGAGCGAGGCGCCCAAGGTGAGCTCGTGGACCGTTTCGCCGAGCTCCTGGCTCATCACCAGCTGCAAGGCCGCGCCGGCCGAGCGCTGTTCCAGAGCGCCGCGGTCGTTGAAGCCCGGCGGGTTGCCCGGTCCTGCCGCCAGCGCAGGGTCGAACCCGTCGTTGATGTTGCTGGCGACGGTATTCTGATTCAGCGTGCGCAGATATGCGCTCGCCGATAGCAGAACGTCGTTCTGAATGAAGCGGCTGGCGCGCACGGTAAGGAAGGCCAGGTCGTTGTCGGTGCGGTCGGGCCAGGTGTAAGCCTGCCGCGGCTGCTGCAGCATCGACAGGGGCAGCGCCTGCGTGCCCTGCATCGAGTTGTCCGCTAGAGCGAGCGACACGTCGAGATCGGTCCGTGCATCCTGCCAGCCGCTCTTGAAGAACGCCTGGCGCAGCGCGCTCGGCGAGTGCTCGCGCCAGCCTGCCTCGTGGTGCAGGTTCACCGCGGCAAAATAGTCGGCATGCTCGCCGTGACCGCCGGTCTCGGCTTCCGCTGAGCGCCGGCCGAAAGCCCCTCCCGCCAGCCGCAGCGCGCTGCCCGGGAAGGCGAATCCGGACTTGGTCTGGATCGTCAGCACGCCGCCGAGCGTATTCAGTCCGAACACCGGATTCGATCCGGACAGGAGATGCGCTGTCGCCATGGCATTACGCGGGATCAGGTCCCAGTTGACCATGTCGCCGAACGCCTCGTTCACGCGCACGCCATCCACGAACACCGACAGGCCCTGCGGCAGCCCCAGGAGCGGCGACGCGGTGAAGCCGCGGTAATTCAGGTTCTGCTGGAACGCATTGCCCTGTGCGTCGTTCAGGTTGATGCCCGCGAAGCTGCGCCCGAGGTGATCGGCGAGATCGCGCGCGTCATGCTCGCTCAACTCCCGCGCCGTCGCACTCTGCACCGCGGCGGGAATGTCGCGCAGCGGCGTGCCCAGGCCGGGAACCGGCCTGATGCCGATCACCTCGACGGTGGGCAGTTCGGTCGCGGTCGCCGGGTTGGCCGCGGTCTGGGCGTGCGCTGCAGCCAAAAAAAAAGACCCATGACGAGAATCAGGTGAGGCAGCATGCGCTGGAAGACGCCGTCGCGGTTCACGAGCAGATGCTTCAACGCCGCCGCGATGTGGATGGCGACGAGCACGCTGATCAGGCACGCGAGACCGAAGTGCACGGCGCTGCACAGCTCCTTCAACGCCGGCGCATCCCACCCCCAGTACGGCAGCACGAGCCCGAAGTACTTGATCGGATAGGGGGTGAAGGACGATCCGAGGTAGCCGACGAGGGGCTGCGCTATGAGGGCGGCGTAAAGCAGGAAGTGGCTGGCACGGGCGGCGCGGGCCTGCCAGCGCGGCATCGACTCGGGCAGCGGCGGCGGCGGATGACCGATGCGCCACGCAAGGCGAAAAAGCACCAGCAGCCCGATCGTCAGGCCGATCGATTTGTGCACGTTGAACCATCCGGCGCGCAGGCCGGGCGGGCTCTTCGGCAGATCCAGCATCCACCAGCCGAGCGAGATCTGGCACAGCACCAGCGCCGCGACGACCCAGTGCAGCGTGATCGCCAGCCTGTCGTAGCGTTCAGGCATTTTCAGGAAGCATTCTTGCGAAGCAATTCGAGCGTGCCGCGATGGCCGCCTTCCGCCGCCATGTCGGCGGCGGTCTTGCCGCGGTTGTCGTGCGCCGAGACGTCGGCGCCGCGCTCGAGCAGCAGCTTCACGGCAGCCTCGCGCCCATAGGCTGCGGCCCACATCAGCGCGGTAAGATCGTTGTCGTAGCGCTGGTTGACGTCCACGCCGCGCTCGAGCAGCAGGCCGAGCACTTCCGCGTGGCCGTTCCCGGCCGCGTAGACCACCGCGGTCTTCTTGGCCCGGTCGACGCTCGCCAGGTCGGCGCCCCGCGCAAGCAGCGCTCTGGTCAGCTCGACGTTTCCCTCGAACGCCGCCGCCATGAGCGCCGACACGCCAGACAGATTCCTCTGATTGACGTCGGCGCCGCGCTCGAGGGCGAGCAGCGCCATCGGCGTGTAGCTGTTCTTTGCCGCGATGAGGAGCGGGCTGTCGCCGAGGCGGTTGCGTGAATTGACCGCCGCGCCCCGCTCGAGCAGCACCCGGACGCCGTCCGTGTCGCCGCGCCGCGCCGCAGCAAGCAGATCGGAATTGAGGTTTATCGATTGTGAATGGGCTGCCGCCGCGATGAATGCGCACGCGACGGCCATCAGGCGAACCAATTTCCCTCCTGCCTTGCAACCGGCACCCGCCAAGCCTAGACTAATTGCGCGGTTTTCACCAAGGGGAGGCCTTCGTGACCAAGCACATCGCGCTTGCTAGCAGCATTCTATTGATCTTCGCCGCGGCGCCCTCGCACGCGCAGGTGGCGACGATAATCGATGTCTCGCAGGACCAGCTGACCAAGGCGGACAGCGACTCGCGCAACTGGCTTCACACGCAGGGCAACTACGCGCAGACGCGCTACTACCCCGGCGCGCAGATCAATACCCAGAACGTAGGCAAGCTGCGCCCGGCGTTCGTGTTCCAGACCGAGGTGAACGAGTCGATGGAGACCGCACCGATCGTGGTCGACGGCATCATGTATCTCACCACCTCGTACAACCATGTCTACGCGGCCGACGCCGCCACCGGGAAAGAGCTCTGGCACTACAAGCACCGGATGGGGCCGGTGACGACATTCTGCTGCGGCCCGAACAACCGGGGCGTGGCGATTTCCGGCGGCAAGCTGTTCATGGGCACGCTCGACGCCAAGCTGATCGCGCTCGACGCGCTCACCGGCAAGCCGGTCTGGGAAAAACAGGTCGCCGACCCTGAGAAGGGCTACAGCGAAACGATGGCCCCGACTGTGGTCGAGGGCAAGGTCCTGATCGGCACTAATGGCGGCGAGTACGGCATCCGCGGCTTCCTCAAGGCTTTCGACGCGGCTTCTGGCGATTTGCTGTGGACGTTCTACACCATTCCCGAGAAAGGGCACGAGGGCGTCTGGGCCGAAAAGGACGCGACCGGCCGCCACATGCACCGCGATATCGCGAAGGAAAAGGCGGCGCTGTCGCAGCAGGGCGGCGACTTCTATCAGACGCTCGGCGGCGGCATCTGGATGAATCCCGCGATCGACTTGAAGGCGCGCACCGCGTGGTTCGTGGTCGGCAACCCCTCGCCCGACCTCTACGGCGACGAGCGGCCCGGCGACAATCTCTATACCGACTCGCTGGTCGCGGTCGACCTCGACCAGGGCACTTACAAGTGCCACTTCCAGTACATCGCCCACGACGTGTGGGACCTCGACGCGGTCAGCCCGCCGATCCTGGTGGACGTCAAGGACAAGAGCGGCAGCATGGTTCCCGGGGTGCTCCACGGCGGCAAGACCGGCCATGTCTACGTGCACAACCGCAAGGACTGCTCGCTGATCCGCTTCTCACAGACGATGATCCCGCAGGAGAACATGTGGGTGCTGCCGACGCCGGAGGGCGCACGCATGCTGCCGGGCGCAAACGGCGGCGTCGAGTGGTCGCCGATGGCCTGGGAGCCGAAGCACCGGCTCGCCATCGCGCTCAACCTGCACCAGCCGATGACCTATCACGTCGAGGCGGCGAAATATCCCGGCGGCTCGAAGCTGTGGCTCGGCGGCGCGTTCAAGGTCATCCCCACCGAGAAGCAATGGGGCCGCGTCTCTGCTGTCAACGTCGACACCGGCAAGGTGGCCTGGAAGCACGATACCGAGCAGCCGCTGATCGGCGGCGGCCTGACCACCGCGGGCGGGCTGTTCTTCTTCGGCGAGGGCGACGGCAGCTTCAACGCGCTCGACTCGGCGACCGGCAAGAAGCTGTGGAGCTTCAACTGCGGCGCCGGCGCCAACGCGCAGCCGGTCTCCTACATGGTCCGCGGCAAGCAATATGTCGCCATGGGCTGCGGCGGCAACACGCAGATCGACTTCAAGCGCGGCAATAGCGTGGTTGTCTACTCATTAACCAACTGATCCAACCTCTCGCTCGTAAAGGCCGCCTAAGGGCGGCCTTTTTCTTTGCGCTGACTGTCCTCCCGGCAGTAGTGACCGGCCAAGATATCGAGGCCGGCCGCAAGAAGGCCGAGGCCTGCAGCGCCTGCCACGGTCCCGACGGCAACTCGGTGGTGCCGCTGTTTCCGATCCTGGCGGGACAGACCTCGCGCTACCTCTATCTCGAGCTGCGCGACTTCAAGGAGGCACGCCGCGCGGACCCGCAGATGTCGCCCATGGCTGCAGCGCTGACGCGAGAAGAGATGCTCGATCTCGCGGCGTTCTTCGCCGCCCAGAAGCCGCGCCCCACCGGGTTCAAGCCCGACGAAGCCCGCGCCGCGCGCGGCAAGGCCAAGGCGGACGAGACGCTATGCACCATGTGCCACCTGGGCGGCTTCGCCGGCCAGAACGAGATCCCGCGCGTCGCCGGGCAGCACTACGAATACATCGTCAAGCAGCTCAGGGACTTCAAGGGTCGCGTGCGGACCAACGACGCGGGCAGCATGACCAGCGTGGCGCGCACGCTGAGCGACCAGGACATCGAGGATCTCGGGCACTACCTCGCTTCGCTTCAATAACATTGTTTGACAGAGCTGGCATGGCTGCCCTGCCCGCCCTTGTAAAAGTGTTTCAACCCGCTTTCCTCCAGGGCGCAGAGCAGCGATCATTCGGTCCGCGGATCAGGGCAGTTTCACTCGTGGAGACGGACATGCAACCAGCAGAGCGGATCTACCGGCGCACCCGCGCCGGCCAGCAGGCATCCTTGAGCCAGAGCGCTGACGTTCCAGCTGAACACCGGCGGGTGCTTGAACTAGTCGGCACCGGGACGCACGTCGCCGTGATCCGCGCCGGTCTGCGCAACCATCCCTACGAACATATCCTGGAGTGGCTTTCCAAGCTTGAGCAGGTCGGCTTGCTCGAATCGGTAGAGCAGCCCGGCGCGGACGATCTGGATTTCAGCGGCAACTTCAACCGGGCGGCACTGGCTGCCGCGCACAATGCGCGCGGCTGAGAACGGTCAAGTAGTCGGCGCTTATGCCGTCGATCCAAAGGCGGCTGATGAAGTCATGAGAGCCTGGCGTACCTACAGCCGGGACCTCGGGCAAACCTGCGGCGGCGCCAGCTCATTACGTCAAAGACTAGCCGCCCGCATCATCGCCCTCACGTCATCGCTTTGGCGCTGACCTCTCGTTAGCGCCCAACCCGCTTCGGCGGGTTTTTTTTTGATCCTGGTGCCCAGGGCCGGACTCGAACCGGCACGACCGGTTAGGGTCGGGGGATTTTAAGTCCCCTGTGTCTACCAGTTTCACCACCCGGGCCGCCTGGGATTCTAATTGATGCTTTTCCGCGCCGGAGTTTTCGGCTGCGA
>WNGC01000825.1_pt1 | contig 26655 bp, 24 predicted proteins | sample 5400051 | NCBI WGS metagenome assembly WNGC01 (sample SAMN13153368, study PRJNA577476) | soil metagenome | isolation source: 20 cm soil or saprolite under grassland replicate 2 | place: USA:California | collected 2016-06-15
AGTTCAATCGCCTTCCCAAGGTCGCGGTGCGCTGCGACATTCACTGCGTGACGGCGTGGTCCCGGTTCGACAACACCTTCGAGGGGGTGGCGGCCGCCGAGGTGCTCCGGGGAGTCGCGATCCGGCCGGGCGCCGCCTTCGCCACCGTCCACAGCTACGGGGGGTACACGACGAACCTGCCGCTCTCCGCGCTCATGGAGGACGACGCGCTGTTCGCATTCACGCACGACGGCGCCCCGCTGACGCCGGAGCACGGGGGGCCGTGCCGCCTGGTGGTGCCGAGGCTCTACTTCTGGAAGAGCGCGAAGTGGGTGCGCGGCCTCGAGGTGCGGCGCGACGACCGGCCCGGATTCTGGGAGCAGAACGGATACCACATGCGCGGCGATCCCTGGAAAGAGGAGCGGTACTCCGATCCCTGGTAGGCGCCGGTCAGGCCCAGGGCTCGATCACCACCTTCATCGAGTCGGGCGCCATCGACTTCCGGACCGCGGCCTCCGCGTCCTTGAGCGCGTACCGGTGTGAGACGAACGAACGCAGGGGATACTGCCCCATGTACCGCGCCATCTGGCGCATGCTCGGACCGTAGCTCCCCGCCTCCTCGCCGCCGACGCCGAGGATCCGGACGTTCTTGGAGCAGAGGTGGCGGTGGGGGTTGATGGACACCTCGCCGAGATCCGAGAAGTTCCCCGCCTCGACCAGCAGCCCGCCCACGCGCAGCATCTCGAGCGCCTCGGGGATCACCTGGGGCACGCCGGCGCATTCGATGACGACATCGGCGCCCCGGCCGTGCGTGAGGTCCCGGACGCGGGCGATCCGGTCGTCCGCGCGCGTGGCGCCGGCGTCGATCACCTGGTCCGCGCCCAGCGCGCGCGCCAGATCCAACCGGAACGGGGAGAGATCCACGCCGATGATCGTCCCCGCCCCCAGCATGCGCGCCTTCATCAGGAAGCACATCCCCAGCGGACCCACGCCCAGCACCACGACCGTGTCGTCGAACAGGAACGGCTCGGAGGGGACGGCGGACATCTGCTTGGCGCGGTCCAGGCCCACCGTGACCGCCATCACCTCGGTCAGCACGGCCACCTCCGAGGGGAGCTCGTCGGGGACCCGGATGAGAAAACTGCCCGGGACGACGTACAGGTATTCCGCCCAGCCGCCGAACAGGTGGGGCGGATTCGCGGCGCTCATGTTGTTGCCGTAGTCGACCATGCGCTCACAGAAGTAGTAGGGGAAGTCGTGCAGGCAGTAGTAGCAGCGGCCGCACACCACGTTGGCCCCCACGACGACGCGATCGCCGGTCCGGAGCGGCGTCCCCTCGATGTCGAGGCAGCGCCCGTCCCCCCCGATCGCGGCGATCGTCCCGACGTTCTCGTGCCCCTGGATGATCGGGAACGGAATTTCCCGGGGCGCGCCGGTCCCCGCATATTGCGTCGTGTAGCCCTGGTAGGTGTGTTTGTCCGTTCCGCAGATCCCCGACAATTCCATCTTGATGAGCACGCCTCCGGGGCCGGGATCGGGCCGCGGGTACTCGCGGAGCTCGTACCGCCCCGGGGCGACGAGCGTGGCTGCGCGAACGCGCTGGGGTGCCGTCATCGCGCCCGCACGTTGGCCAGGGCCTGCTCGATCCCCGGCTTGTCCAGCAGCAGCTCCATCGGCCCGACCTCCCTGTCGTAGACGTCCGGGGGGATCGCTTCCTTCACCCCGTCCTCGAGGATGTGGTACACGGGGAGCCCCAACGGGACTCCGGCGAGTGGACCGGCGTAGCTCGGGTCGCCCTGCGTGAGCGTGAGGGCGATCATCAGTGTGCTGCTCGCGTTGGGCGTCCCCAGGAGCACGACCATCCGGTCGCGCTGGCCGCCCTCCACGAGCTGCTGAATCCGTCCCTGCTCCTCCAGATCCATCGCGCCTGCCGACGTTCAGACGAAGCACTCGGTCGCCGCGTACACGACGCGGCCCCCGACGCTCTCCACGCAGGTCGAGAGCGCGGGCGCGGGAATCCCGTCCCGCTCGCCCAGCGCGAGCACGAGCTTGCCCTTGAAGTCGATCATGCCGTCCTCCTCTCCGGTTCTTGTGCGGCGTTGCGCTCGAGCAGGATGCTCACGCCGTCCGTCAGTTCCGTCATCCGGCCCAGAAACAGGCTTCCCTTCGCGACCAGCTGCACCCGCGTGAGCGGCCCCCGCGTCAATCCGGCCACCGCGTGGTGCAGGTACGCGATGGCCGAGGCGATGTGGCCCTGCGTCGGCGAGAACCCGGGCATCCCGTGCGCCTCGGCGAACGCCGGCATCTCCGACCGGGCGATCTCCCCGGCCTGGGCCGCCAGGGCGGCGATCATCTGGTAGTTGCGGGCGGGCACGTCTCCCGAGCCGGCCGGCTCGGTGATATCCGGATTGTGCAGCTCCACCGCGTAGCGATCCACATCCCCGAGGGCGAGGCCCGCCGCGCGCAGCGGGGCGACCGTCAGGACCTGCGCCATCTGATGCGGTGCGGTCCCGTCCGCGATGCGGTGCACGGCCGCCGTGTCCAGCCGAAGGATTGGGCTCCGGCCGTCGTCCGCCGCCACGTCGATCGCCGCCCCGACGAGGACGTCTTCGAGCAGCGGGTAGCCCGCGGCCAGGTGGCCGCGGCACTTCATCCCGAGCTTCGCGAGTGAGCCGCCCGCCACGACCACGACGCGGCGGCACATGCCGCTCGCCACGAGCGCGCCGGCCATGAGCAGGCCGTGGAGCGGGCCGGCGCAGAACGCCTTGACGTCGCAGGCGCCGGCGGTCCGCACCCCGGCCAGCTCGCCGATCGCCTTGGCCAGGCTGCCTCCGCCCCGCTGGTAGCGGTCGCCCACCGCCTCCTCGCCGCACCCGATCAGGTAGTCGACCGGATCATCCTCCCCGCCCGGCGGGTCCCCGGCCGCATCCAGCAGGCACCGGAGGGCCAGCGCCCCCGTCGTCTTCGCGGCGAAGTTTTCGAGGAGGACCGGGGCGGCCAGCGACTCGTCCTGGTCGTGCCCGGGCATGACGGCGCCGATCAGCCGGCCGTCGCCCAGGTGGAGGGGTTCCGCGTGGCGCTCGATCGCGCCGCGGAGGTCCGCCGGCCCCTTCGTCGAGATCGCGGCGTCCCCGAGCCGCGGCCGCAGCCCTTCGGCAAAGTCGCCGGCGAAGTGCACCAGGCGCGCCGTATCGGCCCGCGCCAGCCAGGCATAAAACCCGCATTCGTCGATCATCGTGCCGCCGGGCCCCGCCGGGCGGGCGCCGAGGAGCGGCCGGAGGTGCCAGGGCCGCGGAATCTCGCGGAGCGCTTCCGGCGCCAGCGTCCCCAGCAGGACCTGGTGGGGCGGATAGCCGACCGCGTCCTCGAACGAGCGCAGGCCGCGCCGCAGGGCGGCGCGGGTCTCCGCCCCGCCCGCCGCGATGTCCCGGCGCGGTTTCGAGCCGGCCAGCACGAGCCCGGGCACGTGGGCGACGGCGAACCGCGCCGCGCGCACGACCGGCCGCATCCGGCGGTCAGTAGTCAGCGTAGCTTTGGGCGCCGAGCCCATAGTTGTCGAAGTGGCCGAAGATCGGGGAGTACGCGCCCGAGAGCGCTTCCAGGTCCAGCGGCCCGGCGGCCGGGGTCCGGTCGTCCGGACGCTCCTGATCGAACACCACCGCGGTCCCGCCCACCACCCGGGCCATCGCCGGCAGCGCCTCGGCGGGCGCGAGCGTGCCCGTGCTGACGATGGCGCGCGCCTCGGGCACGCTGAAGAGCAGCGGGGGCTCCGCCGCTCCCGTCTCGGCGAGCGCGGGGATCATCCGCACCACCTTGATGTCCGATTCGATCGTGAGAAACGTCGTCGTGATCCCGGCGCGCTCGAGGCCCTGGATCGTGAGCATCACCTCGATGAGGTCGTTCCCCCCGTGGTTCCACGTCACGAGCGCCCCCTGCGCGCCGAGCATCTGGGCGACCTTGGCCGTCTGATGGGCGCTCAACTGCTTCTCGTGCAGGGACCCCCACCGGGTGCGGGCGACGACCGATCCGAGCCAGGAGACGTCGCGCCCGTCGCGCGCGTAGAGCGCCTGCAGCACGGGGTTATTGACGTGGAGCCACGAGCACTTGCCCGGGTACGTAACGACCGCGTCGCCGGCGATCGCCCCGTCCAGGATCTCGTTGGGGTGCAGCAGGACCGGCAGCGCGTGCCGGGTGTAGCCGTAGATGCCGGTGCCGATCCCCGGGACCATGGACGCGTTCAGCGTGTGCACGTGCACGACCCGGGGCCGGTCCGCCGCCGGCCGGCTCAGCGCGTACCGCGCCTGCCGCGGCGGGACCTGTCCCCGCACGAGGCCGGCGAGGTCGGCGGCGACGCGGTGGCCCGCCCCGAGGAGCGCCTCGTTCCACTCGGTCAGCTCGAGGTCGGGCGCGGTCGTGATGGTGAGAACCAGGTACCGGAGGGTGCTGTACACGGTCACCGCGCCCGGTCCCGACATGTCGATGAGGCTGTCCGTGGCCGCGCTCACGGTCCGGCGGATGTGCGGCAGCGCCTCCGAGGCGATGAGCACCCCGAACCCGGCGTAGCGGTGGGTCACGCCGGCGCCCACGGTCTCGACCGGATGGCCGCAGATGCCCGGGTAGGTGTGGCCCGGGCCCTCGACCTTGATCCGCGGCTCGATGATGTCCCGGACGTGGATGATGCGCGCCGGCTCGCCGGGCGCGACGACGTCCACGGCGACCTCGCGGATCCGGGGATCGTCGCGGACGAGGGAGCGGACCCGCGCCGGATCGATGACCAGGCGGCCGCCCGCCCACCCCGGCGGGGACCCCAGGGCGACGTGCTCGACCGGGAAGGTGCCCAGCGCGAGCTCCATCGCGGCTATCCCGCTCCCCCAAAGACGGTGGGAGCCTGGACGTCGGCGGTGAGGGCCCGGAGGCCCTGCTCGACGATGCTCCGCCGCAGCGCCCGGTCGGCGTCCGGCGGCAGCGACGGATCGCCGCAGACGTGCTCGATCGCCACCCCCTGCACCACCCGGTTCGCGCCCGCCTGCAGCGCGAGGGGCGGCAGCGCGCTGATCACCGCCACCGGGATCTTCCTGCGTTCGATCTCTTTGCTGATCGTTGCGCCGCAACGATTACAGGACCCTCAGGTCGCCACCAGCAGGACCCCGTCGACCCGCTCCCGCCACAGCGTCTCCGCGATTTCCTCGCCGTTGCGCCGGCAGTCGATGAGCCGCTGGTCGTTGCCGGTCGTCGTGCAGTAGAAGTCGACGAGCCGCCCGATCCGGCCCTCGCGCGCGAGGTCGCGCAGGACGTCGAGGGGCAGCACGACATTCGGATTCTCCGAGGCGGGGACGTTGAAGAAGCCGCCGTGAACGCACTCGAACTCCGCGGCCGACAGGGTGGGGCGGGTCCCCAGGGCGTACTTGACCCAGCGGGTCTCGCTGCACCGCTTCAGGTGATCGGGGTTCCCCTTGGGGACGATCGCCCCGGTCGTGACCACGGCGATCGTGGCCCGCGTCAGGTCGGGGAGCGCCGGCGCCGGGCTGACGGCTTCGTAGGGTTCGACCGGGAGCTCGGTGCGGAACGGCTCACCCCGCATCCGGGCGATGAGCATCGCGACGGCCCGCTCGGCGCCCGGGCGCGGGCGCACGCCGGGGCGCCGGACTCCCCGCGGCAGATAGCCGTCCTCCTCGGCGGGGCCGAGCGGCGCGCCACCGGTCAGTCTGCGCGCCAGGGCGACGATCGCCGCAAGCGCGGGCGCCATCTCCGCCGCCGAGTTTCCCGTCGCGACCGCGTAGGCCTGCCGGTAGATCAGCAGGCCGGGGTTCTCGGGGTGCATGCCGGTGACGGCGGGAATCCCTTCCCCGGCCGCGAGGCGGCACACCTCGGCGCACGCGCGGCCGTAACGCCCGGCCGCGAACGCCGGCCCCGCCACGACCATGTCCGGGCGGACGTCCCGCAGCCAGCCGCGGACCGCCTCGGCGGCGGCCTCGAACTGCTCGTTGAAGAAATTGTCGCCGCAGACCAGCGTGGACGCGACGCCCCCCTCCGGCCCGAGGAGCGTGTTGAGGAGCCGCCCCGGCCCGATCGCACCCGCGCGGACGGAGGGAGGGGTGTGGGCCTGTTCCTACCCTCCGATGCCCGCGAAGCCGACCCGCAGCACGGCCTCTCCCTCCACTCTGCCCGCTAGCCCTTGAGCGCTCCCGCCGTAAACCCCCGGATGAGCGATCCGCGAAAGGCCAGCACGAACAGGATCACCGGGATCGTCATCACCACGCCGAGCGTGGCGAGCGATCCCCACTGGAGCTTCTTGTACCCCGCCGTGAAGCTCATCATGGCGACCGAGCCGGTGCGCGCGTTGAAGCTCGTCACGATCAGCGGGAAGAGAAACTCGTTCCAGTTGAAGATGAAGCTGAGGATGAACGCCGCCAGCATCCCCGGTCCCGACAGCGGCAGGATGATCCTCGCGATGATCGCCGGCAGCGAGGCCCCGTCGAGCGCCGCGCTCTCCGTGAGCTCGCGGGGGATCTCGTCGAGGAAGGTGCGCAGCACCCAGATCGCCAGGGGGATCTCGAACCCGGTGAACAGGATGATGAGCGCCAGCCTGGTGTCGATGAGCCCCAGCGTCTTGAGCATCAGCTGGATCGGGATCAGCGTGGTGATCGGCGGGAACATGCGGGGGATCAGGATCACGAGGAACAGCAGCGTCTTCCCCTTGAACTCCAGGAAACTGAACGTCAGGGCCGCGAGTCCCCCGAGGAGCAGCGTGCCGGCCGATCCCAGGGTGGACGTGACCAGGCTGTTCCAGATCGGCAGCCCGAGGCCGCTGGCGATGAACTCCCGGTAGCGCTCGAACGTCGGCCAGAAGAAGACCTGGGAGCGTTCGATCAGGATGCGCTCCGGCTTGATGGACAGCATCACCAGGTAGAGGAAGGGCGGGAGCGTCCACGCCAGCACGAGGGCGATCCCCACGAGGTGGGTCCAGCGCCTGCGCGCGGTCATCGGGAGTCGGCCGGCCGGAGCGCCCGCCCGTAGCCCCGCAGATACATCGCGTAGGCCAGGGCGAGGGCGGCGAGCACCACCGTGATGACCGCGGACGCGTACCCCAGCTCGTAGAACTGGAAGGCCTGCTTGTACACGAACATGCTGATGAACTGCGTGGAGGTGCCGGGTCCGCCGCCCGTCATGATGAACACTTTGTCGAGCTCCAGGAACGCGTCCATCACCCGCAGGCCCCCGGCGACGATGATCATGCCGGCGATCTGCGGCAGCGTGATGCGCCGGAACAACTGCCACCCGGCCGCGCCGTCCACCCGCGCCGCCTCGAACTGTTCGCGCGGGAGCACCTGCAGCGCGGCGAAGAGGAGGAGCGCCACGAGCGGGGCCCACTCCCAGGCGTCCGCGAGGAGGAGCGCGAACATCGCGGTGGCCGGGGTCGCCAGCCACTGGATGTCCGGACCGTGCAGGACCTGGAAGAGGTAGGGGATGGGGCCGACCGTCCGGTCGAAGAGCGTGGACCAGACCGTCCCGACCACCACCGGCGCCATGATCATCGGCAGGAGGAAGATCCCCAAGAGCAGGTTCCGGCCGGGCGGATCGGTGTCGAGGAAGAGGGCGACCGCCAGCCCGATGAGGACCTCGGCGGCCGTGGCGATGACGGCGAATTGGACCGAGAGCGACAGCGAGCCCCGGAGCCCGCCGTCGCGCAGGATCCGCCCGAAGTTCTCGTAGTGGTTCCATCGCGGCAGGGCGTCGTAGACAATGTTGTACTGGGTCAGGCTCAGCCAGACCGTGTAGAAGGCGGGCGCGAGCCGCCAGACCACGATATACAAGACCGCCGGGGCGGTCAAGAGCCAGAAGTAGAGCCGGCTCCGCCCCAGGGTCGCCCAACTCATGCCCATGGCGTGCTGCGCGCCGCCCCCCGCACGGGTGGTGCCGCGTTGCCCGTTCCCCGCATGGCTACTTGATGTACCCCGCCCGCGTGAAGAGCTCGACCTCCTTGGCCTGGGCCCCGTTGAGGGCGTCTTCGGGGGACTGCTGCCCCGAGAGGGCCGCGGACAGCGCGCTCTCGTAAATGTCCATGGCCTGGACCCACTCTTTGAGCGGCGGAATGAACGCCGTGTACGGCTTTTGCTTGATCATCAGGGTCACCGCGGCGAACACGTCGGTGTAGTTCCTCCGCACCTCCAGATCCTGGACGACGGAGGCGCGCATGGGCACGAGCGCCGGGTACTCCTTCATGATCTCCTTGGTGCCCTGGGTGGACAGCACCTTGGTCGCGAACTTGAACGCCGCGTCCTTCTGCTGCGACAGGGCGTAAATCGCCAGCCCGTTGGCGTCCCCGACGTTGGCGTGGGGCCGGGTGGGCACTTGGGAGGGGAGGAGCGTGTACGTGACGGAGCCGACCACGTTGGAGAGCTTCGAGACCGGGAGCACCGACAGCATGTTGTCCAGCGCGTCCATCGCCATCGCGCCGCGGCCGGCCGCCATCACGCGCTCGGCCCCGCCGCCGGTCACCGTGTCGGTCCCCGGCTGCATGTACTGGTGGAGCTGGATGTAGTACTTGACCGCGGCCAGGCTCTCCGGCGAGTTCGCGGTCGGCTGCATCGTTTTGGGGTTGTAGACGAGATCGGCACCGAAGGCGACCAGGATGTGCTCGAAGCGGTGGAAGAGGAATCCGCCTCGCTTGTTGGCCATGATGATCCCATAGAAGTCGTCGTTCAGCGGACGGCCCGCCAGCATCTCCCCCTTCTTGCGCGTGAAGAACTGGGCGATGTCCATCAACTGCTTGTAGGTCTGGGGAACCGCCAGCGCATACCCGTATTTCGCCTGAAACGCCTGCTTCTCCGTCGCGTCGCTGAAGAGGTCGGTGCGGTAGCCGAGCATGTAGGGCGCGGCCAGCATCGGCATCGCCCACAGCTTTCCGTTGAGCTCCAGCCCGGCCGTGGTGAGCGTGATGAAGTCGTTGGGCTGAACCGCGTTCGTGGCCTCGGGGGTCGTCATGAAATCATTGATCGGCAGAATGGCCTTGGCCGCGGCCAGCCCCGGCACCCACGTATTGTAAATGTAGACGTAGTCCCAGGTGCGGACCCCGGTCTTGGAATCGATCAGCGCCTTCTGGAAGACGTCGTCCCACGGGAGGTACTCCGGCTTGATCTGGATCCCCATGGGCCTGCCGATCTCGTTTGCGACCTTGACGAACGCGATCCACTCGTCGAAGTCCGGTCCCAGAAACGTCAGGGTCGTCATTCCCGCCGCCCCCGCCGGGGACACGGACCCGACGGCTGCCGGCAGCAGGAGGAGCAGGACAATCAGTCCAGCGGCCACCCGGTACTTTGGCTGACACGACATACGTTTGACCTCCTTTGTCATTTCCGCTCTACGCGGACGAGTCGGGCCGAGCGCTGCCATTACTCGAAGATCCAGTCCTGGAGCTCCACCCCCAGTCCCGGCGCCTGGGGCACCTGCACCATCCCGTTGTCCACGACGAGCGGCGTCTTCAGCGTCTGCTGGTAGACCGCGCTCGGGAACGCCGGCGGGTCGTGGGGAAACTCGAAGTACGACGTGTTGGGGATCGCCGCCGCGAGGTGCAGGTTCGCCACCGTTCCCAGCGGGTCGCCCCAGGTGTGGGGGACGAGCAGGGCGGAGGAGGCGTGCGCCATCGACGCCAGCGCCCGCATGCGCAGCAGCCCCTCGCACAGCGTCACGTCGGGCTGCAGGATGTCGTAGCACCCGTCGAGCAGCAGACGCTGCAGCTCCGCGAATCCCTGGTTGACCTCGCCGCCGGCGATGGGCACGGGGGAGACGGCGCGGAGGCGGCGCAGCCCCTCGTAGTCGTGACGCGGGAGCGGCTCCTCGAGCCACTCGACGCGGTACTCGGCCAGCGCCTGCGCGGTCGCCAGCGCCCGGTGGAACGACCAGTGGGGCCCCGGAAACGGCGCGTCGTGCACATCGGTCTGGTTGGCGTCCGCCATGATCGCCATCCGGTCGCCGACGGCCTTTCGCACCGCCGCGACCTGGGCGATGTCCTCGGCGAGCGTCTCGTTGTGGATGCGGAGCTTGATCGCGCGGTACCCCTCGTCGCGGAGCCGCCGCGCGTCGTCGGCGCGCTGCGCCGGGGTGCGGTTCTGCCCCGTCGAGGCATACGCCGGCACGGCGTCGCTCGCGTTGCCGAGCATCCGGTAGATCGGCAGCCCGGCGACCTTTCCCAGGATGTCCCACAGCGCGATCTCGACGAACCAGACGGCGGTGCCGAAGTACGGCCACAGGAAGCGCAGGGTCCCGGCGTGCTCCTCGATCCGGAGCGGATCCTTCCCGACCAGCTCGCGCGCCACCCGCGCGACGCACTGTTCCTCGGCGCCGTAGAATTCGTGACCGGCGATTCCGTAGATGCCCGCGTCGGTGTCGATGCGCAGGTACGCGAGCCGGATCTGTGTTTCCACGCGCCCGGGCGCCCACGCCGGATGGAACGGCTCCGGCAGCGGGACGTCGACCTGGCGCGTGCGGATCTGCGTGATGCGCATGGATTTCCTCCGCAAGGGGGCCGGGGGAACGGCGTCCCCCGGCCCCCGGGGGTTATTTGGCCGAATACCCGATATCCGTGAGCGCCTTGACGGCGAACGCGATGGCGTCCTTGTTGGACGCCCCCTGCGCCGCGCGCGCGAACATGTTCGGGATGATGAAGGTCTGGTAGGCCTTCTCCGCCCGGGCGTCCGGGCCGGCCGGATAGGCCGCCAGGTGCGCGTGGGGCATATAGTTGAGCTCCGGACGCAACTGCGGATCGGCGGCATAGGGCGGGTTGGCATCGAACCGCGGCAGCACCGGCATGTCATACCCTTGCCCCAGCGTGAGAAACACCTTCTGGCTCTCCGCGGAGTACATGGAGCGCAGGAGCTGCTTTGCCAGGCCGATGTTGCTTCCAAACTTCATGATGCCCCACCCGTGGATGTCGACGTAGAAGAACCGCCCCCGGGGCCCCGCGGGGGGCTGCGCGTGCCTGACGGCGCCGGCGAAGGCCATCTTCTCGCGCTTGGCCCTGAGGTAGATGCTCGGCGCGTTGATCGTGTACGAACCGTGGCCGGAGAGGATGTCCTTGTTGTTGCCGCCGTCGTCCCAGGAGTAGACGGCGGAGTCCATCTGCGCCGCCAGGGCGCGGACGTAGTCGAGGGCCGCGTTCGTCGCGGGCGAATCGATCGCCAGGCGCCCCTGGGTGTCCGTGACCCCGGCGCCAAACGCCCACAGCAGCGGATAGAGGGCGGCGTTCGAGTCTTCGGTCTGGCTGATGGCGATGCCGACCGGGTGGCCGATCTGCTTCAGCTTTGGCGCGGCGCGCAGGACGTCGTTCCAGGTGGACGGGATCGGCTCGCCGGCCTGCGCGAAGTAGTCCGACCGGTAGACGGCGAGCTCGGAGTTCCCGAGCCACGGCAGCGAGAGCCAGTGCCCCTCGACGTAGCCGGAATCCTTCGCCACCGGGTAGAAGGCGCCGAACTCTTTCTCGATCTCGGCGACGACATCGTCGAGGGGGACGAGAAAGTTCTTGTGAATCGTGGGGAGGTTGTCCTGCAGGTCCACGATGTCGTGCCCGGCCTGCGCCTGCTCCTCGGCCGTCAGCTTCGCCGCCACCTCGGGCTGGTCGATAAACTCGCCTGCGAACGCGGCGTTGTGCTGTGCCGCGAATGCCTCGCCGATCTTCGCGACCGCCTTGTCGCTGTCCTCATTGTACGAGCTGTGGGAGAGCAGGCGGATTGTGGCCGGCGCCGCGGTGGCGGCGCCGGGCAGGCGGAGCAGACCGGTGGTCGCCGCAACGCCGGCGCCCCCGGCCGCCGTGATGAACTTCCGACGCGTCATCCTCATGGTCATCCTCCTTTGGACACGCTCTGACACAGATGGGTGCATGCACTCATCTGTCGATCCCTCGTGGCGCCTGGTCGCGACCTCTCACCCCCCCTAGCCTTTGACCGCTCCCGCGGTCAGCCCGGACACATAGTGGTCGAGGAACAACGAGAACAGGATCACCACCGGCAGCGACGCGACGAGGGCCCCGGCCATCAAGGAGCCCCAGTAGAAGACGTCCCCGCGGATCAGGTCGACGACCACCCCGGCCGTCACGGTCTTGAGGCTGGTCGTGGAGATGAAGGTCAGCGCGTAGATGAACTCGCCCCAGGCGAGCGTGAAGCCGAACAGCGTCGCGGTGATGATCCCCGGGCGCGCCAGCGGGAGCACGATACGCCGCAGCGCGGCGAGGCGGGTGCAGCCGTCGACCAGCGCGCTTTCCTCCAGGTCCCGGGGGATGCTGTTGAGGTACGCCGTCAGCATCCAGGTGATGAAGGGCGTCATGAACGCGGGGTAGGTCACGATGAGCGACCACAGCGTATTGGCGATGTGCAGCACGGAGACGAGGCGCGCCAGGGGAAGGAACAGCAGCGTGGTCGGCAGCAGATAGATGACGAACACGAACGTCGACACGCCCTCCGCGTATCGGAAGCGCAGGCGGGCCAGCGCGTAGGCCGCCAGCAGGGCCAGCACCACCGACGCGGCCGTGGAGACCACGGCGACGATGATGGAGTTCCGCAGCCACAGCGGAAAGGGGCTCTGGGCGAACAGGTACTGGTAGTGCTCCCACGTGATCCCGGCCCGGATCAGGAACGGGTTCTGCGAGAGGTCGTACAGCTCGTTGTTCTTCTTGAGCGACGTGACCAGCATCCAGGCGAACGGGAAGAGCGCAAACACAACGAACGGGGCTGCCGTCAGGTAGGCCGTGAGCGCGCGCCGGGCCGGGGACCTCACCACTGCCAGGTCCTCCGCATCAGGCGCGCCTGCACGGTCGTCGCCAGCAGGAGCGCCGGGAAGAGGTACAGGGAGATGGCGGCCCCATTGCCGAGGTCGCCGGTGGCGAGCCCCAGTCTAAACGCGAGCGTGGACAGGACCTGTGTGGTGTTCATGGGGCCGCCGTGCGTGAGCACGAAGATCGTGGCAAAGTCGCTGCTGGTCATGACGACAGAGAACAGCACCACCGTCGCAATGACCGGGCGAAGGAGCGGCAGCGTGATCCGCCGGACCCGCCCGAGGGCCCCCACCCCGTCGACGGTCGCGGCCTCGTACAACTCCTGCGGGATCGTCACGAGGCCGGCCAGGAACGTGATCCCGAAGAACGGGAGGCCGGACCACACGTTGACCAGGACGACCGCGAACCGCGCCAGCCGGGGTGTCCCCAGCCAGCCGATCGGCCCCGAGATCAGGTGGAGGTGCATGAGCACCCAGTTGAACACGCTGAACGTGGAGTCGAACATCCACGTCCAGGCGAGGACGCTGAGCGAGGTCGGGGCCACCCAGGGAACGAGCACGGCGCCGCGGATCCATTTCATCCCGGGAGCCCGCTGGGCCAGGACGAACGCGAGCACGAGGCCGAGCGCGAGCTTGACCGCGACGGCGGACACGGTGTAGAGGACCGTGTTCCACAGGGTCAGGGCGAAGATCGCGGTGTGCGGGAGACGCAGAAAATTCGCGAGGCCGACGAATCGACCCGGGGCGCCCACCTGCGCGGTGGTCATGCTCAGGTAGAGCGCGTAGAGCAGCGGGTAGACGGCAAGCAGCCCCAGCAGGAGGAGCGTCGGCGCCAGCATGCCCCAGGCGACCGTCGACTCCGCCCCCAGCCCCGGGCGGCGCAGGCGGCGCGGGAACACCTGGGGGCGGCGGACCGCGGACTCCGTGACGTCACCCCCCATGGGCCGTTGCCGCCGGATGGGACGGGGTCACCTTCCGGGGCCGTCAGGAGTCCAGAAGATCACGAGAGACGCCCTCGAGGTGGCGCCGCATCTGCTCGCGCGCGCCCGGCGCATCGCGCCTGGCGATCGCCGCCACCATGTTCCGGTGCTCTTGCACGTACCGTCCGACCCGGCTTCGCTCGTTGCCGGACATGCCCTCGACGAGGCGAAAAAAATGCTCCTGCTGCAGGTCCCACAGGTAGGCGACGAGATCGGTGAGCACCGCGTTCCGGGTCACCCCCGTGAGGCCCACGTGGAAGAGGCGGTCCGCGTCGCCGTGGTACTGTCCGGCATCCACCTCGGCCTTGAACGCGCTCACCGTGCCCTCGAGCATCGCGAGCTCGGTCTCATCGCGCTGCACGGCCACCTGCTCGATCACCGGGCACTCAATGAGCAGGCGGGTCTGCAGGATGTCGGACGGGGGCCGTCCCTGAACGGCCGTCACGTCGAGAGCCGCATCCGGCGGGCGCTTGACGAACCACCCTTCTCCGACCCGCCCTTCGACGACGTCGAGGAGTTCGAGGGCTACGAGGGCTTCCCGGACGGGCGCGCGGCTGACGTGGAGACGCTGAGCCAGTTCGCGTTCGGGGGGCAGGCGATCCCCGGGGTGGTATTCGCCCTTTTGGATCAGCTGTTTGAGCTGGCCCACGATGAGCGAGTACAGCTTGGTTGTCTTGACGGGCAGGATTGGCATCTACGGGGAGCCCCCCCTCGTGCTCCTTCGTAGCGCGGTTTGGCTCAGCAATCAGGGTATCTTATGGTCTGACCACTTCTGAGGCGCTCTGACGGAGTCCTTCGATCAAATGTATGTTCGATGGGTTCCTGGTATCGGGGGGCGGGGTTCCGGGGCGGGGCTTAGGTGGCTTGGCTCGCCTTCAGTTCATGGAGTGCCCGAGCGAGGTACGGGGCTGCCGCTGAGGGCCGCTTGTGCTCCAGCAGCAACTCGCCGAGCGCATTACAGGCCTGTCCAACATCGGTACCCATCCCAAGAGACTCGAACGCGGTGATCGCCAGCTTGTAGCAGCGCACCGCCTCCGCGACCTGGCCCATCGCCGACCGCAGACGCGCCCTGGCCAGATGGATGCGGGCGATCTCTGTGACATCCTGGAATTTCTTGGCCAATCTCTCGGCTTCCGCCAGGGCCTTTTCAGCGTCGGGGAATGCGCGCTTGGCGGTGAGCGCGCGGCCCAGCTCGGTGAGTGACCGTTCGCGGCCTGCATCGTCGCCGGTTCGCTCCCCGACGCGCAGGCTCTCCTCGAGGTGGGTAATCGCTTTGTCGACTTCTCCGCGCGCCAGCAAGGTGATGCCGATGCTCGTATGGGTCCAGCCTGAGAGGCGGGTGGCCTGCAGGACCCCGAAGAGGTTCTCAGCCCGCGTGAGGTTGGAGAGGGCCGTGTCGTAGTCGCCCCGCTCCCGGTTGGTCACGCCGAGCTGCAGATACACGAGACCGAGCCTGTGGAGGTCCCCTGTCGGTTCGAGCGATGTCAGGGCTTGCTGGTACCAGCGGGCTGCCTCCACGTGGTCACCGAGCTCCATGTACGTGTTTCCGAGGTTGTATAAGAGGATTCCCCCCAGCCCCTTATCAGGATGATCGATCTCCTGGAAGCGGCGGAACCCTTCGAGGAACTGCCGGCGCGCCTCTTGGAAGTTGCGCTCATAGTACGCGATGACACCGAGCACGTGGCTCGCGCGCACGAGATGCTGCTCAGCCCTGGCGGCGGCGGCCAGGTGCTTGCCGCGCTCAACGTGCTGTCGCGCGAGGTCTAACTGCCGGAGGCTGGCCAAGGCGAAGGCCAGACCGATATGACATTCCGCCTCGATATTCTGGTCGTGGTGCCGTCTGGCGAGGGTGAGCGCTTCCTGAAAGGATTCGGCCGCCTGCGTGTAATTGCCTTGCTTGACCGCCACCCACCCAACCGACAGCGTCGCCTGGGCTGCTTTCAGGCTCAAGGGGTTGCCCCGTTCGAGAAAATAGCTCACGGGTTTTTGCAGGCGTTCGGCGAGAAGGACCAGTGTCTCGACGGACGGATTGCCTCGATCGGTCTCGATCAGGCTGATGAAGCCTTTGGTGATCTCCTTGCCGCCAAGCTGTTGCTGCGTCAGGCCAAGTTCTTTGCGCCTGGCTCGAATAAGTTTACCTAAAGACGCCACGGGGCCCCCCCCAACACACCTGCACTAAACAGCTCGTCTGATATCTACGAGCCTGGGGGCACAAATACCTCCCGCCGCGGCCGGCCCGCCTGACCGGTCTTCGTCCGGCCTCGTTAGCCCCCGGCCCCGTTGACGTCGCCATCCGCCACGAGGTGTGTGGGAGCGCCGCCCGTGCTCCGCTCGACCGTTGGTGCCTGCCACTGTCGAGAGGCGTTCGCCTGCGAGACCGCGGACAACAGGATCAGCCACGTCGCCGTCAGGACCGCAATCGTCTTTACCATCCGCGCACCCCTTGTCTCTGCGCTCCGAATCGAGTCGTGTTCCATTGCTGTATGTGCGCAGATGTCCGACGTTTTAGACGCGCGGCGCCGCGGGGTCCCTGGGAAACGCCGGTGGATCTCATTGACGGTGGGCTCAGGGGAGAAATCGTCCTCTGGGGCGATGCCGGAAAGTTGACAGGAGCATCTGTGTAGTTGACGAGGAGTTGACTTCGATTTGTCGGGGTGGTAATGTCGAGTATACTTAGGTAGCTGGACAACGCGGCGGTGTGAGGTCTCTATGCTGGGACGAAACCTGCTTCAACTGCTTCTTCCGCGGCATGCCGGCCGCGTGACGTTTTCCGCATCGCGTCAGGGCGGCGCGCATGACGTGAATTCCGTGCGCGTGGTGCTCAGGCGAGCCGCCATTGAAACGCGTCTGGCGCGCCTGAACTGGACCAAGTCCGAGTTGGCCGCGCGTGCGGGAATCAGCCGCGGCCATCTCTCCGATCTGCTGGCCGGTCGAAAACGGCCCAGGCCCGAATTGCGCGGGCGCCTGCTCAACACGTTTGGGGCGACCTTTGACGAGCTGTTCCAGATCGTCCCGCAGACGATCGAGGACAATGGGAACGGCGTCGGGACTGCGGCGTTGGACGGACCCCAGGATGGCTTTGCCGGAGGCCGGCATACGTAATTTCCTACTCTAGGCTGCCTCGTACTCGCTTGTTGATCCCCGCAGTGCACGCACGCACGAGAGACCAGACGGTCCGCACGACGATCTAGCCAAGCTCCTCGGGACCCCTTCGCCGGAGGACAACCGCCCGGACATTATTTGCGCGAGGCCGTCGCGGGGTGCCTACGGGCGCCGGATACGAAGGAGGAGGGATCTCTGGGAGTGTCGAATATACGTTCGGTGAATCTGGGACGTTGCCTGGAGGAGCGCGAACACCTGGCCAAAGATACGTACATCAGTTAACCGAAAACTTGTTGCTGATTGACCCGTAATCTCATTCGATTGTACGCTCAACAGTAGTCATTTGATAAACGAAGGTGAAGCGGAGCATCCAGGCAGCATAAACATGGCGAACAAACGGCCTCGAACCATGCGTCCCCCCACGCAGGACGCCGCGGTCAATGGCTCAAAGTCATGGGGTTCTCGAACGGCCAAACAGGGGGGAGGAGGACTTATGAGAGGACGAATGCTGAGCGAGTCTCTGCCGGGTGGAGAGTATGAAGTGGAGACGGCGGGAATTCGACCCAGGGATCTGGAAGCCCGGCTCGTCGCATTGACAGAAGAGAACTCGAAGCTCAAAGCGGAAGTCCACAGGCTGAGCACCATTGCAAAAGCGGCGTGTGAAATGATCGCGAAAGCCTTTTCGACCGCGGAGCCGGTCGGGAGGCGGACGGGAAAGAGCCGGTAGGGCGGGCAACGCCGGCGCCCACCCCCTAGGCGGGGATCACCGGCAAGAGCAAGTACGACGCGCGGGCGCCGCCCGTGTGGATCGTGGTTCGCCCCGCAAAGACGGCCGGGGGACGGTCCTCAGGATCGTTGTGGAGGAACGGCCCGGCGCCCCGCATCGGATTTGCGAACGTGTTCATCTGCAGGCCGGGCTCCAATCGTTCGAAGTCTCTGCCCAGAATCGTCAGGGCGATGCGGTGGCCGGCCGGCACCACGAGACTCGTCGGCCAGATCTCGACGTCGAGTTCGTAGACGACGCCCGGCGCGAGCGGCTGGACCTGATCGTGGCTGTGATAGGGGCGCCACTCGGTCGAGAGTTGCGGGTCGACCGCCCGGTGAGAGGCGCGAAGCCAGCCCTGGCCGATCGGGGTGTGGGGGTCGAGGGCGCCCTGAAAGTCGACTTCGCGGCCGCTGGGGTCGAATACGCGGAGGACGGCGAAGAGATCCGCGTCGGTGGTGCTCGACGAGACAAACAGCCGTGCCGCCGCGGGGCCGGTGATCTCGGTGTCCTCCGCCAGGGGCGGCGTCGCGAGCGTGACCCCATCGCCCAGGGCGTCAAACTCCACCGCTCCGGCGCGGGCGGCCGGCTGCGGAGCCAGCGTCCTCGCGGCCGCATCCAGGTAGAACCGCGTCCACCGCGTGCGCGGGACCGGCCAGGCCTCCTCGGCGCGCGGAACGAACCGGTCGACGTGCCGGATCTGTAAGAGCACCCGCGGCTGGCGCTCCCATCCGTTGTCGGCCCCCTTCAGATAGTGGTCGAAGAAGCGTTTCTGCAGCCCCAGTCCGTAGTCCGTGTAGAACTCGGTCCAGTGCTCGAGCCCGTGCACCTCGAGCCATTTCTCGGGGGACGCCGCCCGCATGAAGCCTTCGAAGTTCCCCCGGGGATGCAGGCCCTGCCCGCCCCAGTTCGCCGCGGACAGCAGCGGAACCGTGATGCGGGACCAGACGGGCGATCGCTCGCGGTGATACTCCCCGTCGAGGGGATGGGACAAGATCGCCCGGCGAAGGTCGGCGCGGTTCGCCGCCAGTTCCGCCTCGGGCAGCGTCTCGGGTCCCGCCACCGGCTGCCCGGTATTGGGGTTCACGGGGCCGCGGTCACCGAGGCCGTGCTGCACCGTGATCACCTGCTTCTTCATCCAGTTGTCCCAAAAGACGCACACGATCCCGCCGTGGCGCGACATGTCCCGATACCAGTCCGCCGCCCCCTCCCACGGGCAGATCGCGGCCAGATGCGGGGGCCGCAGTGAGGCGACGTGCCACTGGTTGATGGCATAATAGGAAATCCCGAGCAGACCGACTTTGCCGTTGCTCCACGCCTGCCCGCCGGCCCACTCGATGCACAGGTAGAAGTCCCGGGTCTCGCGCGGGCAGAACGGGTCCAGGAAACCGGGGGAGCGACCCGCGCCGCGCGAGTCGACGCGGACGCAGGCGTACCCGTCCGGCACCCATTTCTCGGGGTCGACGGCCTCCCAGTTCTGGTAGCGGCCGCTCGATCCCCGCGCGACCTCGGGATGCGCGTCGGTCAGGCGCCGCCATTGGTCGGGGTAGCCTTGCTGGAACGGCAGGCCCTTCGCGTAGGGCCCGTAGGACAGGATCACCGGGTAGCGGCCCGGCGCCGCCGGGCGAAAGACATCGGCGCGCAGCACCAGGCCGTCGTCCATCCCGATGCCCAGGTCCCACTCGATCAGCATCCCTCCGGCCGTATCGACCCGCCACGGCCGCAGGTCCTCGGAGCGAGATCCCATGCCGCGCTCTTCGACGTCCGCGAGGGAGCCTCCCGCCGCAGGCGTCGGACGAACACCCAAGGACAATCACCGGCCGTGGTCGAAGGGCCGCGCAGACCAGTGCCAGTGAGGTGAACTCGCACAGGAGGTGAGTCAGCGTGACCAGGTTTCGGCGGTCGGCGCGACCGGCGCCCGTCTGCCTGCTCTCGATCTCCGTGGTGTTCCTGCTTGTCGCCGGGAACCCGTACGGCCCCGCGGCCTCGACGGCGGGCGCCGAGGCGCCGTTGGTGGTGGGGATCGTGGCGCCGTTCACCGGCGCGGACGCGCAGCTGGGCCCGGCGTACTTTGCGGCGTGCCTGCCTGCCAGTCGCGCCATCAACGCGGCGGGCGGCATCCTTGGGCGCCGGGTGACCTGCAAGCAGTTCGACACCCGCGGGGAGCCCGCCGACGCCGTGCCGGCCGCCCGGCAGATGACCGCCAGCACCCCGAATCTCATGATGGTCATCGGCTGCACGTCGGACGAGGCATCCAGCGTGATGCCGATCCTCGAGCAGAACCACGTGCCCGCGTTCTGCCAGACCGGCCAGTCGGAGTTCAACCGCTCCAATTTCCATTACTTCTACCGGCTGGTGCCGCCCGATGAGTACGACGCGTACGCCATGGTGGGCATTGCCACCATCCTCCACCATTACAAGCGCATCGCGCTCGTCTTCGGCAACGACATCGGCTCCCAGACCTTCGTCGCCCCCGCCATCCGGTCGATCAAGAAGATGGGGGCGCAGGTGGTCATCAATCAGGCGCTTGCCCTCAATCAGTCCTCCTACCGCACCGAGGTCACGAAACTGCTCGCCGCCAACCCGGAGGTCATCCTCACCGAGGCGCTCGGTCCGGCCGACGCCACCTATCTGTCCGAGGTCAAGCAGCTCCATCACGGCGTCATCCCGATCATCGGGACGTCCGGGACCGTCGATCCCGTCTGGTTCAAGGCCGTGTCCGCCGCCCTCGGGGTGGACGACTTGATCAACAACTTCACCGCCCTCGACACCCCGGCGACGTTCAGCGGGCCCGGATACGACGAGTTCAAGACGAACCTCCTGGCGTCCGCCTCCGAGTTTGCCAACGCCCCGCGGTACACGAAGCGCGCCTCCACGATCCACCTCTACGACGGCATCGTCATGACCGCCCTGGCCATGGTGGCCGCGAAGAGCGCGGACCGCACCGTCGCCCAGCCGTGGATCGTGAAGATCGGCAACGGCACGCCCGGCGCGCAGGTGGTGTCGACGTTCAAGCAGGGCGCGGAGGCCCTGGCGAAGGGCGCCGCGATCCGCTACACCGGGGCCGGCGGCCCCACGCGGTTCGACCAGTATCACAACTCCAACAACGGGTTTATCGTCGTGCGCTTCACGAACACGGGCGACAGCGAGGTGGTGGGCAGCCTCACGGAAGCGCAGATCGCCCAGCTCAGTTCCGAGTGACCGGGGGAGGCCCGCGCCGGTAGGGGCGGGGGCCGGCACGCCCCGCCTCCAGATCGAGCCCCCCCGCCGGGGCGCCTCGCCCGGACCCGGGGCTCGGCGGGCGTGTTCCCGCGGAGCCGGTCGATGAGCATCTACGCGGCCGCGTTTGGATTCGGCCTGGTGTCGACGTCCGTGATCGCGATCGCCGCCGTGGGCTTCACCATGCAGTTCGGCATCACGAACATGATCAACCTCGCCTACGGCGTGGTCATGATCACCTCCGCCTTCGTCGTCTACGGCCTCAACCAGGCCGGGGTCAGCATCTGGATCGGGCTGGCGGCCGGCGCCGCCTCCGGGGCGGCGCTGTCGCTGGCCGTGAACCGGCTCCTCTACGCCCCGTTCCAGCGCCGCGGGACCTCCCACATCGGCATGGTGATCGTGGCGCTCGCCGCCGCGCTGATGCTGGGCAACGCGCTCCTGGCGATCGTCGGACCCGAGAACGTGTCCTACACGATGTCGACCGGTACCTCGGTGGGCGCGGGAGGCCTGGTCCTGACGTCGGCGCAGGTGGCGATCATCATCATCGCCGTGGCGGCGATGGCGGCCATCCATGCGCTGCTCACGTTCACCCGCATCGGCAAGGCGATGCGCGCGACGGCCGCCAACCCGACGCTCGCCCGCGCCTGCGGGATCTCGACCGGGCGGATCATCGATCTCGTCTGGGTCATCACGGGGGCGCTGTGCGGCCTCGCCGGGACGGTGGCGGCGATGGACTCCGGCTCGTTCGCGGTCAGCAACGGGTCCGAGTACCTGATCGTGATGCTGGCGGCGGTCGTGCTGGGCGGCGCCGGCCAGCCGTACGGGGCGATGCTGGGGGCCGTGCTGATCGGGGAGGCGACGGAGCTCAGCGCCGCCGTCCTGTCGCCGGAGTACAAGCAGGCGGTGGCCTTCGCGATCCTGGTCCTGGTCATGATCCTGCGGCCCCAGGGCCTGCTCTCGAAGACCGGAGCGCTGGAGGCGCCCGGATGAGCAGCGGCGTGATGTACTACCTCACCACCGTGCTGGTCTACGCGGGGGTGGACATCATCGCGTGCATCGCCCTCAATCTGCAGTTCGGCGTGGCGGGGCTGGTCAACTTCGGGTTTATCCTGTTCCAGGCCGCCGGGGCCTATGCGGCGGCGGTGCTGTCCATGCCCCCGCAGGCGGCCAACGGGGGGTTTCAGCAGTACGTCCTCGGGCTCCAACTGCCCTTTCCGCTGCCGTGGCTGGGGGGCGCCGCCGCCGGCGGGCTGCTGGCCGTGCCCATCGGCCTGGTCGTGCTGCGGCGGCTGCGCACCGACTACCAGGCCATCGCGCTGCTGGTCATCTCGGTCATCGCCAACACGATGATCACCAACGTCAGGCCCTTTCTAAACGGCGCCGCGGGGCTGTCGCTCGTCCCGCCCCCGCTCGGGGACCTGATCAACGCCAACTCCGCCGGGTACCAGTGGCTCTACGTCGGCCTGACGGCGCTCGGGTGCGGCGCGGTCCTCGCCGCCGCGAACCGGATCGTGGAGTCGCCCTTTGGGAGGACACTGCGGGCGATGCGGGAACGCGAGCCCGCCGCGGCGGCGCTCGGCAAAAATTTAGTCATGCTCAAGATGGTCATGTTCGTCGCCGGAGGCGTGATCGCCGGGCTGAGCGGAGCCGTCCTCGTCGGCTTCATCGGCGTCTGGGCGCCGGCGACCTGGCTCTACCCGGAGACGATCGTTCTCTTCGCCGCCCTGATCGTCGGCGGCCGCGGGAACAACCTGGGCGCGCTGCTGGGCGCCCTCCTCGTCCCGGTCGGTTTCGAGGAAGTGACGCGGTTCCTCCCGCAGGTCGGCCCGCCGGGGCTGATCCCCGCGATGCAGTGGGTGGCCATCGGGCTGCTGATCATCGGCTTTCTGTGGTTTCGCCCGCGCGGCACCCTTCCGGAACGGCGTCGGGTGTTCGCGGACCCGCCCCCTGCGGGGGCGCCGAACCAGAGTGGAGCAAACAGCACGCATCGGGTGGCCCCCGAGGAGGCGGGGTCCGCCGATCGCTCCCGGCCGCTGCTCGCGGCCGAGGGAGTGGAGCGGCGGTTCGAGGGATTGCGGGCCGTCGACGGCGTCTCCATCGAAGTCTTCCCCGGGCGCATCACGGGCCTGATCGGGCCGAACGGGGCCGGCAAATCGACCCTGCTCGCCGTGCTCGCGGGCACACTGCCCGCCTCTGCCGGGCGGATCCTGCTGGACGGCGCAGACGTCACCCGCCTTCCCGCGTACCAGCGGGCGCAGCGGGGTCTCGTGCGCACCTTCCAGCTCTCTTCCGAGTTCGCGCAGCTCACGGTGCTCGAGAACCTGCTGGTCGCCGTGCCCCGGCACCGCGGAGACTCTCTGGCCGGCGCGCTGCGGGGGCGCTCCTACTGGTGGGCGGATGAGCGTCCCGCGGTCCTACGGGCCCGAGCGCTGCTGGCCCGCTTTGGGATGAGCGCCCAGGAGTCGGAGTACGGGGGCACGCTCAGCGGCGGCCAGAAGAAGCTGCTGGAGATCATGCGCGCGCTGATGCTGGGGCCGCGGGCGCTCCTGCTGGACGAGCCGATGGCGGGGGTGCATCCCTCGCTGGTCGAGGAGATCGCGGCCTGCGTGGAGAGCCTGCGCGACGAGGGCCTGGCCATCCTGATGGTCGAGCACGAGCTGTCGATGGTCGACCGCCTCTGCGATCCCGTGATCGTGATGGCCCAAGGCCAGGTGATCGGCCGCGGCTCGATGCCGGTGTTGCGCCGGCAGCGCGAAATTGTCGACGCCTATCTCGCCGGCTGACCGGCGTCCGCGCGCCGCGCCGGCCCTGGCTGCCGCCGGGGTCACGGCGGGGTACGGCGGCGCCCCCGTGGTCCGCGATGTGACGTTGACCGCCGGCGCGGGCGAGGTCGTCGCGGTGATCGGACCGAACGGCGCCGGGAAGAGCACGCTGCTCAAGGCGCTCGTCGGGATCCTGCGCGTCACCCGGGGGAGCGTGAGGCTCGGGGAAGACGACGTCACGAACCTCGCCCCCGAAACGCTGGCCAGGCGCGGGGTGGGGTATGTCCCGCAGGTCGGCGATATCTTCGAGCCGCTCACCGCGGCCGAAAATCTCGAGATGGGCGCCTACCTCCTCCCGCGCGCCGCCATTGCCGGGCGCATCGAGGCCGTCTGCGCCGTGTTTCCGATGCTGGGGGGCCTGCTGGGGCGGCGCGCCGAGAAGCTCAGCGGCGGGGAACGCAAGATGCTCGCCATCGGCCGCGTCTTGATGCTGGACCCGCGCGTGCTGATCCTGGACGAGCCGACCGCGAATCTCTCCCCCAAGCTGGCCGGGCCGCTGCTGGCGGATCACATCCGGCGGCTGGCGGATTTGGGCAAGGCGGTCCTGCTGGTCGAGCAGCGGGCCAGGGCGGCGATGCAGGTGGCCGACTGGACGGTCGTCATGGTCTCCGGCGCCGTCAGGCTCGAAGGCCGGCCCGGCGAGCTCCTCGCCCGCCCCGATTTCGAGCTCCTCTTCCTCGGCGCGGCCGGGTCCGAGGCTNTCGAACTCCTCTTCCTCGGCGCGGCCGGGTCCGAGGCTCCGCACCGCACACCGCCCCGGTAAGACGTTCCCATCCCGCGGTCGAGCCCCCGGCCGGGCCCAACCTGGGGGGAGCATTGATGGAAGTTTCCTGTGTCTCAAAGCTTGGGCATGGGGGCATCACCCTTTAGTACCGCATCATGTCGGCACTCAAGGGGCGACCTTGCGCCTGATCCAATTTGATCCGCGAACCCGGCGGTCGACCCTGGAACCACACCTCGGCCCGGCGTCCCCGCGTCGATGTGGCAGATGTGTGCCCCTGTCGTGGCGCCACGGCCTCCAACACACCAGGTCACGACCTGAGAGGCGGTCGAGATGAACGAGCCCGCGCGCGGCGGTAACGGTCACCGTGGCCTGAAGGAGATGGGGGTCGACCAGCAGGTCGCGTTTCTCAACTCGATCTTGGAGTCCTCCTCCGAATATTCCATCGTCGCGATGGACCTCGCGGGCACGATCCTGGCGTGGAACGCGGGCGCCCGGCGGATCTACGGGTACGACGCGGCGGACGTGGTGGGCAAGGCCACCAGCGCGCTCCTGCACCACCCCGATGACGTCAAGTCCGGGCGGGCCAAGGCCATCCTGGAAGAGGTCGTGCGGACCGGGAAATGGGAAGGCGAGCTCAGGCGCGTCCGGAAGACCGGCGCGCAGTTCACCGCCCACGTCACCCTGACCCTGAGGCGGGACCCGCAGGGCGGCCCCGTCGGCTTCACGATGATCTCGCGGGACGTGACGCGCTCCGAGCAGATCGAGCGCGAGCTCCGGGAGTCGCAGGAGTACAACCGCGGCCTGGTCGAGTCGAACATCGACGCCCTCATGACCACCGATCCCCTCGGGTTGATCACCGACGTGAACCGGCAGATGTGCGCGATGACGGGCTACAGCCGCGAGGAGCTGATCGGCACGCCCTTCAAGCGGTACTTCACCGAGCCGCAGCGCGCGGAGGACGGCATCCGCCGGGTGCTGGCCGAGGACCGCGTGACCAACTACGAGCTGACGATGCGGTCGCGGGCCGGCAAGGAGACGGTGGTCTCCTACAACGCCACCACGTTCAAAGGGGCGGAGGGCCGGCTGCGCGGCGTCTTCGCCGCGGCGCGCGACATCACGGATCAGAAGCTGCTGGAAGAGGCGCTCCGCCAGACCCAGAACTACACCCGCGGCCTCATCGAGGCGTCGGTGGACGCCCTGATGACCGTGGACCCGGAGTTCCTGATCACCGACGTGAACGAGCAGACCGTGCAGATGACCGGCTACAGCCGTGAGGAATTGATCGGCACCCCCTTCCCGGACCACTTCACCGATCCGGAGCGCGCCGCGGCGGGCATCCAGCGGACCCTGGCCGAGGGCTTCGTCACCCACTACGTGCTGGTCCTGCGTTCCCGCACCGCCAAGGAGACCCCGGTGTCGTTCAACGCCTCGGTGTACAAGGAGACCGGGGGAAAGGTGCAGGGCATCTTCGCCGCGGCGCGCGACATCACGGAACAGGAGCGGCTGGAGAAGGAGCTGCGGCAGGCCCAGAACTACACCCGCGGTCTCATCGAGTCCTCCGTCGACCCGATGGTGACGGTCGATCAGGACCTGGCCATCAGCGACGTGAACGAGCAGATGGTCCGGCTGACGGAGGCCCCGAAGGAGCGGCTGATCGGCAGCCGGTTCGACGCCTATTTCACCGAGCCCGACCGGGCCGCCGCGGGGGTCCGGAAGACGCTCAACGAAGGCTACGTCACCAACTACGAGCTCACCCTGAAGACGCCCGGCGGCCGCGAGGTCCTCGTCTCCTTCAACGCGTCGATCTTCAAGGATCCCGAGGGCAACGTGCGCGGGGTCTTCGCCGTGGCCCGGGACGTCACCGACCAGCGGCGCCTGGAGCTGCAGCTGCGGGAGCAGCAGAACTACAGCCGTGGCCTGATCGAGGCGTCGGCGGACGCGCTGATGACCGTGGACCCGAACGGCGTGGTCACCGACGTGAACGAGCAGACGGTGAAGCTGACCGGCTTCAACCGCAAGCAGCTGATCGGCAGCCCGTTCGCCCAGTACTTCACCGACCCGGAGCGGGCCCGCGCCGGCGTCCGCACGACCTTCGACGAAGGCGTGGTGACGAACTACGAGCTGGTGGTGCGGGCCAAGGGCGGCGTCGAGACCGCCGTGTCGTTCAACGCCTCCGTGTTCAAGGACACCTCCGGGTGGGTGGCCGGGATCCTCGCCGCGGCCCGCGACATCACCCAGCAGAAGCAGATCGAGCGGGAGCTGCGGGAGCAGCAGACCTACACGCGCGGCCTGGTCGAGTCC
>WNGC01000335.1_pt1 | contig 26653 bp, 22 predicted proteins | sample 5400051 | NCBI WGS metagenome assembly WNGC01 (sample SAMN13153368, study PRJNA577476) | soil metagenome | isolation source: 20 cm soil or saprolite under grassland replicate 2 | place: USA:California | collected 2016-06-15
ATTCTCTCGAGTCGCATTCTTGGTTTGATACGCGAGATGGTGTTTGCGGGATTGTTTGGCGCCGGAAAAAATCTCGACGCCTTCCTGATGGCGTTTCGGCTGCCAAATTTGCTGCGTGATCTCTTTGCCGAAGGCGCACTTTCGACGGCCTTCATCACAACGTTCTCAAAGAAGATTGCGGTCGAAGGCGATCAGTCGGCATGGCGGCTGGCCAACAAGGTGGCGACACTGACGGCCGTTTTCATGAGCGCGGTCACGCTCCTTGGCATCATCTTCGCGCCGCAGTTGGTCGATCTCTTAACATGGGGAAGTTGGTCGCCGGACAAAACCGCGCTGACGATTCTGCTCACTCGAATCATGTGGCCGTTCATGTTGCTGGTGTCGCTCGCGGCGCTCGTGATGGGAATGCTCAACGCGAAACACGTGTTTGGCCCGCCGGCAATGGCATCGAGCTATTTTAACCTCGGCTCAATCATTGCTGGTGTCGCAATTGGTTGGTGGCTCGATCCGCATTTTGGCGCTCGCTCGCTCATAGGCCTGGCAATCGGGACTCTTATTGGCGGTGCGTGGCAATTAATCGGACAATTTCCTTCGCTGTGGCATGTCGGCTACAAGTATCACCCCGATTTTCATTGGCGAGACGAAGGCGTACGAACGGTGCTGACATTAATGGGACCGGCCGTGATCGCTGCAAGTGCCGTGCAGGTGAATGTGCTGATCAACAGCGGATTCGCAGCCAGTCTTGGAAACGGACCGGTGAGCTGGCTCAACATTGCATTTCGGTTGATGCAATTGCCGCTGGGAGTCTTCGGTGTCGCGATCGGGACAGTTACTCTTCCACTGGTATCGAAGAGTGCTGCTGTCGGAAACACCGACGAGTTTCGTGCAATCCTTGCGCGTGGGATGCGGCTGGCGTTTTTGCTGACGATCCCATCGGCCATAGGGCTCGCAATGCTTGCATCGCCGATCATCAGCGTCATTTACCAGCACGGACGGTTCACTCCCGAAATGACGCGACAGACTGCGGGCGCGTTGGAATTTTACGCGGTCGGTCTTGTTTCTTACGCGGTGTTGAAAGTGTTGACGCCTGCGTTCTACGCGATCGGCAAACGCAATACGCCGATGGTCGTAAGTTTTCTGGCAATCGGTGCGAATCTTTTACTCAACTGGCTTTTTACATTTCGACTCGGCTGGGGACATCGCGGCCTTGCGTTTTCCACGAGCCTCGTCGCGACGATCAATTTTTTGTTGCTTTACGTCCTGATGCGCCGCCACACCGGCAGATTAGAGACGCGCCAGACGCTGATCGGTCTGGCGAAGATTTGCGTGGCTGGTGCGCTTCTGGCACTGATTTGCTGGGCAGCCAATTATTGGTGGCTTGATGCGTGGGCGAGCCTTCGCTTCTTTCCAAAATTAACCGCACTGCTCGCGACGATCGTTTTGGGTGCCATGGTGTTTTTCGGAGCAGCTTTTTTTCTGCGGGTCAGTGAAGTGAATGACATCATTGATGTTTTCCAGAGCCGACTTGGAAAACGCAAATTGTAGGGCCGCTGTGCCAGCTCGCGAAAGCGTTCGGAGTTCGCAGAACGGAGCCGGTGAACGCCGAGCTCCATTGATGGGTAGGCCGGTGGCTGAGTAGCGGGAGGGAAGGAGTCAAACGCCCTAAAGTTACCTGAGCGCTTGATCGAGGTCCTCAATCAAGTCGTCCGCATTCTCAAGACCGATCGACAGGCGCAGCAAACCTTCGGCTGAAGTTGTCCCGGGTCCTTCGATCGATGCGCGATGCTCGATCAAACTTTCCACGCCACCCAAACTCGTGGCGCGAATGAAAATTTTCGTCTTCGCGGCAACTGACATCGCTGCCTCGCGTCCGTCCTTCACTTCAAATGAAAGCATTCCGCCAAACATCGACATCTGCCGAGCTGCAACCTCACGTCCCGGGTGCGATTTCAATCCTGGATAGTGCACACTGGCTACGTTTGGATGTGTAGCCAAAAAATTCGCCACTTTCATTGCGTTTTCGGAATGCGCGCGCATCCGCCATGGTAGTGTGCGCATGCCGCGCAAAATTAACCAGCAATCGAAAGGCGAGGGGACTGCGCCGCCCTCGTATTGAATGCTGCGGATACGCCTGACAAAATCATTGTCTGTCTTCGCGACGACAATTCCTCCCAAAACGTCACAATGCCCGCCGAAATATTTCGTCGTTGAGTGCAGGATCAAGTCGGCACCGAGATCGAAAGGCCGTTGCAGCACGGGCGCCCAAGTGTTGTCGCAAACCAAGAGTGCGCCGGAATCACGCACGATTTCTGAGACGGCACCAAGATCGACAACTTTTAGCAGCGGATTTGATGGCGTTTCAGCCCAGGCCAATTTTGTATTTGGCTTCAAAGCTTTTTTCACCGCAGCGAGATCACTCATATCGACGAAATCGGCTTCGAGTCCCCAGCGCAGAAAAATTTCGCGGATCAATCGCGATGTGCCGTAGTAGGCGTCAATGTGTGCCAGGACGTGATCGCCCGGCGCCAATGCTTGAAAGATTGCCATCGTTGCTCCGGTGCCGGAGGCAAAGGCGACTGCAACAGCCCCGCCCTCGAGTGCGCTTATTCCGCGCTCCAACGCCTCTCGGTTCGGATTGTTGTTGCGCGTGTACATGAATCCGCGCGAATACGTCCCATCCACGTCGCGCTCGAAGGTTGTGGACAGGTAAATTGGAGAGGCGACTGCTGCGGTTGCAGGGTCGACACCATGCCCGGCATGAACAGCTAAGGTTTCAATTTTCATTTCGGGCGTGACGATACTGAATTTGAAACACCACTGTCGATCTTTGTGGTGTGGCGTCCGCTGTCCTCAGCGGAGTCTCGTCCCAAGTGTGCTCAGGACAGCGCACGCTACACCAAAGTTTTCGGGGTTGACGGGTCGATTCGCAAAGCGCAAATAGCAGGTTTCCGATGGACGCCCAAGTTTCTCCAGATTCATCCGCGACGATTTACGATGACGAGGTTTTCAGAATGGCGTGCGACCAGTTCAGGGTCATCGCCGATTATTTGAACATCGACAAAAGCGACCGCGAATGGGCGACCTATCCCAAGCGCGCCATCGCCGTGACCTTGCCGGTGCACATGGACGATGGGAGCACCCAGGCCTTCCAGGGATACCGCGTCCAACATCACATCGCGCTCGGCCCGACCAAGGGCGGCACGCGTTTTGCCCCTTCATTATCGATGGGCGAAACGGCCGCGCTGGCGATGTGGATGAGCTGGAAGTGCGCGCTGGCGCAGTTGCCGTACGGCGGCGCCAAGGGAGGAGTAGCCATCGATCCCACGCAATTGTCGCGCAACGAGCTGGAGGCGGTCTCGCGCCGGTACATGCAGGAAATGATCCCGTTCGTGGGCCCGCACACCGACATCATGGGACCCGACATGGGCACGAATGAACAAATCATGGCCTGGTTCATGGACACGTATTCCGTTTACATGGGCTACGCTGTTAATGAAATCGTTACGGGTAAACCGGTCGCCATTGGCGGGACCGAAGGTCGACGCGAAGCAACCGGCCGCGGCGCTGTTTATCTGATCGAGCGCGCCATGAACATCCTGAAGATGAATCCTGAAAAGTGTACCGCCATTGTGCAGGGATTCGGAAATGTTGGTTCAGTGGCGGCTCTTTCGCTGGCCTACAAGAGCGGCGTCAAAGTTGTTGGAATCAGCGATCACACTGCCGCGATCTACAATCCCGAGGGAATAGATGTTAAAGCGGCCGAACAGCACATGCTGAAGAAGGGAAACCTGCGGGCGTTTGCTCAAGACGATCATGTCGATCCAAGGGGATTTCTCACTCTGCCGTGCGACATTCTTGTTCCGGCGGCGATCGATCGAGTGATTACCGGCAAAAACGCCGGGCAACTGAAGTGCCGCATCCTTGCTGAGGCTGCCAACGGCCCAACCACGCCAGAGGCAGACCTGATTCTCGAAAACCACTGGGATGAAATCTTCGTGATCCCAGACATTCTTTGCAACGCCGGCGGCGTGATCGTTTCGTATTTTGAATGGGTGCAGGGTTTACAGGCGTTTCTATGGTCGGAAATGGAAGTGACGGACAAACTGTTCCGAATTCTCGAGCATTCGTTTGCGCAAGTGATCAGGCGAGCCAAAGAACACAGAATTTCGCATCGCACAGCAGCGATGGCCATTGGCGTCGAACGCGTCATCAAAGCCAAACAAGTGCGCGGGTTGTTCCCATGAGCAACCATAAACGGTCTGTTGTCTTGCGGATTCATGCCTCTCCTTTTGGCAAGGGGAGAGGAATAAGGTGAGGTGATCGAAGTTCCGCGTGGCTGACGCGATTGAACCCTCGTCCCACGAGTTCGCAGCCGAATGAAAATTTCTTATTCCGAAGAAACGCGGGAAGATCGACAGCTCGATGTTCTAACCGATGAGGAGAACGGTCTGCGCATTGTTGTTTCGCGTCTTGGGGCAGAGTTAATCAGTCTGGCGCGAATCAACGAAGCCGGGAATTGGACCGGTTTTCTCTATCGCGACAATGACCTGTCAGCACCGTCTAAGGGTTGGGCAAACCACGCGACCGTCATGGGGTATTATCTTCATCGGCTTAAGAATGGTCGCAGCCTTTACCGGGGCCGTGAAATCAAAGGCGGCAATCATGGGTTCCTGCGCTCGAAGACGTGGCGCTTAGCGGGAGCCTCCGATAAGGGCAGCGGTGTTTCATTGAGATATTCGATTACTCCCGAGGATTTCTCGTCTGTTGAATATCCGTTGAAAGTCAGTGTCGATCTGACTTATGAAATCGAGTCGAACACGGTCAGCGTTCTTTTCGAGTTTGAGAACCACGAGCCTGAACTGACGGCGCATGTTTCATTTGGATTGCATCCTGGATTCGCAGCGACCTCGTTCGAAAGTTTTCATCTTCAAATGCCGAAGGGTCTTTACCGTAGATATTTTTCGCCCGGCAATTATTTGTCAGGCGAAACGCGCGAGATCGAATTCAGCGGCGGTGAAATGCCGTTCTCGAAAAGCGAATTGGCCGGCTCGATCATTCTCGAGTTAGTTGATGTTCCGCGGCGACAGTTCTCCTACGTTGATCCGCCGAGTGGCCGCTGGGTCACACTCGATTTGACGGGTGTACCGTATCTAACGTTGTGGTCTGATGGCGGACCATTCTTGTGCATCGAGCCTTGTTGGGGCTTGACGGATCATCACGAACAGCGCGCGTTTGAGGACAAGCAAGGGATTCAGAGAATACCTGCACGCGGCGAGTTGCGCGCGTTATTTAGTATCGCACCGCAGCTGGCCTCGTCCGATTAGACTTGGAATTCGACCTCTTCGGTTTGGGGGGAACTGGAGGGAACAGCCGCACGTTCAAACTACCACACCGAGGGGATCGAACCCGTGGCGCGGCTTGTGGCCTTAAGACCTAAATATGAATATTTTGCTGGTGGCCAGCTCCCGAAACACTGCGGTTTTGAACGCCGGGGCGCTGGACGTTGTGGCCAACATTGACGTTCGCCACGACACCGCCTTTGGCGTCTTTTGATGGTTTCAGGTCCTGCACTTTGATTTGCTTTTTGGATTTCTTTTTCATGTCTGGCATTTTAGCTCTCTTTTATGGGATTGTTTCTTGTTTGGGTTGGGTCAGAGACACCGAACAACAATTGACGGCCGCCTGTAACGTCCTGTTTTGGAATCAGGTCATCGAGACGAATCAACTTTTCTTTGCTGCGCTTGAGCCTTTGATTTCCTGACTCTCCGGCGGGCGCATTCTTTTTGTTCTTCGATGCACTCACTTTTCGTCCTGCATATTATCAGCATCCGTGCCAAGTCCGCGAAAGACTTGGTTGAAACAATATCGAGTGCCCATTAGTCGCTCGATAAGAAGCACTTGAATTCGAAATTCTTCTGCTCAAATCGACGAGATTTCATACCGGCTGGAATAGATGGTTGAGCTGATTTGAGGCCGCCTAGACTCATTTTTGGACAGCTCATGCTTCACTTCTTCGCCATATCTCGCAGATAACGTGCGAGGGTCGAACGAGAAACACCGAGCAACTTTGCCGTGCGCCGCTGGTTCCGATTTGCGTGCTCATAAACGAACTGAACGTGCCTTTTCATGGCGCCGTCCAGTGAAAGATCGCTACCAGAATCATGCTCTTGATTATTACTCGTAAAATCGGAAACCGATTTTCCGGTTTCGGGAAGAAATGCTCGATTGGAGTCTAGATCAGGAGGGAAAACGACATGCTCGGGCAGGATGACCGAACCATTACAAAACAAAGTCATCGTGCGTACCGTGTGGCTTAACTCTCGAAGGTTTCCCGGCCACTCATGATGCAGCAGCTTCTGCATCGCTTCGGGATGAATGGCGGTGATGTTTTTGCCCTCTTTTAACCCAGCCGCCTTTAATTCAGCAGCAATCAAAGCCGGCAATTCCTCCCGCCGCTCGCGGAGTGGGGGAATCAGTAAGGTGAGGCCGTTGAGACGCTGATAAAGATCTTCCCTGAATTTTCCATGCCTTACTCGCTCCCGCAGAGAACAGTTCGATGCGCAAATAATTCGCGCATTGGATGTGAGCATTCGTTCAGAACCGAGTCGCTCAAATTCGCCGTATTCGAGAACACGCAGTATTTTCACCTGAGCAAGGGAACTCATTTCGGAGATTTCATCCAAAAAAAGCGTGCCACCGTCAGCAAGTTCGAATTTTCCTTTGACGCTTTGTTGCGCGCCGGTGAATGCCCCACGCTCATGACCAAACAGCTGGCTTTCGAGCAACGTATCGCTAATTGCCGAAGCGTTAAATGCAATGAACGGCTGACCTGCCCGAGTTGACGAGTTGTGGATTGCGTGGGCGAGCAAAGTTTTGCCGGTGCCTGTCTCGCCGAGGAGCACCACTGGCACATCGGACTTCGCTGCGAGCGCTGCGAGCTGCAAACAACGCGCCATTGCTTCATTGCTTGTTGTCAGGTCTTCGATTCTTAGTTTGGAAAGCGGCGCTTGAGTTGCCATATAGGGCCTATTGCTTCATGCTCTCGCGCAACTGGCGAATTGGTTCAAAGGCATATTCAATCAGGGTCCGGCCACCAACAATAATATGTGCGTCTCCTCTCATTCCGACCCGCAACGGCAGGGTTTGTCCTGTCCGCGGAGAGATCTCAGAACGATCGAGAGATCCCAGCGCAACAAAATGCGAACCATCAGTGGTGGTAACAGCTGATGGACTGATCCAGTCAAGTTTTCCCGTCACGGCACCATAACGCTGGTAAGGAAACGCATCGAAGAAATACCGTATACGCTGGGCAACGCCGAGCTTTGGAAGGCCAGCTTCGTTTAAGGTCATCCGGGCACGTGGTTTCGCATCTTTGGGAGCCAGTTGGCAAAGTACTTGTCCCTGCTGCACAAAACTGCCGACTGTACGCTGATCCATGGAAATGATCACACCTTCATAGGGACTGCGGAGTGTGAGTAAGTTTTGCTGAGTATTTTCCAGGTCTGCTTTCAAAGCGCCGATCCGCATTTTTAATTTCTCAATGTCCGCTCGTTGCTCGCGCAGCTGACGCGCGTGCTCGGTTTCCATTCGCTGACGATCGAGATTCACCTGCTGCAATGTTCTCTGAGCAACGCTCAAATCTTTTTCGGAACCGGCTAAATCGAGCTTCAACTTTATAAGGTCGATTTCCGATTCGCCGCCCAGCTTTGCTAATTTCTCCATCCGTGTGACCAGGTCGCGGCTTGTAGCGGCGTGATTCTCACGGAATTTCACTTCGCTTTTTGCCTGCTCGATTTCGGCCTTTTTTATCTCAAGTTGCGCGGCGCAAGCAGTTTCATACTGGGTGAGGCCTTCTTCCTTGGTGTGTAAATCCTCGGTGAACGTCCGAAACTGGGTGTCCCAGCCCCGGATCTCGTCAGAGCGTAGAACGAACAAATCCTCGCCCGCTTTCACAGGTTGACCCTCCTCAACCGCGACTCGGCTAATGATAGCTTGCCGGGGTGATTGGATTGGATCGGCGCCCGTGGCTGGAATTAGGATGAACCGGCAATGTACGCTTTCCGGCAATCGCATCACGATCGCGATGAACAATGCAAAGAGAAACGCTCCTACTAAAATCCACGCCGTTGCCCTGACAATCCAAGGCGGCGGCTCCTGCGGCAACATTTCGGATTCCGTTTCAAGAAAGCCACGTTGCGTCAATTGCGAGCTCATGGAAAACCTAACTCAGATTCCCAGTTGTTGGCTTGAGAGGTAATAATAAAGCCCACGGTGCGCCATCAATTCGTCATGCGTACCAATTTCGGCGACGCTTCCTTGTTCGAGGACCACGATCGAATGGGCGTCGCGAATCGTGCTGAGTCGATGCGCGATCACGATCGTTGTACGGCCGGCCATTAATCGACCGAGATTTTCCTGGATTGCACGTTCCGATTCCGTGTCGAGAGCGCTTGTTGCCTCATCAAAGATCAACACCGGAGGATTATTGTAGATCGCCCGCGCGATGGCGATTCGTTGCTTCTGCCCACCGGAGAGCGAAAGACCCGATTCGCCAATCTTTGTCTCGTAACCAAGTGGTAAGCGCATGATGAATTCGTGCGCGGCGGCGGCTTGGGCGGCGGCAAGTACGCGATCAAGTTCCGGCTCTGGATCGCCAAAGGAAATATTGCGGGCGATCGTCTCGTTAAACATGTGATTATCTTGAAGAACGACTCCGATGTGCCTCCGAACGTCGCGGTAATTGAGGCTTTTCAGATCGACATTGTCGAAAAATATGGCGCCTTCCGTCGGCTCCAGAAGGCCGGCAATCAATTTGATCAGCGTCGTTTTGCCGCAGCCGCTCCGGCCCACGAATGCCACCATCCGCCCTGGGATCAGATCGAGCGTGATATTTTTCAAGATGTCAGGCGCTTCGGGTCCGCCGTATTTAAAGCTGACTCCGCGCAGTTCAACATGCCCTTCGAGACTATGAACTGGAACCAGCCGGGAGCGATCATGACCTTGCTCTGGTTCCTGCTCGAAAATATCGTTCAGACGATTCAGGAGGACGGAGGCGAACTGCATCGTGTCCCAAACCCCAAGCGCGCGCAGAACCCCCGCGTACGCCATTGCCGTCAGTGAACTAAATGCAACAAAGCCGCCCACGCTTAAGTGCCCCTGTATGACTTGCGTCGCGCCGACCCACAAAAAAATCGCAGTAGAGATAAGGCCGATCGTCTGAAGGAGGCTGTCCCACGACATCACAATGAAGGTCGCTTTAAAAAGTTTTTGTGAGACCGACATAAATTCGTTCAACATCGTGTCGCGAAATGTGCCCTCGGCCGATGCCGCTTTAACAGCCTCGATGCCTTTGATGGCATCGATTTGATGCGAACTGTATTTGCCCTGGCTTTCTTCAACGCCGTGATACAACGGGCGAAGGACCTTCACCGAAAAAATCATTAGTCCGACATAAAGAGGGGTGGTCGCCAGAAACGCGATAGTAAGCAGCGGGCTGTACATCGCCATTAAAATGACAGCGCCCACGAGAAAGACCGCGGCCAGCAAAGCGCCAACTCCTTGTTGCACTGCAAATTGCCGAACCTGCCTGGCACCTTCCAGACGGCGTTGAATGTCGCCTGTTCGGCGACTTGTGAAATAGCTCATCGGGAGGGAGAGCAGTTTTCGACTCAAAAAATCGAGAACTGCGGTATCGAGTCGCACAGCGGCAAACGCCAGCAAATATTCCTGAGCGAGCGTCGAGAGTTGCACGAAAACAATCACTGCGAACATGCCGAGCAGAATTGTCTTCAAAAGGCCGATATCGTTTTCGACAATCACTTTGTCCACGACCATTTGTGTGAACACGGGAAAGAGCAGTTGCAGAAAACTCACTGCAACAGCCAACCCCAGCACCTGGAGCAGAATCACCTTAAAACGTGCCAGAAACGGAAGCACCCAGGCCAGTGTTGGCCTGCTCACCGGAGCTTGTTCGAATGCCGGGGTATAATCGAAGAGCGCCGCGTAGCCCGTCCATTTCTCTTCGAATTCGCGACGTGGAAGTTTTCGCAAGCCAAGCGCCGGATCGGCCACACGCACGAACTGCTCATCGACATCGTAGAGCACGATCCAATGATTGCCTTCCCAATGCACTATCGCCGGCAGCGGCATCATCGGGAGATTGCGCAGCGAGATTTTTAGCGCGCGCGCTGCCAGGCCCAGCTCGTTTGCCGCGCGAGAAAGCGCTTTCAGACTCGTGCCGTCCGTCGCCGTGTGACAGAGTTGCCGAATACGCGCCAGGCTTACCTTCCGACCAAAATGGCGACAGATCATTCCGAGGCTCGCCGCACCACAATCCATCTCGTCGATTTGCGTGAGGTGCTCGATCTTGCGTATGCGTTTGCCGCGTTTGCGGAAGAGGCCTTTTTCATCAGCGAAAGGTTCTTCCTTGTCTTGCGGTGCGGACGACGGTTGACGCTCGAGCTCGACTTTATTCTGCACCTGCGTTTCCGCCGGCAACAATTCGGTAGTAAAATCCAGTGGAATGCGCGCTTCTGTTTTTGCCTGGTAAAGCGCAAGCCGCTCGCTCAACAGCTTGTCGAATTCGGGAAATCGACGCCGCAAATCCTGCACCGACTGGAGTTCAAGCGCTAACAGTTGGCAGTCCGAAAATGCTTCAACCGATGCAGCGCGCGGCGATCCATTCAAGATCGACAGTTCACCAAAGAAATCTCCTGCCCGATAAAACGCGAGATTGCGTACTTGCCCATCGACACCAGCGAAAGCGCGTGCTCGTCCCTTTTCAATGATGAAAAGAGGGCCCGCACCGTCCGCCTCGCGAATGATCAAATTACCTTTTTGAACGCTGAGCGGCTTGAACTTCTCGATCATGCTGCGCAGCACCGGCGTGGGAAGCCGGCCGAAATTGCTGAACTGATAGAGAAAACTCTGTACAGCCCGATTACGGCCAGTCGTCTCGATAGATTGCTTTAAATCAGGCTCCTGTGTAACCAGTTGCAGAAAGTCGTCGCGGTCAATCCGCAGAACATCGACCGCCGTACTACAGCGCACTGTCGCGTTGCGGGTTCCACCTTCAGCCAATGCCGCTTCTCCGAACGAGTCGCCCGGTTTTAGAACCCCCAACGGGATTTCTTCACCATCAGGTTTGATCTTAACGGCGCGCGCGCGGCCTCTCGTTAAGACGTAAAATGAGTCGGCTGCTTCATCTTGCTTAACGATAATGTCGCCGAACTCATAGTGTTCTTCCTGTAACAGCGGCTCAATTGCGGCAAAATGTTCGTCAGAGATAAACCGAAATACTGACGAGCGCCGCAGAATCTCGCTGTCTTGTGTCTTCACTCTGTTGGAATAGGAGTCCCAAGCCGTCGCCTGGTGTATTTGCTGGTGAGCTCGGAGAAATGCCGATCTAAGAGTCGTTGATCGATCCGCGATTTGACGCTTGGATCGTCGGAGTGCGGCTCGATCTTTTTAATAATGCGACATAGTTCGAATCCGTCCCCACGCGCGCTCGGTTCGAGCACGGCTCCCGCTGATACGCTTAGGAACCTATGCTGGGCATCAACGGGAAGATCTTCCAAGACGAAATCCACGCGGCGGTACGGGTAACGTCCTTCAGTCGCAACTTCCTCCATCGACATGCCGTCTTCACGCACACAAAATAGCGCTTCCTTAACCGCGTCGTGCGATTCTAGTTCGACTACTTCAGTTTCGAATCTTGTCAGAGGCAATCGCAACGCCATTAATTCGCGTTGACGCGCTTCAGGGACGAGCAGCGTATTGCGATGCTTTTGGTACGCGGCTTCAATCGTGAGCATTTCATCTAACCATTGCGAATCACGGTTCAGTTGCTCCAGCCAATTCGCCAGTTGCGCCGATTCAATGCCATTCCGATGCAAGAATTTTCGCTTCTCGGCCAGAATCGCATCTGGGGTTGATTCTTTTCCGGCGCAGCGTGCGGCAAGACGCCACATTAAATCACTGGTCATTCGGTCCAGTTCTCCGGACAGAATTAGCTCTTTCAGGAACGACTCCCGTAACTCGACCGACGCAGAACTGTATTCTATTTCATCCGGAACAATTTCTTCATCAAGCGTATTGGCATAATATTGACGGGCAAAATAGTCCGTGAAGTCATCAAGCGTCAGGCCTCGATTTGCCAGCCATCTTTGCGTTTCCTCTGTAGTAATCAAATCGTATTCATAACGAAAAGCTTCTGCTGCACTGGAAATTGAGGACTCATCTAAATCCAGGTCTAGTTCATCCCCGCGTTTTTCCGCTTCGACCTCATCGAGAAATTCCTTCCATTTTACGTCCAGTTCACCCCGGAAAAGGGCTGCGTCGATTGCGTCGCGCGCCGCATATTCCTGATCACCGCAGGCGCACACGATCAGATCGCGATGTAAAACCGACTCTGTGCTGGGCATCGAAGTGAGCTTTCTACATCCTTTTGAGAAGAAAGTCGAGCCTGTGTTCAAAACTGAAGCACGGGGCTCCAAAAGTAAGCCCGAAGCAGTGCCAATCTGAACTGTGACGCTTACTCGGTTTCTTCCAACGAGTCATAAATTTTGGTGACGAATTTCTGTGTACGCACTAGCTGATTCACCCCAAACAGCCCTGGCTCTTTCACTTGGCTTCGAAAGCTTGGCACGAATCCTGATAACTCCAGAAGAGTGAGGTGATTATACAACGGAAGAACAAAAAAAGACAAGAGAGGATAGTATGAGAAACAAAAACAAAGAAAACAGTAAAGTGCCGAAGTCAGCCAAGACCAGGCTCAGTGACCTGACACCGCAGAAGCAGGCGCGTGGTGGTAAGATACCCGGAGGCATTGCTGTAGGTGGTGGCCCAGCGCCCACACCGCCCGGGCAATTCCCGCCTGCCAACGCCGCCGTCGGCGGCCCGCCGCTGAACAGGTAAATCAATAACTGCTTGAATTGCACGTGCAACTCTCTAAGTGCTTGAGTTGCACGTGCCGGAAGGGTCGACTCTTAGGTGGGGGACTGCGCAGACTTTGCATTGGCTTCCGGGGCCGGCCTTCAATGCCAGCGCAGCTGTTTGATGCTAACCCTCATCAGTTTCCGCCCGTCGGCTCGGTTGCGCCTATGCCAGCCCGGGTCCGAGTTTTGGCGTGGTGTCGGAAAAACCTGGTTGTCCTTCTTATCTGCTCGTAAGCAGCGCAAAAATGAGACGATTGCGTCGCGCGATTCTAAGTCCGCATCGCAACAGCTCTCGCTGAGCTGAAGCACATACATCCGGCTGAAACCTCCAAGGGGTGTTCAAAATCGAAGCACGGGGGGCCCCAAAAGGAGGCAAGAGCAGTGCCAATCCGAACTGAGACGCTCACTTTGGTTTCTACCCACTAGTCATAAATTCTGGGTAATGAATCGTCTGCATAAGCGCTGTGATTAACCCTAAACAGTGGTGTTCTTTTAAGGTTTTTTCATTGAATTGCAAACGTTTGGCACGAATCCTGATCATCCCGGAACGTGAGGTGATTAAAACACCGAAGAAACAAAACAAGAAAGAGAGAATAAAATATGAGCAACAAAAAGAAAAACAAAGCGCCGAAGTCAGACAAGACCAGGCTCAGCGACCTGACACCGGAGAAGCAGGCGCGGGGTGGTAGGATACCCGAGGGAGGTGGCGGTCCGGATCCCGCATTCTTCCACAAGAAACGCGTCGCCGGCTCCGCTGCCGGGGGGATAATTCTACCTCCGCCGGCTCCGTAGCCAGGCGGATAACTTTACCTCCGTCTTAACTGTTTGAATTACACGTGCAACTCTATAACTGGGTGAGTTGCACGTGCCGGAGGTCGCCTTTTAAGGCGAGAAAGTGCGCGCAGACTTTGGGTTGGCCTCGGAGGTCGGACTCCAATGCCAAGGCGGCTGTTTTGATCCTAACCTTATGAGTTTCCGCCCGTTGGGTCGGTAGCGCCTATGCCAGCCCGGGTCGGAGTTTCGGCCTCGCGTCGCAACACATGTTGTCCTTCTTATCTGCTTTTAAGCAGCGTCAAAAATGAGACGAATTGCATCGGGCGGTTCCAAGTTCGCATCGCAACATGTCGGCTGAGGTTACAGGGCAAATTCAACTGGAGACCGCGCATGTTTTATTCATCGGCGTTGTTAGTTGTTCGAAACTTTCGTTAGCGAGCAACACACAGCTCTCGCTGAGGTGACGCACATACCTCCGGCTGATCTCCCCAAGGGTGTTCAAAACTGAAGCACCGGGGCTCCAAAAGTAGGCCAGAGCAGTCCGATCCGAACTGAGGCGCTCACTCTGTTCTGCCTACTTGTCATTAAATTTTTGGTAACGAATCTCCGCATATAAACGCTTGGTGATTAACCCCTCAATGCGGTAGTTCTTTTAGGTTTTTTCCTTGACTTCGAAATCTTTGGCACGAATCCTGATCATCCAAGGATGTGAGGTGATTAGAACACCGAAGAAACAAAACAAGAAAGAGAGAATAAAATATGAGCAACAAAAAGAACAACAAAGTGCCGAAGTCAGACAAGACCAGGCTCAGTGACCTGACACCGACGAAGCAGGCGCGTGGTGGAAAGCTTGGACCGGGAGGCAACCCAGCGCCGACGCCGCCCTATGTGACGCCGCCCGTGGCTGCTAATCCCAAGAAACACCTAACTCTGTAAGTGCTTGCATTGCACGTGCAACTCTATAACTGCTTGAGTTGCACGTGCCGAAGGTCGCCTCCTAGGCGAGGGACTGCGCAGGCCTTCGATCGTTTTGACCAAGCGCAGAGGTAAGTTTCGTTTTTTAATCTCTCGCCTGAAGGCGGTGGCCAGATTGACCAGGGACTCGGTCCTCGCGATCAGCTGCATGATCGAAGTCCCCAACGCATAGAGGTCCATAGCTTCCGGGCTGGCAGAATTCCATGACCGCCTCGATGGTGTGTAGCCCGGAGTAGCTCCCCAGGGTGGATCTGTTTCATTTAGTCGGCACGCGCCTTCGAAATCTAGCGCCCGCAATTTGTGGTCTTTCCTAACTAAGAAGTTAGTGGGCTTACAATCACGCCACGCCCACCCGGCCGCGTGAACGTCGGCAACGATCTGTGCCATCTGCGCGCAATAGTTCAGCATCCGTCGAGTTGACATTCGGTGCCCGCTGGCGAGCACCTTCTGCAATGATCTTCCGGAAATGCATTCCATTACCAGATAGTAACAACCGTTCGCCCGAAACGTTCTCATGACTCGGGGCAAAGCAGCGATACCACTCGATCTTAGAAATTGCGCTTCGCGTTTGATTCGAATGAAGCCGTCCCGACCCAGCCAGTCTGTTTCTCCATGGCGCCTTCCTTCTTTAATGACACAAAGTTTCGCTCGCGCAGCCGAAACGTCGCGGGCTTGGTAAATTCCGCCTCGCCCCCTCTGAGTAAGCGCCTCATAGCGAGCGTAGTCAGTTTCTAATGGCGTAGCGAGCTCGAAGGCAGGGCGGGAGCGCACTGATTGAAAAGGATCGGTTAACCAAGGTGGAACTGCGGTGCGAGGTTGCCGCAAGTCCGGGACGAGCTTGCCGTCCGGGCGCGCAATTGCAAGCACTCGCTTCTTGCGAAAAGTGGTCTTGAGATGCAACGAAAAACTGCCGTATCGGTAGTAAACGCGGGATCGTTTTCGCAGGGCGTTGTCGTAGGGAACCATTGGCGCAGGGAATTTGGCAGTCAGAGCGTGAAGTTTGGATCCAATGGCGGCTGCCGCTTCTACCGACTGTGGGTAAACGGTAACAAACTTGCCTATCTGACAGAATCCGTAATAAATGCCAGAATTAAGCTTGTGTAACTCTGCAAGCGACTTGGGCGCTTTGAACAAGATGTCGCACCTCTTCAGGTACGGAGCGATCGAACGGAAAATGGGACACGCAGAAAGAATCGTTCCCGAAACGTGAAGCTTCCAGCCTTGGAGCGGATCATCGGCGTTGCGCTCGCGGCTGCATCGCCAAATTGACCGTTTGGCTCCAATCGGCAGGTAAGCGTCGCATAGCTGTTGCCATTCGCGTTCCGCTTTTTGAGCTATTGCTTTCAGCCAGTCGTCCATCGTGGAAGTGTTCCAGTTACTTAAAACACAATACTGATGAACCCCGCAGAATTTCGCCGTCTTCTGCTTTCATCGCGCCGAAACAGGAGCGCCAAGCCATCGCTCGACATGCTTGCTGATGAGTTCGGAAAAATGACGATCGAGCAGTCGTTGGTCAATCCGCGCCTTTACCCGTGGGTCGTCCGGGTCTGGCTCGGTCTTTTTTAAAATACGGTACAGCTCGAATCCGTCGCCCCGGTCGATAGGTTTGAGCACCTGTCCAGCCGAAACGCAGAGGAATTGTTGCTGGGCATCGATGGGAACGTCTTCCAACAGAAAATTCACTCGTCGAAAAGGATATCTTCCCACGGTGGCAACCTCCTCCATCGACATGCCGTCTTCGCGCACACAAAACAGCGCTTCTTTGGCGGCATCGCGTGATTCGAACTCGATGATTTCGCCTTCGAATTGCGTCAGAGACAAACGCAACGCTGCCAATTCGCGTCGCCGGGCTTGTGGTACAAGCAGGGTATCGCGACGGATGCGATACGCTGCATTCATGACCAGCATTATATTGAACCACTCGGAATCGCGCCCCAGCCTTTCCAGCCAATCGGCAAGTTGCGTCGGTTCAAACTCGTTACGATCAAAAAACTCTTGCTCTGCGATTGCGATAGCCTCTGAATCTGGGTTCTTTTCAGCGCAGCGCGCGGCCAGGCGCCACATCAATGCAGTCGTCATCCGGCCCAACTCTCCAGAGAGAATCAATTCCGCTAGAAACAACTCGCGTAACTCAGGCGACGCGGAATGATACTCTACTTCAACTGGAACGATCTCTTTAGTAAGCGCATTCGCCCGGCAGTGGCGGGTAAAGTAGTCAGTGAAATCATCAAGCGTGAGGCCACGGTGCGCTAGCCACGCTTCTGCTTCCTCGGCAGTGATCAAATCGTATTCGTAGCGAAAGGCTTCCACCGCACTTGAAATCGTGGCTCGATCTAAATCCGAGTCTAGTTCCTCGGAGCGCTTTGCAGCTTCGACTGTTTCGAGAAATTCTTTCCATTTTACGTCCAGTTCGCCCCGGAAAATTACCGCGTCGATTGCGTCGCGCGCCGTATATTCCTGATCACCGCAGGCGCACACGATCAGATCGCGATGTGACACTGATTCTGTTCTGGGCATTAAAAAGAGCTTCTATATCCTTTTGAGAACAGAGTCGAGCCTGACTCCGCCTCCCGGTGTCTGGGTGGTGATTTGACCGCGAGCGCAATCGCACCGTTCAGTTGCCAGTATGCCAGCCGCTTCACTTCAAGCTTTGCTCGCGAAATCGATTGATTATGCGGGAATGTTCCCGCCTTGCAGTCTCGATCTCGAATCAGCGCTGCGAAATCAGGCGCAATATGTGCGTTCATCGGATGCGTGGATGCTCGGCGCATTTGTTCTTCCCGTTGAACAATTCGAGGCAACCAGGCCACTCCTGTCAGAGTTCGATCCGTCACATCCGTTGCGCGTCGCTGCGCTTGGCCCCAGGACTGCAAACGCGGATGCATTCCTGGACGCAATGGACAAAGCCGATGCGGCGATTCGTTGGTTGTCGAGCAATGTCGACCTCGTGGCGATTAGTCACCTGGAGATGTTTTTACCACACGATATGGATCCTGCCCTGTTGGACGAGGCGAGAGCGATTCTCGGTGATTTACCAGCTTTCTGGGAAGCATCGCCGGATACAGCGCAACAAACGATTGCATTGCTGGCCGAACACAATTCCGATGCCCACTCGGCAACGTTCGGTTACAAGTTGCGCACCGGCGGAGTGACAGCTGATGCATTTCCCACCTCAGCGCAAATCGCCAGCGCGCTTGTCACACCTGCTACGCATCAGCTCCCGATCAAGTTTACGGCCGGATTGCATCACCCAATCCGGCAATTTCGAGACGAAGTAAAAACAAAGATGCACGGATTTCTTAATGTGCTGGGCGCTGCAGTGCTCACTGCGGAGAATCAATGGACTGCGCACCAAACTTCAATCATGCTCGAGGATGAAAATGCAGATTCGTTTTCGTTTACCGACGAATTTTTTGCCTGGCGTGAATGGAAGATCAGTGTGGAACGGCTGCAATATCGCCGGAAATTCGTGGCGTCATTCGGAAGTTGTAGCTTCGACGAACCCCGCGAGGATTTGCGCGCTCTCGGACTTCTTTGATCACAACGAAGATCGCGAATGTCTAAAGCGGAAATCAAATAACTCTTCGTGTCCTCTGTGATCTTCGTGGTTAAATCCTAAGCATGCCTCTCCGTTCATTCATCGAAGTTTCGCCCGATTCGCATTTTCCTATTCAAAATCTGCCCTTCGGAGTTTTTCAACCCAAAGACGGCAGGCCGCGCGTGGGCGTCGCCATCGGCGATTTTATTGTCGATCTTTCCGTGCTCGAAGAGCTCGGTCACTTTCAATCGCCGGAATCTCGAAACCAAAAAATCTTCTCGCAAGATTCGCTCAACGGGTTTCTTGTGCTGGGACGACCCGCCTGGCGAAAGACGCGCGAGATTCTTCAACATCTTCTGTCTGTTGAAACGCCAACGCTGCGTGATGACGCGCGGTTGTGCGAGAGCGTTTTTCACGCGCAAAAAGACGTCGTGATGAAGCTGCCGGTGCGCATCGGCAACTACACCGATTTTTATTCATCTTATCATCACGCGCATAATGTCGGGACGATGTTGCGCGGGCCGGAAAACGCGCTGATGCCGAATTGGAAGTGGTTGCCGGTCGCGTATCATGGACGCGCCAGCTCGGTCGTCATCAGTGGGACTGACATCCGTCGCCCGAGCGGGCAGACCAAACCACCGGATGCAGCGTCCCCGAGCTTTGGTCCGACGAAAAGCCTCGATTTCGAGCTGGAAATGGCCTTCCTGATCGGGCCCGGCAATTCGTTAGGCGAACCGGTGCAAATTGACCGTGCATTCGATCATATCTTCGGCCTTGTTCTGATGAACGACTGGAGTGCACGAGACATTCAGGCGTGGGAATATCAGCCCCTCGGGCCGTTTCTGGCGAAGAATTTTGGCACGAGCATTTCACCCTGGGTAGTCACGCTGGAAGCGCTCGAACCATTCAGGAAACCGTTGCCGCCGCAGGAGCCTGAGCCGCTTTCTTATTTGCGAGCTAAAAATGATTCCACTTTCGACATTCAACTTGAAGCACGCTTGCAAACTTCATCGATGGCGGCGCCGCACATCATCAGCCGCACAAATTTCCAAAATCTTTACTGGAGCATCGCGCAGCAACTGGCCCATCACACCGTCAACGGTTGCAACCTTCAGCCCGGCGATTTGCTCGCGAGCGGAACAATCAGCGGATCGACTGAAGAATCGCGCGGCTGCATGCTGGAATTAACGTGGAGGGGCGCGAATCCATTAAAGCTGCCGAATGGGGAAACCCGCAAATGGCTTGAAGACGGCGACAGCCTCGCCATCACCGGCTGGTGCGAAGGCGACGGCTACCGCGTCGGCTTCGGCGAAGTAAGTGGGAAAATCTTACCAAACTCGAGACCTCAGTAACGCACACGGACTAGAAATAATCCTTCGGCGGGCGCGGCAAAGCGGGCTGGGCCCGCCTGACCAGATTCAAGCCGCGCAGTGACATCTTCGACGCGCATTTTGACGAGTGCGCATTTTACCAGGGAGCCGACGATCAGTCGGACCATCTTGTAGAGAAAACCGTCGCCATCGAAATCAATTGTCACGCAAGGACCTTTTTGCGAGACGCGCACAGAATAGATTGTGCGGATCGTGGTTGTTTCAGGTTTCCCGCGATTGGCAGCGAAGCCGGCAAAATCATGTGTGCCGACGAAATGTTTGGCAGCCGACTTTAGCAGTTTCAGATCGAGCGAGCGCGGGACATGCCATGCACGACCGTACTCAAATGGAGGCAAAACAGGCCCTGACCAGATTCTGTAACGATAGATTTTTCCTTTTGCCGAAAGTCGCGCGTGGAAATCGTTCGAGACATACCGGCAACGGAGCACGCGAATTGCTGGAGGTAGTAACGCATTTAGCGCTTCGACCCAACGCGCTGGTGCCAAAAGTTTGGTAACGTCGGTGTGTGCGTTTTGCGCCAGTGCGTGGACACCGGCGTCTGTTCGTCCTGCCCCGTGAACACGCACGGGCTCGCCAATGACGCACTCAAACACGCGCTCCAGATGATCTTGGACGGTGTTCCGATGAGATTGACTTTGCCATCCTGCGAACGGCGCTCCGTCGTAAACGATGATCATTTTGAGTCTTCGGGACATGGCAATTTAAGTGATCGGTGATCAGCGAATAGTGATCGGCAGCAAGATTACCGATTACTTTCTGCACCCGCGTTCACAGCGCGGCTGTCTAAATAGCTTTGCAAAATCATTTGAGCTGCCACTTGATCGACATAGCGACGGGTGTGGCGCGTTTTCTTACCTGCGTCACGCAACGCCCGGTGTGCTGCGGCCGTGGTCAGCCGCTCATCCCAGGTCACAACCGGGCAAGCCAGGATCGCGCGCAGCTTTTCGACAAACTCCAACACTTCAGTCGCAGCCGTGCCCATCTGGCCATCCATCCGCTTCGGTAACCCGGCGACGACGTGGTCAACTTTCCTTTCCTGGACGATCTCCGCAATGCGGGATAGCGCCCGCGGATCCGCTGGAATGGTCTCGAGCGGATGCGCCAGCAACTGTAACTCATCGGAGATTGCCGCGCCGATGCGCGCCCGGCCAAAATCGAGAGCCAAAATTGGATTCATTGCGCGTCACATTATTGCAATTCCGGCGGAATTTTGCCGATGAGGTCTTTGATCCTTTCAGCTTCGTGCCGGTGACAAATCAAAAGAGCGTCCTGCGTCCGAACGACGATCAGGTCATGAACTCCAAGGAGTGCGATGGTTGTGCCGTCTTCCTCGAAAACAATGTTGTTGCTGGAATTGAGCGTAGTCAGGGCGCAATTCGCGGCATTTCCATTCTTGTCCTTCTCAAAGTAATTCGCCACTGCTCTCCAGCTTCCGATGTCGTCCCAGTCGAAGCTGGCCTCGACGACAAGAACGCGATCTGCTTTTTCCATGATCGCGTAATCGAATGAGATACGCGGCAGTTTGCTGAAGCGCTCGCGCAAGGCTTTCTCGAAATTTTCCGGAGCCCGCACCTGGGAAATGAAATCAGCCAGCTCCGGCGCGTGACGGTTGAATTCGCGGAGCACTGTAGGCACCGACCAAACGAACATCCCTGCGTTCCACCGGAAATTTCCCTTTCGCAAAAATGATTCGGCTAGGTCGAGGTTGGGTTTTTCTCGAAAGCGCATGACCCGATGAATTGCATCGTTATCGGCGCGATTGCGCAAATGGATCGGCTTACCCTGCTCGATGTACCCGAACCCCGGACACGCCCAGGTCGGTTTGATGCCGATCGTGACAAGCTCGCTTGTCTCCTCGGCTGCGTCGGCAGCCAGAGCGAGCGTTCCTTGAAAAGCTGTTCGGTTTGCAATTCGATGATCGGCGGGTAGGACGAGCATGATGGCTGCGTGATCGCGAGCTGCCACCCAGCCAGTGCCGAGCGCGACGGCAGCGGCCGTATCGCGTTTGGCCGGCTCGGCCACAATATTCTCCTTTGGAAAATTCCCGAGCAGTTTGCGAACTGCGCTTTCCTGTTCTGTGTTCGTCAGGATCAAAATGCGCTCGCGCGGGATAAAGCCCTCAAGCCGCCCCAGAGTTTCTTCGAGCAGAGTTTCGGCTGAGACCAGGCGCAGCAATTGTTTGGGCCGCGCCCGCCGGCTCAACGGCCAGAACCGTTCGCCGCTGCCACCGGCGAGGATCAGCGCGTAGATCGAATCAGGCATGTCAGTGCGAAAATCGGAGGATCTTTTGGTGGCGAAAATTGCCGTTTCTTTTTCCGAAACGCGACGTATATGGTAGGCGATGTCTTTCCCCATATCCATTTCAAAAACGACCGAACAGCTTCCTGTTGATCCGCTGCTTGTCGTGACGCGCACCGCGATTGGACTTGGCCTGGGCCTGTTGATGGCCGATAAAATCAAACCCTCGATTCGACAGGCAGCAGCGATTGCGCTCGTTGCAATTGGTGCTTTGGCGGCGGCGCCGTGGCTCGTGAAAATCACTCTCGGACAGATCAATCGGCCCGAATCCGAATGGGGCAGCCGCGCCCGCTTGCGTTCCATTCGCGGCGATTCCGGCTACAGCGACGATTCAGAGTTCTATTAATCGATCGTCGTAGGGGCGTTTGTGTCAACGCCTACCTAATTGCCTTGGTCTGCGCCGCGCGGCGAGCACCACTGTAACCGCGCCGCGAGTTTACGGATTCTCGGCAATCGTCACGGACTCGGGCTGGCCTTCTGGATTGCGTCCCACCAAATCGGGATTCACTTCTGCCACTTCGTCCGCAATCAGACCAAAGGCGATGGTTTGGCTGGCGTCGTACTGCTTGTGGTAACGGAAACTTACCGGGTTAAGTGAGAGAGCAAAGTCCCGGCGCATAGCTGTCGCCGCAATCAGTGATCTCTCACCACCAAGTGCACGCGACTCGCAGACCGGCATCAACGATGCCCGCTACAAAAATGCCTCGGCGACAGAATCTGCCAGCGCCTTGCCTTTTCGAGTTAGCACGACATTGCCCTTCGATTGGTGAAGCAATTCGAGCGCGATAAGCTCATTCGTTTGTTGCGTGAAACCTTTCAGCTCCGAAGCGGGGACGCCGTTGCTCGTGCGCAGCGACAACGCGATTCGCTCCGTGCGTTTCATTTCGTGCGTCAGAGTTTCGGTCGATGCCGAGGGGGATCGGCCAGCAAATAGGCGATCAATATAGGCGCGATAATCGCAGACATTCTGCCAGCGCTGCATACCGACGGTTGAAACTGCGCTCGGGCCGATGCCCAGATAATCTTTGCCAAGCCAATAGGCATAATTGTGAACCGACGCGAAGCCCGGACGCGCGTAATTCGAAATTTCGTAATGTTCGTAGCCGGCATTTTCCAGCGTCGACATTGCCAGCTCGAAAAATTCGGCGTCGCTGTCTACGTCCTGGCGAAATTCGCCGCGCGCGTGGCGCAGAAAGAACTCCGTGTCTTCCTCGTACGTGAGACAGTAGGCGGAGATATGATCAGGCTGAAGAGCTATAGTTTTCTCCAAGGTCAGTTTCCATTGCTCGATGGTCTGGCCTGGTAATCCGAACATAAGATCCACATTGATGTTCGAGAAGCCGGCTGCGCGCAGAAGTCGAAACGATTCTTCGGCTTGCCGCGCGTTGTGCTCGCGTCCGAGCAATTTCAGTAAGTCATCGTTCCACGACTGAACACCGAGGCTGATCCGAGTTATTCCAAGGCTGCGAAGCAGCGCTGCTTTGCGTGCTGACACGCTCCCGGGATTCGCTTCAATCGTCCACTCCTGAAGTGAAGAGAGATCGAGATGTTGGGCGAAGCGCTTGAGCAGAAATTCCAATTGCCCAGTAGTGAGCGCGGTCGGCGTTCCGCCACCGAAGTAGATGGTTTCAGGCAAAATCGCAAAGCGTGTTCGTAGCAGATCGAGATCGCTCAAAATCGCCTCGCAGAATCGCGAGGTCTGCGAACGATCGAGTAAATCCTTGTAGAACGCGCAATACGGACAGATCCGTGCGCAAAAGGGGATGTGGACGTACAGGTGGCGGATTGGACTAACCGCTTCTGCTGAGAATTGTAGGGCGTCCGCCGCGGCGGACACCATCTTTTGGATCTGCGTTTCATCGAAATGGCCGGCACATCTTGTTTGCGTCGTGCCAGAGTTGTGATTCGCAGGGTTACCCATAAAATCCATCAGTCTTTGTTGTCATTCCGAGCGGAGTCGAGGAATCTCTGACTGCTAACATTGAGAGATATCTCAACTTCGCTCGACATGACAAAACTGCGAAACGTAGCGCTGGTTCTGTTTTGCGCCACCGCCTCCGCGCTGGCGCAAGCACCGCAGACCGCGCCGACACCTTCGGTTGTCTATTCTGTGCATGATTCCCGCGCTATCAAAGATTACAAGACGAACCCGCGCGTCGTGCATGAGATGGTGAACCGGCTTGTCCTCGCCGCCACTGGGCAGTCCGACGTAGCGAAAGCATGGGCATCGCTCGTTTCGCCAAACGACAAAATCGGAATCAAGATCTGCGCAGCGGGCGGCGAGCTTTTCACCACGCACCACGATATCGTGAATGCGATTGTGGACGGACTTGCTGCAGCTGGTCACTCCCGCAGCAGCATTATTGTGTGGGATCGTTCTCTTGGTGGAATCAAGGGAGCCGGCTATAGGCCGGGAACGGATCGTTACCAGCTTCAAGCGATTGCGCCGCGCGACGGATATGACGCGAAAACAGTCCTGTCCGCGCCTTTACTCGGGAAGCTGGTCTGGGGCGATTTCGATTACACAGGTGACATAACGAAAGTGCCTTTTCTCTCTGACACTGAGAACACCAGCAACGTAAGTCACTTTTCAAAGATCCTTTCGAATGACGTTACCAAGATCATCAACGTCCCGGTCATGAGTGTTAGTGAAACAAACGGAATCGCCGGTTGCATTTACAACATGACAATCCCGAACATCGACAACTGGCGTCGTTTTGCACAGGGCTCTCGTTTTGGCGCGGAAAGTCTTGCGGAAATTTATTCTAATCCGCTCATCGCAAAGAAAGTCGTCTTCAATTTGATGGACGGCCTCATTGCTCAATATGCTGGTGGCCCGCAACCGCAACCGAATTATGCGGTTCATCATGCAACGCTTTACGCAAGCAGAGACCCTATCGCCTTGGATGCCCTCGCCTTGAAACGCTTGGAGGAATGGCGCGCACGCGGAAGTCTGCGGGAAATCCATCCCCTTGCGACTTATATCGACTTTGCCAGCCAGCTCGGGCTTGGTAACTCAACATCCAATCGAATCGAGCTAAGAAATATCGGGCGATGACTTCTCGCACTGTAGCCGGGGTCGCTGACCCCGGCCGTCAAAGGCGGCGGTTACAGACAGTGATTTTGCGCTCGGTCTCCCGGTCATTTTATCTTTCAATCCGATTTTTACCGGCGCAGTTACGCGAACCGATTGCACTGGCGTATCTGCTGGCGCGATCCACGGACAGCGTTGCCGACACGACGGGAATTTCCAATCTCGTGCGAATCGAGACTCTGAAGATGCTCTCGGACGGAATTCAGGGGCAAGCTTCGCGTGACGTGGTTGTAAATCTGATTGCTTCTTTTGTCCCGCTACAGGCCAACAAAAGCGAGCGACAACTGCTCGAGTCTTTGCCGGATTGCCTTCATTGGCTTGAGCAAATAGAACAGGCCGATCGTAACGACATTCGTGTTGTGCTCGAAAAAATTACCCGCGGCCAGATGCTTGATCTGGAGCGCTTCGAGAATCCGGAGGAAATTCGCGCGCTCGGAACCGCTGCCGATCTTGATGAATACACGTATCTGGTTGCCGGATGTGTCGGTGAATTTTGGACCCGGCTCTGTTTTCGGCATGTTCGGAACTTCGCGAGCCTCAGCGAGGATGAGATGCTGGCGTTGGGCAAGCGCTACGGAATGGGGCTTCAGTTGGTCAATGTCCTGCGCGACGCCGGCGCCGATCTCCGTGCCGGCAGATGTTACTTCCCCGAATACGAGTTAAACGCCGCGCATCTGACCGCATCGCAGATTCTGTCGGACGCAAAACGTTTCCACCCGATTTATCGAACCTGGCTCGAGAAAGCAAAAGCCGGGCTGGAGTGCGGATTACGGTACACGCGCGCAATCGAAAATCGCCGGGTCCGCGGTGCGACGGTTTTGCCGGCGTTGATCGGCGCGCGCACAATTTCTCTATTGGATGCCGCTGGAGCAGCAGCGTTGCAGCAGACGGTGAAAGTCCCGCGCCGCGAAGTGCGCGGAATGATTTGGTCGCTAGCCCTTGCTCTCGCATCGCGGAACCAAATCGACACCATGTTCGAACGCGCGAAACTGTAGCGGCGGCCTGTGACCGCCGACTGTAATGGCTTTCGGCGCTCACAGAGCGCCGTTACAAAAAATAGTTTCGTTGTCGTTCGGTGATCGGTCGATCGAGTCGCTCCAGCACTTGAAGCATGTCTTCCCAAACTTTGCGTTTTTCGGAAGGCGCTTGGTTTCGCAGCAAGTAGGCTGGGTGATACGTGATCATTAGCGGGATGCCGCTGTAAGTGTGCCACTGGCCGCGCAGTTCCCGCATCGTCCTTCGCGACCCGAGCAGACCTTCCACGGCCACTGCGCCCAGCGCGACCAAGACTTTCGGCTGAATAATTTCGATTTGCTCCGCTAGATAAGGCCGGCACGTCTGCATTTCTACGGGCGTCGGCGGGCGATTTCCAAAGGTCCCCGACGGCGTGTCGGGCCGGCATTTTAGGACATTCGCGATGTAGACGTCTCCACGGGCGAAGTTCATCGCCTTGATAATTTTTGTCAGCAATTGTCCGGCGCGTCCCACAAATGGTTCGCCTTGCTGATCCTCATCCACCCCGGGCGCTTCGCCGATGAACATTAAGTCAGCGTCCGGATTACCTACGCCGAAAACGGTTTGAGTCCGCGACCTAGCGAGATGCGCGCATTTTTGGCAAGCGCAAACGCGTTCACGAATCGGCTCGAGT
>WNGC01002330.1_pt1 | contig 26635 bp, 24 predicted proteins | sample 5400051 | NCBI WGS metagenome assembly WNGC01 (sample SAMN13153368, study PRJNA577476) | soil metagenome | isolation source: 20 cm soil or saprolite under grassland replicate 2 | place: USA:California | collected 2016-06-15
CGTTCTCGACAATGTTCTGCAAGTTTAGGTCGACAGTGAGATGGACCTGGTAGCCGTTGCGCGGCGTGCGTTCCTGACCTCGATAAGGAACGATCTCCTGGCCGACGCGATTGTGTTCGACGTAGCGATATCCGTCCTGCCCATGAAGATATTCCTCCATCGAAGCCTCCACGCCTTGGATGCCACGATGTTCGAAGTCTGTGAATCCGATGACATGACAAAGCATGGAGCCATTCGGATAGATTCGGGTGGCGTCATTTTCGAAATAAATTCCGCGCAAATTTCTGGCGAGAAGTTTTGCCCGCAGCGCGGTCGCCAACGACTCCGGCACTTCACGCTTGATCACGATGTATCGGCGCTCACTATTTAATTTTTCCGCCAGCTGCCTAGTGGGAATCCCCAGTTCACTGCCGACAAGATCAACAATCGCCTCCCGATTATTAAGATGAGTAGCGTCACCTACTACAGTTTCGACCGGCACATTGTGCGCGAGAACCTCATTGTTCGCGTCGAGGATCGTGCCGCGTTCTGCATAGATGGTTTGTTTGTAAACGTGCTTTTCAGCAGCAAGCCCCGCGTACTCGTCGTGCTTGATTACCTGAAGATAAATAAGACGAAACGAGAAGGCGCTGAAGAGCGCGATGAAAACGCAGCAAACCAGTGCACAACGGCGTCGGCTATGCGGGTTCATCTTGTTGCGGGTTCGTTCACGACGGGTTGAATTGCGTTTTCATCCGCTTGTCGCGCAGGAACCGTAAGTCGGACAATGTCGCGCTCGGAAATCGGAATCATTTTCAAGTATCCTTCTTTCAAGCGACGCTGTAAGGCCGAGCGCGAGGTCAAGGCCGCAATTTGCACACTGGCAACGTCATTCTGCGTCCGAAGGCTGCTGAGCTCGTTCTCGACCGACTTCTTGCGCTCACCAAGATGGTAGAGTTGCAGCGTCAAATACCACGCGCAACTTTGCAGTGCGTGAGCGCGGATTGGTGCGTTGCTCGTCTTCACTCGCCTCCACCGGTTTTGCTGTAATTAACTTGAGATCGTAATTGGGGTTGCGCTGCGGCGCCGGCCACTCCGGTCGGTCGAGCCATTCCCGGCTATGATAACGAAAGAAATTTTTAACGATCCGATCCTCCAGGGAATGAAAAGCGATAACAGCGATGCGCGCACCGGTTTCGAGTCGTGCCGTCAAAACACGCAGGCCTTCTTCGAGTGCGCCGAGCTCGTCATTTACTTCCATGCGTAACGCTTGAAAAACTTGCGTGGCCGGATGACGCCGACCGTGCCGGCCGACGACCTTCTCGATAGCACGCGCCAGTGGGAGGGTCTCGCGGAACGGGGATGTCTTCCGCATCTTTACAATTAAGCTCGCGACTCGACGCGCAGCCGGTTCCTCTCCGAGCTCGCGAAACAAGTGGGTCAGTTGTTCTCCGCTGTATTCGTTAACAACGGTGGCAGCGGTCAGTTCATTCCGTGGATCCATGCGCATATCGAGCGGGCCGTTGCGCATCAAGCTAAAACCGCGCTCCGCATTTTCGAGTTGCCGGGACGAAACGCCAAGGTCAAGAAACGCACCACCGATCTTGCCAAACCCGAGCTCGTCCAGAACCTTATGCGCGTGCCGAAAATTCGCCTGCTGTACAGCGACGCGCCGACCGAACTGTGCCAGTTGCTCAGTCACATGTTGGACCGCATCGGGATCTTGATCCAGTGCCAGGACATCGGCACCAGTTCTTAAAAGCGCTTCCGTGTGCCCACCGCCGCCACAGGTTCCATCGACGACAAGAGAACCTGGCTTTGGTGCGAGCAACTCAACGACTTCCTCCGCGAGCACTGGACGGTGATAGATAAAATCCTCCATTTCCTGCGCCTCCTCTTCGAGAATCAGCGGACCAGTCGCGAACCACACAGGCCGCTCAAAGAGCAATGTGTTCATAAGGTTTCTACAGGCCGATTACATTCGCGACATGCTGATAAGTCGGCGTTTCCTCCTCGTGCGCCCGTTTCCACCGGTGTAAATTCCAGATCTCAAAACGCCCTCGGCCGCCAACAAGAGCAACTTCGTCCTTCAGTCCGATCTTTCTGCAAAGCTCCTCCGGCAAAACGAGGCGGCCCTGCCGATCCGCGATGCCATGCTGGGCGCGCGAATGCAGGTGCCGCAAGAAAATGCGCCGATCATGCGCGGAAACGGCTTGGTTCGATTCTACCGCTGAACTCATCCCGCCAAACTCCTCCGGCGACATGACGAGGAGAAACAGATGATTTGCCTCCGGTAAAAGGATAAACTCTTCGGCTTCATCGCGACGCCAACGGGATGGAACCGTGATGCGATTCTTCTCGTCAATCGAATGGCGAAACTCTCCGGCATAGAAGTGCTGATGTGGAGAAAGGGAATCCATGCGTAAGTGGAGCTGGTCCATTTTTCCCCACTTGACCCCACTTTTAACCACTTCTCGGCACAGCGGTCAATAAAAAAATAATGCCTGTTTGCAGCCCCACCCCTCACCCGTAAACTCCTCGACGTATGAAACTTTCCCCGGTTCAGTCGACGATCGGCTGTGCCCTTCTTCTATGTGCGGCTAAAATCGCATTCAGCCAATCTCCAGAGCGACCTGAGAATGGCGACGTCAGAGTAACCGTATCTATGAACGCGGATGGCTCACGTACTGTTTACGAATTCGATGGCACCCAACATAAGGCCACCGCGACCACCACCGGCGAGAATGGCAAGCTTCGCGAGAAAATTCGCTACGAGATCGATGAAGCGGGTCGTTTTTCAAGCGGCACGATTTTCGGACCTGATGGCCACCTTCGTTTTAAGAGCCTGTACAAATACGATAGCTCTGGTCGTCTGCAGGAAGAAACTCAAAACGCAGAAAACGGGACCCTTCTCCATAAGATTGTTTACACCTACGATCAGACAGGTAAGCGAACTGGTTATTCGATCTTTGATACAAATGGCAAACTCGTTGGTCGCACAGTCGCGGGCAGCCCAAGTCCGAAGCGAAAAAAATAGCGCGGCGCTTTGTCACTGGGTTTTCGCGCCCTCAAAGGGCGAAGCGCGAGCAAGGCCAAGGCTTCTACGATGACTTGCGACCTCCGGCAAAAAGGTCTAGAGAAATTGGCGTGATTGATTATATTCAAAAGGGCGGTTTGCTAATGTGGCCAATTCTGGCCTGTAGCATCATTTCGATCGGCGTTTTCGCCGAACGCCTCTTTTACTTCCATCGAGCAACAATCCACGTCGGCGAATTCCTCAAGGGTCTCTCGAATCTTATCCGCCGCCGAAATTTCGCGGAAGCCCTGCATGAATCGGCCGGTACACCGGGACCGGTCGCGCGCGTGATCCATTCCGCTATCATCCGGCACGATGCACCACGATCGGAATTGCGCGACATTGTCCAGGAGGCGGGCCAACTCGAGGTGCCGAAGCTGGAGCGATTTCTCGGGGTGCTGGCTACGCTCGCTTTTCTCGCTCCATTGCTCGGTTTACTTGGAACGGTTGCCGGGATGATCGATGCGTTCGGCACCATCGCCTCGAGTGGGGGTTATGCGACGGTGACTGAGCTTTCCAGCGGCGTTTACAAGAGTTTATTGACAACCGCAGCGGGCCTCGTCGTGGCCACGCCGACCTTTGTCGCTTATAGCTATCTCTCATCGCGCGTGAATACCATGCTGCACGACATGGAACGCGCCGGCATTGAGATCGTCCACATGTTGACGGAGAGTCGGCCGATCAGCGGTATCATCAGCTTCCAACGACCTGAGGAGACGGCGGCCCAATCCGAGGCACGTATCGATTCTTGATCGACACTCAGTCGATCCCCAAATACTGCAGCGCCCTCATGAAGCTCGGCCGAACGAAGGAATATAACTTCGGCTGGCTCGTCCTTTTTGCGCTGGTGGACGTCGCTTTCCTCCTGATTTTTTTCCTCCTACTCAGTTCGAATTTTATTTTGCAGCCGGGCATTTCCGTTTCAATGCCGTTCTCACGTTTTACGCTTGGCCCGCAGACTAATCAGCAAATTATCAGCATCACCGGCGGCGCAGTCCCGGCGATTTACTTCCGGGAACAAAAAATCACCCTTGAGCAGCTCGGGCCCTTGCTAGATGCAGCCAAGCGTGAAGGCCACTCAGTCATCATTAGAGCCGACCGTCTGACTCCATATGAGACGGTTATTGAGGTGACAAACGCTGCTCTTGAACACGGCATCACGTCCGTCGCGCTGGCTACAACTTCGTTGCGATGAATGCCTCCATCTCTGGGCCAGCTGTCGAACCGCTTCTTTTCAGTTGGGAGCCACCTCGGCGGCGACGCGCAGCGATTACCGCTTTTCTGGCGCTTTCCTTAATCGCGCATGCCCTGTGCTTCTATGTTTTTCAAATTGTATATCCGACGACAATCTCGTTGTTGGCACCACCAGCTCGCGTTAGCGTGATTACGGCCAATTCTGAAGAAGGCCGAACGCTACTCCGTTGGATCGACGCGGAAGACCCAGCACTGGCGTTTACAACTCAGCGTCCGGCCGAGGCGAGACTGCGCGCGTTACCCAAGGTTGAGCATATTCCATCTTATGTAGCGGTGGAGCCTTCGTTGAAACAGGTTCCACCACCAGTAGCCGATCTACGCATCCCCAGTTCGCAGCCAGCAGGCGCCGTGCAGTTTGTCCATCGACAAATTGCGCCTGCCATTAGTCCGAGGCAAACGTCTGCTTCGTTTTCAAAAGAGCTCGATGCTTTTGGCGCTCCGATTTTGCCGGATCGGAGTTTTGCCGCATCCAACGACGAGACCCCTGAAGCGATCCGGTTCCGTGTTGCCGTTAGCGGGAGGGGAGAAATCCGATATTGCTTTCCTCTCAATTCGTCTGGTGACCCGGCCTTGGACGAACAAGTGCGCCGTTATCTCACACTCTGCCGTTTTTCCCAAAGCCCGATGAGCGGCGAGAAAGTCGATCGCTCTCTAACTTGGGGAATCGCGACAGTTGAATGGGGGAATGATGTGGCCCAGCCACAACGCCCGCCGACAAGCTCCCCTACACCGTGATTCGCGTCAGTCTTGCGGCGCTAGTCACGATTTATTTGCTGCTTTTTCTTGCGGCGGTTTTTCTCTTCTGGATAGTGGGAGAGTGGAATCGCCGGCGCCGAGAGCGCCGTGCTTTACAGCATCGGTTGCGCTGCGTGATTTGCGCGTTCGAATGAATTTGAGGATCGAACGGACGCGTTGCTTCCCCGGTGCCCGCGCTGCGGAAGTTTAAACGAACGATTTAAGATGGAGCGAATTTAAAGATGGGAATGTGGATCGGCCGCAATCGTAAAGCACGCGTGACTTACGGGTTCGACGAGATCGCGCTCGTGCCCGGCCGTGTAACGATTAATCCAAATGAAGTGGACATCACTTGCCACTTGCCGCGAAGAGAGGCAGCCCCACTCGCATTAAAGATTCCAGTTCTCGCGAGCGCGATGGATGGAGTTGTCGATGTGCGTTTCGCCATCGCCATGGGCAAACTGGGCGGACTCGCCGTTCTGAATCTAGAAGGAGTGCAAACGCGCTATAAGAATCCCAAGGAAGTTTTACAAAAAATCGTCGAAGCGAACAAAGCCGATGTCACAGCGCTGCTGCAACGAATTTATCAGGAACCAGTCCAAGAAGATTTAATCGCGGCTCGCGTGCGCCAGATCAAAGACGGCGGTGCGCTGGCCGCGGTCAGCTCCATTCCGCAGCGCGCAGCTGAATTTGGCAAGATTGCACAAGAAGCAGGAGCCGACGTATTCGTAGTGCAAAGCACGGTCTCCACTGTCCGGCATATTTCTTCCGAGTACAAATCGCTCGATTTGGAAAAATTTTGTCGCGAAATGCGAATTCCCGTGATCGTCGGAAACACTGTTGGTTACGACGTGACCTTCGAGGTCATGGAGTGTGGGCCTGCCGGGGTATTGGTCGGCGTCGGACCGGGAGCCGCCTGCACTTCGCGTGGTGTCCTCGGACTGGGCGTTCCGCAAGTCACCGCGACCGCCGACTGCGCTGCGGCGCGCGATGCTTATTTCAAAAAAACATCGCGCTACGTGCCGATCATTACCGACGGCGGAATGAGCAGAGGCGGTGACGTTTGCAAAGCGCTGGCGTGCGGCGCGGACGCCGTTATGGTTGGCAGCGCGTTTGCCAAGGCGCAAGAGGCGCCTGGCTGTGGCTACCATTGGGGGATGGCCACTCCGCATGCAAATCTTCCACGCGGGACGCGCATCAAAGTTGGCACTACCGGCTCGCTGAAACAAATCCTTTTCGGCCCAGCGGAAGTTGATGATGGCAGCCAAAATCTAGTTGGCGCGATCACGACTTGCATGGGCAATGTCGGTGCTCACGATATTGCCGAATTTCAGCAAACAGAGATTATCATCGCTCCTTCCATCAAGACCGAAGGAAAACTCTTCCAGACCGTGCAAAGTGTCGGGATGGGAACAAGTTGAGCGAAACTGACAGGTGACAAGTGAAATCGAAAAGTTAATTGTCTCTGACTGCTTTCCGCCCGTCGGCAATCACTCTCTACTTACCACTCGATTATGACCGATCGCAGAGTCGTCATCACTGGGTTGGGCGCCGTCACGCCGATTGGTAACGACGTGGAGACGTTTTGGTCGAATCTGAAAAATGGGGTCAGCGGAGTTCGCAGAATCCAAGCGTTCGATACGACCGGATACGACTGCCAGATCGCCGGAGCAGTGCAGGACTTTGACCCAAAGCAATTCTTCAAAAATCCAAAGGACGTCCGGCGCACGGATCGTTTTGCACAGCTCGCTATGGCAGCGGCGAAGATGGCGCTCGAGGACAGCGGGATCGAGGTCGAGAAATTGAGGGGACGAGATCGCTTCGGGGTCATTGTTAGCAGTGGTATCGGCGGCCTGAAAACGCTGCAGGATCAGCACACGATCCTGTTGACACGAGGGCCATCACGAAATTCCCCGTTCACGATTCCGATGTTAATCAGCAATATGGCGAGCGGACTTATCTCGATGGAGTACGGGCTGCGGGGCCCGAACATGTGTATTGTTACCGCCTGCGCCACATCGAACAACGCAATCGGAGAATCCTGGCGGATCATCAAATTCGGTGACGCTGATGTCTTTCTCGCGGGTGGCTCAGAGGCTTCGGTTGTCGCGATTGGTCTCGCCGGATTTTCAGCAATGAAGGCGCTTAGCACGCGCAATGACGAGCCTGAGCGGGCTTCCCGGCCGTTCGACCGCGACCGCGATGGTTTTGTCATGAGCGAAGGCGCAGGAATCCTGGTGGTGGAAGAACTCGAACACGCGAAGGCGCGTGGCGCCAAGATATACTGCGAACTTACCGGCTACGGACTTTCTTCGGACGCTTACCACATGACCGCGCCGCCGCCAGGCGGCGAAGGTGCGGCACGCGCCATGCAACTGGCACTCGAACATGCGCGCATATCGTCCGACCAGGTCGATTACATCAACGCGCACGCTACCTCGACGGACATTGGCGATATTTGCGAAACGCGCGCGATCAAGCACGTCTTCGGCGAACGCGCCTATAAAGTCCCCATTAGCTCCACCAAATCTATGACCGGCCATTTATTAGGGGGCGCCGGTGGAATAGAAATGGCGGCGTGCGCACTCGCCATCCGCGATTCGGTGATTCCGCCGACAATTAATCTCGAAAATCCTGACGAGGAATGCGATCTCGATTACACCCCAAATATCGCCCGGGAAAAAAAGGTGCGTGTCGCGTTAAGTAATTCGTTCGGTTTCGGCGGCCACAATGCCACTCTCGTCGCCGCCGCATTCGAAAAATGAGTTGGCATCACCGCGCTGACGCGGCAGCTTAATCCCGCGCGGGCATAGCTTAATGGTAAAGTTCCAGCCTTCCAAGCTGGCCATGCGGGTTCGATTCCCGTTGCCCGCTATTGATTCGGCGCGATCAACTCGCGATTCCGCCAGGTGAAGCCTAGCCCGGAATAAATCGTAAGCGCCACTGTAATCCAAACCAGAATCGGTCCAGCTTCGTCTCGTGCCCGCAGCCACCATGTCGATGTTTCACTCGCATATCGCAATTCGGCCATCGAAAGAAGTGCGAGGAAAAAAATAACCGTGATGATCTGCCACGAAGTTTTCTGCTTGCCGAGCCGTTCCGCTGGAAGAACTCGACCCTGCGCACTCGCCATCAGACGCAAACCGGTGATCAAAAAATCGCGGGCCACGACCGTTGTGGCGGCCCAAGCAGGCACAGCCTTCAACGGCACCAGCGAAATAAACGCTGCTGCCATCATGATCTTGTCCACGAGCGGGTCCATTAACTTGCCAAAATTTGTAATCACTCCGTAGCGCCGCGCGATTTCGCCATCAATGAAGTCGCTCAGCCCAGCAAGCAGAAAAATCAGAAGTGCGGAAGTGCGCGCGTACTGCCAGGAAGAATTTAGCGCCAGAACAAAAAGAACCGTGAGCGCCAGCCGGCTCAAAGTGATTCGGTTCGCCCAATTCATACGCGTGGAATCAAATCGGTTTCGATCTCCCGATGGCGCTTCCTACCCGTTGCTCCTTCTTTGTCGATTTTGAATTTCGGTCGTTTCCAAATCGGAACCTTCCTCTTCAATTCATCCACCACCCATTGGCTCGCCCGAAATGCTTCCGCGCGATGGCGGCTCGCCACCCGCATAAAAAGCGAGGCCTCGCCTGCAGCAATAAATCCAGTTCGATGGTGAAGGACAATGAGCTGAAGCGCGAATTTCTCAATGGCCTGCTGCGCAATCCCCCTTAATTGATGTTCAGCCATTTCGCGATGCGCTTCGTATTCGATCCCATCGATTTCTCGTCCCTCCTCAGAGCCGCGAACGATTCCCAAAAAATCGACGACCGCGCCAGCCACAACGTCGACATCATCGCTTGGCGCTGCGAGCTGCCCTTCCGTCAATAGAATTTCGCAAACCGGATTTGCCATGTGCTCTAACTGCTCGCAGAGTGGGTTTCTTCTGTTTTGAGGCGTTAGATAAGAAGATACTAAAATGACCCCGAATCAATGTGATATTGGCCTCATCGGTCTCGCGGTAATGGGCGAAAATCTCGTCCTAAACATGGAATCGAAAGGATTCTCGGTTGCCGTCTTTAACCGTACTACCGAAGTGACAGACAGATTTGCGGCAGGGCGTGGCAAAAACAAAGACATTCAACCGACGCGTACGATGGAGGAATTTGTCGCCGCGCTGACGCGCCCTCGCAAAGCGATGATCATGGTGAAAGCCGGTGCGCCGGTGGATGCCGTCATTGGACAGCTCGCGCCCTTGCTGGAGAAAGGCGACGTCATCATCGACGGAGGAAATTCTCTTTTCACGGACACCCAACGGCGCGGCAAAGAATTAGAGAACCGCGGAATTCATTTTGTAGGCTGCGGTGTCTCCGGTGGCGAAGAAGGCGCGCTCAAAGGTCCATCCCTCATGCCCGGCGGCTCGCGCGAATCCTGGGAAATCATCGCACCCATTTTCCGCAAAATTGCCGCGCAAGTGGATGGCGAACCGTGTTGCCGATACATGGGACCGGATGGCGCCGGCCATTACGTTAAAATGGTGCACAACGGCATCGAGTACGGCGACATACAGCTGATTTGTGAAGCTTATGCAATCCTCAAGGACATCGCGGGGATGGACGCTCCGGAACTTGCCGACACCTTCGCAGAATGGAACAAAGGCGAACTCGACAGTTATCTCATTGAAATCACGTCCCAGATTTTTCGAAAAATCGATCCCGAAACAGGAAAGCCGCTTGTCGATGTGATCCTCGATAAAGCCGGCCAGAAGGGAACCGGCATCTGGACGCTTCAATCCGCGATCAGGCAGTCTGTCGTCATTTCGACAATTAACGCCGCCGTCGAGGCGCGCGTTATCTCGTCGCGGAAAGAGGAGCGCGTGGCCGCATCGAAAATTCTGCCGCAACCGAAGGCCCGAAAGTTTAAAGGCGATCGGACGCGTCTCATCAATGCAGTGCGTGACGCGCTTTATGCGTCCAAGATTGTTTCTTACGCGCAGGGAATGGAGCTTCTCCGGGCCGCGAGCACGGAATACAAGTGGAACCTCAATCTCAGTGACATCGCCACCATTTGGCGAGGCGGCTGCATCATCCGCGCAAAATTTCTGAACCGGATCGTGGAGGCGTATCAGCGCGATCCCACCCTGCACAATCTTCTGCTCGATCGCTATTTTACGAAGATCATCCGGAAAACGCAGCGCAATTGGCGCGTCGCCGTTTCAACAGCTATCAAGCACGGCGTCGCCGTTCCTGCGTTTTCTGCGTCGCTCGCTTATTTCGATAGTTATCGCCAAGCGCGTTTGCCGGCAAATCTCTTGCAGGCCCAGCGGGATTTCTTCGGCGCGCACACTTACGAACGCATTGATAAACCCGGTGTGTTCCATACCGAATGGATCGAATCTGAGGGCAAGTCAGTCGAAAAAGCGACCGAACCGAAATCGCCCCCGCCTCATCACGCCGGCGAGTAATCTCAAATGGTAGGGACATCGCGCTGCGATGTCCGCGGACGGTGCAGCGCGCGTTCCCTGCCTCAGTGAAAATCGTGCGACTTGCTGCTGGCAAGTTCTTCGTGCGCCAGAGGTCGGATTTCCCGCGTCTTGATCAAAACAACGCCATCGGAATTCTGCACTTCGCCTTCGATGAGCAGAAATGCTTCTTCAGTGATTAAAAGACGAAACCGCTCGAACAAATTTGGATCGACAATCGCATTTGAAACGCCAGTCTCATCTTCCAAGCTGATAAAAACAAATCCTTTCGCTGTTCCGGGACGCTGACGGCAAATCACGTTGCCGGCAATCTGGACAGTTGCGCCATGTCGCGCCTGCGGCAGATCGATCGCCCGCCAAATATTAGGCAACCGTTCGCGCAAAAGTTTCATCGGATGTGGGCCAATCGTCAGATTCATTGTCTGGTAATCTGCCCGCACGCGTTCTGGCAGTGTCATCGGCGCAAGCGGCACGTTGTAGCCGGGATCGGTGGTCCCAGTCGGGGACAGCGTACTCGTTGAAGAGCCGGGATCACCGATCCCGGCTACAGCAAACAGCGCCTCTGGCGCTTGTTCCTCTACCCGCCACATCGCAGCCCGGCGATGCTCAGCCAAACAATTGAGTGCGCCGAGTTCGGCAAGCGTACGGAGTTCCTCTTTTGAAAGCGGCACGCGCCGCTTGAAATCGTCGAGCGAATCGAATTGCCGGGCTTGACGTTGTTTAACGAGTTTGTCTGCGTGCTCCTGCCGCAATCCGTTTACCACGCAAAATCCTAATCGCAGAGTATCGTCTGAAACGACCACGCAACGCCATGCCGATGTTTGCACACAAATTGGTTGAACTTTGACGCCATGCCGGCGTGCGTCTTTGACAATTGTCGCCGGCGTGTAAAACCCCATCGGTTGATTGTTGATGAGACTCGCATAAAACTCCGGCGCGTGATGGACTTTCAAATACGCGCTGCCATAGGCGAGAATCGCGAAGCTGATCGCGTGCGATTCGGGGAAACCGTAGAGCGCAAATGACGAGATCGATTGAATGATTTTGTCGATCTTGTCCGGTGCGACGCCTTTGCGTTCCATTGCCGCGCGGAGCTTGACGCTGACTTTGTTCATCCGCTCTTCAGAGCGATGGAAACTCAGTGCGCGACGCAACTCTTCTGCTTCGTCCCCCGAAAAATCCGCCATCACCATGGCGATCTTGAGCATTTGTTCCTGAAACAACGGAACACCAAGCGTGCGCCCCAAGACCGGTTCGAGACGCGGATCGAAATACGTGACCAACTCGCGGCCCGCGCGGCGCGCCAGATAAGGATGCACCATGTCGCCCTGGATGGGACCAGGCCGGATGATCGCCACCTCGATCACAACATCATAAAAACATTTCGGCTTCATCCGCGGAAGAGTCGCCATTTGGGCACGACTCTCAATTTGAAACACGCCGATTGTGTCGGCTTTCTGCATCATTTCAAAGGTGGCGGCGTCATCTTTTGGAATGTGAGCAAGATCGAGAGGGCGCCCCCGCTCGCGACACAGCTCAAACGCATCTTGCATCACCGACATCATCCCGAGCCCGAGCAAATCGACTTTCACGATGCCGAGATCTTCGCAATCGTCCTTATCCCACTGCGCGACGACGCGCCCCGGCATCGACGCGTTCTCCAGCGGCACAAACGAGCTCAGCTTGTTCTGACAAATAATCATCCCCCCGGAATGCTGGCCAAGGTGTCGCGGCAAACCATAAATCGCCTGATACAGCCTAACGAAAGCCGGCATGCGCGAATGTTCCTTCGGCAAACCAGCCTGTTCGATCTGCGATTGGAGATCGAGCGTGTGCGGAAAATCGCCGTTCGCGAACAAATGCGAGAAGCGATCCAGAATGCTCGCCGAAAAATTTAGGGCTTTCCCGATTTCCCGCGCGGCGCTCCGGCCGCGATAAGTGATGACGTTCGCGGTCATGGCCGCGCCGTGTTTGCCATAACGGCGATAAATTTCCTGGATCACACTCTCACGGCGATCGCCGCTGGGAAGATCGAGATCGATATCCGGCCACCCTTTGCGGCTCTCGTTTAAGAAGCGTTCGAAGACGAGATGATTGCTCACTGGATCGACCGGCGTGATCCCGAGACAATAACAGACCGCGCTGTTCGCAGCGCTGCCCCTACCCTGCACCATGATGTTGTGTTCGCGGCAAAAATTCACAATGTCCCAGACGATCAAAAAATAGCCGGGAAATCCCAGCTTCGTAATGAGCGCGAGTTCTTCCTCAAGCTGACGTTTCACCTTGGCGCTGATCGCCGCGTAGCGTTGCTGCGCGCCAAACCAGACGATCGTGCGCAGGAAGGAGTCCATGTTGTGTCCAGCCGGAACGGGAAATGATGGAAATTCATAGCCAAGATTTTCGAGAGAAAACGCGAGTCGCTCAGTCAGGTGCGAGGTGTTTTCAATTGCTTCCGGCAAATCGCGAAAGAGTTCGCGCATTTCGCAATCGCTTTTCAAATGCCGATCGCTGTTTCGAGTGAGCAATTTCCCAGCGGCATCCAGGTGCGTGTGTTTGCGAATACAGATGAAAACATCGAGAACCTCCCGGCCGTAAGGCCTGGCATATTGCACGCCATTTGTCGCCAGGATCGGCAATCGATAATGATTCGCAAGATCGAGAAGTTGACGGTTAACGCGTTCTTCTCCGCGAAGGAAGTGTCGCTGGATCTCTACATAAACGTTATCACGACCAAGAGCGTCGATTAGAAACTGCGCGCGATCCGTAGGTTTGTAGGACGTTTGACTCATTCGCGCCCGCTCACTCGCCCTGACGGGCTGCCCGTCGATGTCGCTCGCGTCCCCGCGGCTCCATTCTGCGAAACGCCGGGAAAGACTGGCGTCTGACACAGACGCCCTACAATTCACGATCCGAGACACATCAAAGCGAAGAAGCGATTCGTTAAAAAACGCGACCAATCCGTCGGCAAATTCCGGCATTCGCTGCGCAAATGCGCCTGGGTAAGGAGTTGGCACAAATTTTTGTAACCGGTGCGGTTTGCGACTAGGACCGGAAGAATCGCGCCATCTTCCATGCTCAACTCGCAGCCAATGATTGGCCGCACATTGTGCTCGCGTGCTACGACGGAAAACCGTTGCGCGCCGTAAACGCCGTTGCGATCAAGCAACGCCATGGCCGGCATTCCGAGCTCGGCTGCGGTCTCAGCTAATTGCTCCGGAAATGATCCGCCCCGGAGAAAGCTAAAAGCGCTGCACGCATGAAGTTCGATGTAAGGGGAGCGCACGCGCCTCGCGTGCTGGCGATGGCGCCCTCGCCATCGCGAACTTTCTCTGGTAGCGACCCATTCATGCGATTTATTAATCATAAATTCCGTCGATCTCCCAGCCGTTCGGATTTTCATGGCAACGCACGATAGTGCCGTCGTCCAATTGCAAATCCCATTCACTTCGCGACCAAATCTTTTCATCCCACCAATTTCCGGAAGCCAGATAAGGGCCACGTTGCTCTGCGACTTTGCCGTTAGCCTGCCCTGAGCGACAGCCGAATGGGTTCGCGCTTCGAAGGTGAGCGGGAATATTTTCTGACAGAAAAACGGATGCAGATACGGCAGGTCGAAATCGTCGCAACGTAATTGTAGTGTGCGCTGTCCTCAGCGCATCGGAAGCTGAGCCGCCGGGGACGGCGGCCTCTACAGTTGGTTGATTGGAGAAATGCCAACAAAATGGTTCGAGATGAAACGCATCGGGCCGATGCGTTTCTTCCAATACCGGCGTGCCAACACGATCGACGCCGAGCAATGCAGTCAAGCGCGCGAGTGTTTCTGATAATTGATTCGGGTTGCGTAATGTCGTTTCAAATAATCCGAATTGTTGCGAGTTTGGTTTGATCGGGTGCGCCTGCAATGAAACTGCAATGATCGGATGTTCGGACTTAAAATTTTCCAGGTGCGTCTGCAGCATCCGAAAGAGAAGATCGACATCGTTGGTCGATTGCGGAATTTTGAAAACGCGTTCGTAACGCTGCCTGTTCGCCGCAGCGAATCCGTCCTGCCGTACGGCGGGCGGATTGGCAAAAGTAATTCGTAAAGTCAGTTCTTTTGCGACTAAGTAAATTCCGCTTAGCCGCACCGCGAGTTGCTCCAAAAAACGGCGCAGCATAAAGAGAAGCGGCTCGGCTGTTTTAATTTCGTTTTCAAACTCGAAGTTTTCCTCGAATGACTCAGACGGTCGGACGAGCCTGAGCGGCCGATTGGATTGCCCGTTCGCGCGCTCCCACATTCGAACTGCTTCGGGACCAAGCCGGGCCCCGAGCTGCTCTTTATCGAGGGCGACGAGCTGCCCGAGAGTGTGAATCCCCCACTTGTGCAGGATCGCTAATATTTGCTGGATCTCATCTTCTCGATTTTTTGCCGCCGCGGAATTCGACTCAGCAGAGCGCTTCATACGCTCAATTTAATGCCAAAGGAAATACGTTCAAATGAACAGTTTTTCGGGCAACGTCAGATTATTTCATTGGACATTTACGCTGGGCTTGCATGAAACCGCGGCCATATGGCCTAGTGATGATCCAGTTGTCGAAGGATTACTTCTTTTTCCACTCAGCGCCGCGTAAAGCTTCTGACACGCGGCGTAAATCGAGACACATCTGTTTGCAGATTTTAACGGTATCTCATTTCTCCTAGTTGCCTTTTTTCAAGGCAGCGCCACCGAGTAGCGGCAGCACGAATAGGTTTGCCAAGATGTCAATGACACAGCCGGCAAGCACGACCAGACCGAAACGCTGCGTCGGCGGAAAATCGGACAGGACGAAAATGGCGAAGCCGGCAGCGAAGATCACGTCCGAATAGACAATCCCGCGCCATTGTTCTTCGCGTCCAGCGACCCAGGCCGCCCAGCCTTTCTTTCCGTCGCGTTGCGCACGGCGAACGCCAAAGACAAGGTGAATCATCGAGTCGATGGCTATGCCGATGCAAACGTTCGTGGCCGGCGCCGAGATGACGTCCATCGGCACATGCAGCCAGCCGATGCCGCCAAGCATGCACAGCGGCACGAGCGTCAAGCTCACGATCATGGCCACGGCGCCGCGGACAGAACGAGCGACGATCCACGCTATCCCGATGAACAGAACATTCAGCCAGAAAAGGCCGGTTACCAAACTGGAAGCGACAAGCTGTGCCAGTCGACCTTGCAAATAGTAAATGCCCCCAACGAGTGGTGTTTTGAATCCATGCGTCCGAGCAACCGAACGAAGATCATCGACGACATCGACGCGATATTTGCTACGGCGCGCCTCGACCATGCGAAGGAGAAACACCGCTTGTGTGCGATCTTCAGTGACAAAACTTTTGGCCACCCGAGCGTATTTCGGCTGCTCCATGATCTCCATCATCTTTTCGTAGCTCAGGAAAAATGAGAACGGCGTCCGGTCGCCTTCGGCCAGAAGGGTGGGAAGAGAGATCACTGTTCCGACGTCTTTGTAGTTCTCCAGCGCTCCGTGCAACGTCCACATCTTCTGGTAAGCAGCGTCGGTGTTCAGCTTGCTGCCGTCGGCTGCGGACACGACGAGCGTGAGCGGATTGCAGCCGCCGTTGTGATCGACGTACTCCAGTCCGTCGCGCAGTTCCTGGTGCGGCTTGAAATAATCAAGAAGACTCGGGTCGGTGTTTACTCGTTTCAGCCCAAATCCCAAACCGGCGCTGACCAGAATGACGGCCAGCGACAGCGGCACGAACCGCCGCGACCAAAATGCGTGGGAAGGTTCTGCCTCTACAAGTTTGCTTTTACGCGGCACAGCCCAACGCAGAAACGGCGGATACATCACGTAAGCGCAGATCAATGCCACGAGCGTCCCGAGCACGCCGCCAAATCCGAGTTCGCGGAGCGGTTTGGCCTGGACAATCAGCAAGCTGCCAAACCCGAGTGATGCGCAGATCATCGACCAAAAGGAAGCGGGAAATGTCATACGTCGCGCGGCGGCCGCAAGATCGCGCGACTCCTTCCCCATTCGATTGGCAAGCGTCTGCCAGTTGAAGGTCATGTAAACCAAATGCGACAACGCCACGATAAATACGATCGTACCGAGGTTGACCGTGAGGATGCCGATCTTTTTCCCGAACGCCGACTGGAGGAGCAAGGTCAACAAAACGGCGTTCGTGCAGGTAACGAGCATTCCCAGAAATACCCGAATGGACCGGAACATTGCCGCCATTGTTAGCCCAAACAAAATCACCGCTGTGAGGCTGAAGTAGCGGAAATCGTGGACCAGGCTGCGCCGGAGCATTTCCACGACGTAGGGCGTGCCGGCGATGTGAATTCGAAAGTCTCTCTCGTCCAACTCATGCACAATGCGCTCCAGATGCCGGATGAGTTTCTCTGTGTCGCCAGCCTCGGTGAACACGATGACGTTGCTGGACTTGCGGTCCTTGGCTATCAACAGCCGGTTCCAGAACGGACTCGCGAGCCCATCCTCAAAACTCTTTGGCCCGGCGGTCAAACTCTTGACGGTGCTTACCGCGTCGATCGCTTGGATCTCTCGAGTGAGTCTTTGGATCCGGCCCAAGTATCGCGATGATGAAATATCCCGCGAAGACACTGCGAGGATGAGCTCCGGTTGCGACGGGAAGCGCCGCTCGATCTTTTTGGACTGCCCGAACCCGGGATCACTGGTTGAAAAGAAAAAGTTCTCTTCCACCACCGGTTTAAGATCGACAAAGGCCGCCACAAGTCCGAGCAACCCGACCGTAACTGCGAGCATCCACCAATGCGTCCCTAATGGGAGCGGTGTCTTCGAAATCAGTGTGCCAAGTTTCATCGCTTCAGCGCTGGCCGATTACGAAATTGTAGCGATCCCAGTCGCGAGCTGGCGACAGGTCGTGCAACAACATTGCCGACTAAATCTAAATAATTTCGACCGGACATTTCGGCAATGCCGCCAGAAAGGCGCGCCCGTACGGCTTGGTCACGATCCGGTTATCCAGAATGACAATGATGCCGCGATCGCTTTTTGTTCGGATCAAGCGACCGACGCCTTGTCGAAGTTTTAGGATCGCTTCCGGCAACGAATATTCAGTGAATGCATCCCCACCGCGCTCTTCCACAAGCTCGAGTTTCGCTTCGATGAGGGGGTAATCCGGCACAGCGAAAGGCAGCCGTGTGATGATCACATTAGAAAGCGCCTCGCCTGGAACATCGACACCGCTCCAAAAACTGTCGGTCCCAAAAAGGACACTTCGCGGTGTTGTTTTGAATTGCTCGAGCAATTTCCCGCGCGGCGCGCCTCCGCCTTGCACAAGAAGATTCAATTTCTTTCGCAAAAAAAATTCACCAATCTGATCGGCCACCTGCTGCATGCCGCGATAACTCGTAAAAAGGACAAAAGCGCGTCCGTCCGTTTCCTCGACAAAATGCCCGATCCAATGCTCGAGCGCTTGCTCGTAACCTGCATCGCGCGGGTCGGGCATTTTTCGTACGATGAAGATTTTCATCTGCGTGCGAAAATCGAATGGGCTTCCGAGCAGCAACGGTTCGACTTCATCTGCCCCGATGCGCTGGCGAAAATAGGCGAGATCCGGACGGCCGACCGAGAGCGTTGCGCTCGTCATGACGCACGAGCAATCTTCGCGAAAAATCATGCGACGCAGGACCGGCGCGATGTCGATTGGCGCTGCATTGAGCGAGAGGAACTGCGCGGTCTTGCCGGTTCGCTCGACCCAATAAACGTGTTCGTGGGCGCTTTGTTCCAGAAAAATGGCAATGCCGTCACGCGCGTCGCGAATGCGCCGGCCATGCTCCTGCAATTCGGCCTTCAGAAATTCATCATCAGCGCGCCTCGCGACCTCGGCGATACGCGCCTGCAATCCGGTCAAACGCCCGGTGATCGCGTCGGGGACAAATTCGGGCGCGCGGACACGAAATTCGCGGCCTTTTCGGAAATCGGAGCACGATTCAACCGCCGCAAAAAACTTGTCCACTTCATCGACAAGGTCGGCCGCTAATCTCACGCCGATTGCGTCGCGCGTGATCGTGAACAGACCCTTGCGTGTGCGTGCGTTATAGAGCCGTTGGATTGTAGATCTCAGTCCGTATTGTGAGATGCCGATGCCGATCTGCCGCGAGGCGACTTGCTCGACCGTGTGCGCTTCGTCGAAAATGATGAAGTCGTTTGGAAAAAGATAACCGCTCTCGCGTTCTTCCTGTGCGTCCGGGCTTCCCAAAAGCATAAAGAGCAGCGTGTGGTTAATCACGATCACATCCGACGAGAGAAGCCGCTTGCGGGCTTGCTGGTAGAAACAGTTCGATTGCTGCCCACAATTTTTGCCCGTGCAGATGTGCGGCTCGCTGCAGACTTGGGTCCAAACCTTCGGATCAGGCTCGACTGATAGATCGCTGAGCGAGCCATCCCGGGTCGTGTCCGCCCATTCTGCCAGTCTTGTTAGCTCATTTTGTTCCGGCCCGGTAAAAAGCTCGTTTGCCTGCTGGAGCGCGCGTTCCAACCGGCGCGGGCACAGATAATTTTGCCGGCCTTTCATGAGAGCGGCTTCAAACTCAACCGGCAAAATCTTCTTTAAAATGGGGATGTCCTTGTAAAGAAGTTGTTCCTGAAGGTTGATCGTGTGGGTCGAGACGATTGCTTTTTTATGATGCTCAAGCGCAAACAAAGTCGCCGGGACGAGATAGGCGAGCGATTTGCCGACGCCAGTCCCCGCTTCAACCACCAGATGTCGCTCTTCTTCCAGGGCCCGCGCCATGGCCGCCGCCATTTCCTGCTGTTGCCGACGAAATTCGAAATTCTTTGCCTTTGAGAGTCGCCCATTCTCGGAAAAAATTGTGCGAATTCGTTCGACAAATTCGGTGCCCAGAGAATCTTTCAACGCGATCATCGAAATTTAGTCTTAATCTACTCCGTGAGACTCCTCGATCGTTACGTCGTCCGCAATTTTTTGCAGGTTTATTTGTACTGCATCGCGGGCTTTATCTCGATCTGGCTCATTTTCGATATCAGCGATAATATTTCGACATTTATCGACGAACACATTGGTTTCTTGCTCGCGGTCCGGTATTACGCCACGCAGGTCCCGCAAGTCTTTATCATTCTGCTGCCGGTGTCGCTTCTGCTCGCGCTGCTTTTTACGCTGGGGCGAATGTCGCGTGCGAATGAAATTGTGTCGATGCTCACCGCAGGCGTTAGTCTTCCGCGCGTTCTCCTGCCGTTGATCGGAATGGGTCTGCTTACCGTGGCCGCAAGCATGACGCTAAATTATTCACTTGCGCCTCACGCCGAGCTGGCCCGTAAGACGGTCCTCTCCGAAGCGCGTGTGCACCCGGAAGCCTTTATTGAGGGGCAAATTTTTCGGAACCGAACCGACGCCCGCACCTGGTTTGTTCAAAATTTTCGTCACGGCGGCAATACGTTCAACAATGTGCAGGTGCTCCAGCAGGATGTGAATGGCAACATCCTCATCAATTATCTAGCGACCCGTGCCTTTTATCGGCCGGAAACGAAAACCTGGGATCTCGAGAAGGCAAAAGTGGTTCACTACGATCGCGCCGGAAACATTATCGACGAGCAGATTTATCCTTCGCTCAAGGTCGAGCACTGGAGCGAAACACCTTTTCGGCTGGGAAGCGCAAACGTGCGCGCGGAATTCCTCAGCTTGCCGGAGCTGCGGGAATATCTGCATTTCAACGCGGATTTCCCGGCAACCCTTCTGGCGCCGTTCCGCACACATCTTCAGTATCGTCTCGCCCTGCCGTGGACCTGTCTTGTTGTCGTCTGTATCGCGGCTCCGCTTGGAATCGGCTATTCGCGTCGCGGCGTTTTGTCCAGTGTCGCGGCCGCGGTCGTTCTCGTTTTCTCCATGAATTTTCTCACTCATCTTTTCCTCGCGCTCGGCGAAGGAGATCGCGTCTCTCCCTGGGTGGCGGCTTGGACGCCAAATATTCTTTTCACCGCGATCGGTGTCTATCTGCTCTATCTTCGGGCTTCCAATCGCGAAGCGCTCAGCTTTCATCTTTTCGCGGCGCGACGTATAGTTGCGCAATGACTCCACTGCCGAACGAATGGGTCGTCAAGCGTCGCGCCGATGCCTGTGCCGCCACTCATCGGCCTTTTGTCACCGGGGAATATTTCTATACGCTGCTCTTTCACGACGCCGGCAGTTACCGGCGTGAAGATTTGAGCGAAGAAGCGTGGCAAAATCGGAACGAGAATATTCAGCCATTTTCATTTTGGAAATCGCGCTACGAACCGCTGCCCCCGCCATCGCCCGAGCCTCTGGCCAAAGAAAATGCGGAGCAGCTTTTCCGCCGATTAATTTCATCAGAGACGCCGCCCGCGAGTACATGTTACGTGCTCGCCGCAATGCTGGAGCGCAAACGCGTGCTGAAACAAATTAAGACCGAAGAAGCCGCGAATGGGCGCGTCTTGGTTTACGAACACGGAGCGACCGGCGACGTCTTCATCGTACCCGATCCGGAGTTGCGGCTCGATGAGTTGGAAAGCGTTCAAAACGAAGTCGCAAACCTACTCCAAACCGCCGGGCATCATTGAAAGGTCGATATGTTGTCCGCGCTACCTTGGTTCTCCAACCGCTTTCCGTTTTACCTCGCGCCGATGGCCGGTGTGTCCGATAAAATTTTTCGGCAAATCTGCAAGGAATACGGCGCGGATGTCCTCACGACTGAATTCGTGTCGGCCGAAGGAATTTTTCGACGCAATGAACGGACGCGCGAATACCTCGACTTCGACGACATCGAGCGACCAATCGGCGTGCAACTCTTCGGTGCCGATGCCCGGCACATGGCCGAAGCCGCGCGCCAGGTGATTGATTGGGTGCACCCGGATTTTATTGACCTCAATTTCGGTTGTCCGGTCAACAAAGTGGTCGCGAAAAATGGGGGCTCCGCATTGCTGAAAGACTGTCCAACGTTGGCTAGTGTCGCGGCCGCAGTGGTTCGCGCAGTCGCGCCAACGCCGGTGACGGCCAAGATTCGCATCGGTTGGGATGCAGATTCGATTAACGCGTCGCGTGTCGCGCGTATCCTTGTCGATGCAGGAATCGCGGCTATCACAGTCCACGGACGCACCCGCGCGCAAGGCTATGCCGGAGCAGCCGATTGGGATACTATTGCCGAGGTGGCAGCAGCCGTTCCAATCCCAGTTATCGGAAACGGAGATCTCGCCAGCGCCGCTGACGTTGCGAAACGACGCGATGAAACCAGCATCGCCGGTGCGATGATCGGTCGCGCGGCCATGAGCACACCATGGATCTTCAACCAGACGAAACAGTATCTCGCGAGCGGAAAGATTCCCGTTCCGCCTGATTTACCGGAAAAATGGAACTTAATCCTGCGGCATTGCCAGCTCGCTGTTCGGCAACGCGGCGCGGAAGAATCCGCGATTCGATCGATGCGCGCCCGTTTGATGGCTTATTCGCGGGCGATGCCTGATGCCAAACGGCTGCGCGAAAAATTTTCGCACGTCTCGACCCTTGCTGAAGTTGAGACAATCGCGGAAGAAAATATCTTTAATAGCGAAGACAGAATCAACGAAGAGGGCAAAATTCCTGCTCTCATCGGCTTCTGATTCATTTTCATGACTACGGAAACTTCGGAAATCAATTACAAGGTCGGCAACGAGCGACTGGTCAAAGTGACCGAGGCTGCGTCACGCAAATTGGCGTCGCTGCTTGAGGAAAAGGGTAAACCAAACGGCGCATTGCGCCTCGCTGTCATCGGCGGCGGATGTTCAGGCCTGCAATACACCATGGACCTGGTGGAAGGCCCTGCTAACCGCGATATCTTAATTCAAGCCTCTGACGTGCGCGTGGTTGTCGACCCAAAGAGTGCGCTTTTCGTCAGTGGTTCGGTGCTCGACTACAGCGATGACCTGCAAAAAGGCGGTTTCAAAGTCACCAATCCGAATGCCGTCGCGCATTGCTCGTGCGGCGAAAGTTTCGCTGTTTAAATTCAACAGACTACATCTGTTCATTTGAACTTGCTCGGTCGGCGAGTTCGACGATGATAAAGCATGCTGACACATCGTCAGAAAAACGTTCTCGATTTCATCCAGAGCGAGCAGCGAGAAAAAGGAATCACGCCGAGCACGCGCGAGATTCAAAAACATTTTCGGTTCGCCAGTCAGACATCGGTAATGCAGTACATTGCCGCACTTGAGCGCCAAGGCTTTCTCAGTCGACATGCGCGCAAAGCCCGTGCGCTGATCACACCGATGCAAAAGGTCCGGATCACTGATGTCCCGATCTATGGAGAGATTCCCGCCGGCATGTCGACGTTGACCGAACAAACCATCGAGGGGCACGTTTCTCTCGACGCACGCTCGGCTAATGTTTCGAAAAACGGGCGGACCTTTGCCTTGCGGGTCCGCGGCGATTCGATGATCGGCGCCCACATTATCGATGGAGACATTGTGATTTTGGAGAACCGCAAAGATGTGCAGAACGGGGATATCGTGGCGGCTTTAATTGATGAGGAAACGACTTTGAAGCGTTACGTCGTGGAACATGGCAGACCGTATTTAAAGGCGGAGAATCCGCGTTATCCGAATCTGAGCCCAGCGCGCGAGTTGAAGATTCAGGGGGTGATGATCTCGTTGGTACGCAAGCAAGGGCGTCGAAAATCCCGATAATGTTCACTTGAACATTTTGCGGATCGTGCCATTTTTTTTAATGGCTGCGAGTGGCAAAATTGTCGATCTTCGGAAACTTCTCGCCGAGCGTTTTCCGCAGCCGCGTTTCTCAGCGGTCACGCGGTTAGTGACAGGTTTATCGTTTGTCGATCAAACAATCGGCGGCGGCTTGCCCAAAGGCGCCATTACCGAATTGATCAGCCCGCAAATAAGCGCAGGAAGCGCCTTGTTTATCCAAGCGCTTCTCCAGGCCGCACATCGCGATTGCTATTTCCTTGCCTTGATCGATGGGCGGGACTCGTTCGATCCGTCCGCCCTAGGCGAACTGGGCAACGTGCGTTTGCGCAATCTTCTTTGGGTGCGTTGCAGCAAAGCGCTCGAGGCGGTCAAGGCCGCCGATCTGCTGTTGCGTGATGGCAACTTCCCGCTGGTGATTATTGATCTCGTTCTCAATCCACCGGAAGAATTGTGCAAAATTCCGCAGCCGACCTGGTACCGGTTGCAACGGTTGGTCGAATCAGCGCCGACTGCATGTCTGGTCCTCTCACGGAACGGCATGGTGAGCAGCGCACAATTCAAAATCGTTCTCGAAAATTCCTGGAGCCTGGAAACTTTTGAAGAAGACGAGGCGATTTCGCGTCTGCGAATTCGCGTGCAACGATCTCATCTCCATCGACAGGAAAGCGCCACTGCGAATTAATGTTTGCGACGATTTATTTGCCGAACTTTTATTTGCAGGCGGCAATGCGCCATCAACCGGAGTTGCGCTCGAAACCGTTCGCCCTGCTTGATGACAACCAAGCAAAAGCGGGGATCATTCAACTTAACGAGGCTGCGGAAAACGCCGGCGTACGCAAAGGCATGACCCCGAGCCAGGGGTTGGCGCGATGTCCAAGTCTCATCGTGAAAACACGCGCTCGATCGCAAGAAAAATTGATCGACCAAATTTTGCTTCATTATGCCTTCACGCTTTCTCCGTATGTGGAAGCGACCGCGCCTGGTGTTTGCACGATCCAATTTACCGATAATCGAAAGCTGACGCCGAAGCTTTCGCGCGCGATCGAACAGCTCAGTCAATGTGAAATTATCGCGCAAGCCGGGATTGCACTCACGCCGGATGTCAGTTTTCTCGTCGCGCAATTAGCGCGGCCGGTCCTGCAAATCGAGAACGCAAAGAAATTCCTCGCACTGCTTCCGATCGAGACACTTGCGACCGCGCTTTAACTATTCGACGGTTATCGTCTCAACGCGCGTAGCAGATTTGCGTTCGATGAAGACACGATAAACAAAACCGCCAAGCGCTCCACCGACGAATGGTCCAACCCAGTAAACGTAGTGGTCATGCCAAAAATTTGCTGCCACCGCGGGACCAAATACTCGGGCGGGATTCATTGCCGCGCCGGTAAGAGGGCCTCCGAACAAAATATCGAGTGTGATGGTCCCTCCAATGGCGAAACCGGCCAGACCGCGTCCGCGCGGATCCACGGCGGTGCCATGAACCACGAAGACGAGAAAGAAGGTCAGAATTCCTTCCACCAAAATTCCCTGCCCAGCTGTCAGATTAATTGCAAGCTGCGGAGTTCCAGTAATGACGACATCGCGCCCGAATAAACCGAGGCAAATAAAAGCAGCCGCGATTCCGCCGAGCAATTGTGCGATCCAGTAACGAAGGGCCTCAGACCATGTCATATGGCCGCCACAGACCAAGCCGAAGGTCACAGCCGGATTTAATTGCCCACCGGAAATATGCAGGGTAGCAGAGACAAAGGCGGCGATCGTTTGCGCCGATGCCGACAAATATAAGCGCGAAAGTTCCAATGAATTCCGCGAGCAACGGGCGAAACTTGGCCATCTATCGATGCAATCAAATTATGCAGGCGCTGACAACCTTGTTTGTCGTTTCTTGAGAGCTTAGACGTTGAGGCCTAGCGCTTGTTGCGCCCGCAAGATGCCGATCTAACCGCCTGCGTAATTCGGGTATCTTTCCCGTAGTTCCCGAGCCAGCCGGTCTGCTTCGTCCGTTTTACCAGCGCGCTGATACGCTGAGGCTGCCTTGTTCAACGCGCGAGGAGTGATGGCCGCATCATCGTAAAGCAAAGCGACACTCATGAAAGCCTTGCCTGCATCATCGAAATTTCCGCGCTCCAATTGGACGTCACCCGCCAGCAACCGCGCCTCAGCATTCACGCGACCCTCTGGTTGCAGCGACATAATTTCCTCCGCAATCTTCTGCGCGTCGTCCGGTTTGTGCGCGCCGATTTTCACCGCGCCGAGCGCAAGCAACACTTTCGCCTTTCCTGCTGGATCTTTGGCGGTCTGCAAATATTTGCCAAATGCATCCTCGGCTTCAGGCAGTTTTTTTAGTTTCGTCGCGGCATCGCCGAGGTAAAACCAAAAGTCGGGCTTTACACCGCCACGATTGTCGATCTTTCCCAAAACGCTCAGGTATTTTTCAGCTGTCTCGTAATTTTTCTCGTTGTAATATTCGATCCCAAGCCATTCAAGAACTTCTGGTGGCGGATTCACGTTCGGACTATTGGCGATAAAATTGTTCACTTCTTTCGTCAAAGCAGGCCGATCTTTTAGGTAAAACTGGCACAAGATCAGCCGAAGCGTCGCGAGATTGTAGTATTGCTCTTTGTTTAGTTGACGCGCGGCGTTGAGCGCAGTCATCGCGGTTTTGTAGTCCTTGGCCTCAAACGCTGCTTTACCGATATAATATTGTGCCTGGGCCGCGGCCGGGCTCTTCGGAAATTCTTTCAGGAGCTGGCGAAACGTGTCGATCATGCCTTTCGCATTCTCCTGTTGCCCGAGAATCAATGCTTTCATTTGCAGCGCCGCCTCCCGCTCCCGCGCGCTGAGATATTTTGTGATGATGATGTTTAAATCGGAAAGCGCGGCGTTGTAATTCTTATCTTGTTCGTAAGCCAAAGCGCGCTGAGCCAAAGCCGCAGGCACCTGCGGGTTATCTGGAAACGTTTGCAGGTAATACGTAAAAGCTTCGACAGTCTCGGGAGCATTTTTCGTCTGCACGTAACACAAGCCGAGTTTATAGGCCGATTCGGCGCGCAACTTTGGCGAAAGCTGGGAGGCGCGCAGCTCGGCATAGATCGGCACCGCCTCCGTGTAATTCTGTTGTTTGTAGAGCGCTTCCGCCTTTAAGAGCTTCACCTGGTCCGCGCGTTCGCCTGTAGGATTCGTTTTGAGAAACTCCTCCACTTCGGCAAGGAGCGCGGACGGATCCGAGTTGTAGATGTTGATCAATCGCTGATACGCCGCGTCTTTCGCCTCCTCTCGATCCGGATATTTGGCGATAATCTGCCGATAAAGTTCCTCAGCTTTGTCGGCGTGATCAAGTTGCCGCTCGCTGTTTGCAGCGAGCAACATCACTTCAGCCTGGGCCGCCTCCGGAAGCTTTTCCTGCTCTTTCTTGTAATCAGTCAGCAGCTGCGCGTATTGACCGGATTGGTATT
>WNGC01000336.1_pt1 | contig 26630 bp, 25 predicted proteins | sample 5400051 | NCBI WGS metagenome assembly WNGC01 (sample SAMN13153368, study PRJNA577476) | soil metagenome | isolation source: 20 cm soil or saprolite under grassland replicate 2 | place: USA:California | collected 2016-06-15
TAACGAAAGACGCGCCGCGTAGTCCTTGAAGCGATCGGTCTCGCGCGAAGTATAGCCCGGCCCATTCACGATCGTCGCGTAGAACTCCCCGAGCTTGTTAGGCAAAGTCCAAAGAGTTGCAACGCCGGCGTCGGACGAGGAAAAGAATCCGGCGCGCTCGACTGGCGTTTGGGAAATCCAGCGTGGCCAGAACGACTCGACGTGATCGATCACGACGTTGTGAAGAAGCCCGCCGCGGATGTTCGCATTCCAGGAAGCGCTCTTGATGAGATCGTACTGGAGGTATGCGTACTTGGCGCGGATCACCCATCCCCGATAAAAAGCGTCGTTCGGTGTGGTGGTCTGCTGAAACACGTCAGCGGTGATGCGAATACTGGCGCGGTCGCCGGCCGGCATCCTGAAAGTCAGGTAGGCGCGCTCGACGTCGAACTTGTTCTGGGACTTGGATGTTCCCTTGTCGCCGCGGTACTGAAAGTTTGCGTACAGAACCCCCGAAAAATCCACGGGTATCGAAACGGCAACGGGCGCGGGGGTAGCCGGGGGAGGCGGCGCCGGCTTGGTGGTGTCGGGTGCCGGCTGCTGCGCGACCAAGGCGCTCGCGGGCAGCAACAACGCGATTACTGCGTGCGATAGCTTCATTCTAAATGGGAAAAGGGCAATGACTGCGTGCACTAGCCTCATCGGGCTTCTCCAACACGGGTGTCAGAAACGCGAATCGTCTTCAGTCGGTTTTGGAGCTGAGCGACCATCGACTTGGGCAGCGGCGCATAATCGAGCGCTGATGCGGTCTTTTCGCCATTGGCGTAAGCCCAGCGCAGGAAGTTCACGAGCTTTGCGCCCTTCGCGCGGTCGGACTGGTTCTGATAGACGAGGATCCAGGTCATTGACGAAATCGGATACGAATCGTTCCCCGGCGCATTGACGATCGACACCCGGTAATCCGTATTTTTTGGAAGCTTCATGCTTGCGGCAGCCGCCGTAACCGAAGCGATCGAAGGAGCGACGTAGCGTCCGGCGGCGTTACGAACATTCGCGTACGCAAGCTTGTTCTGCTTGGCGTAGGCAAGCTCGACGTAGCCGATCGAGCCGGGCATCTGCTTGACCTGTCCAGCGACGCCTTCGTTTCCCTTGCCGCCGAGTCCGACCGGCCACTTGATCTCCTTGCCCTTGCCGAGATCGCTCGCCCAGGACGGACTGACAGCGGCGAGGTAGTCGCTGAAGATGTAGGTAGTGCCGCTGCCATCGGAGCGGTGCACGACCAGGACGTCAGAGTTGGGAAGGGACACCCCGCGGTTCTGTGCGACAATCCGCGCATCATTCCACTTGGTGATCTTCCCGGAGAAGATGTCGGCGATCACGTCGCCGCTAAGGTTAAGCGGCCGGGCGACGCCCGGCACATTGTAGGTGATTACGACTGCGCCCATAACGGTCGGGAAATGCAGCACCGGGCCGCCTTTGGCGTTGGCCAGCTCCTGATCGTTCATCGGACCATCGGAAGCGCCGAAATCGACGGTCTGTTCAGAGAGCTGCCTGATGCCGCCACCGGAGCCAATCGACTGGTAATTGATCTTCACTCCGGTGCGCTGCGCGTAATCGGAGAACCACTTTGAATAAATAGGATATGGGAAAGTCGCGCCCGCTCCGGTCAGATCGACTGATTGCGATGAAGCAACACCTGAAAGGAACGCTGCCGCCGAGAAAGCGACAGCAATGCTGCGAACTGTTTTGATCACTGTGACTCCAATGAGAGGAAGTTGTCGCGCTCGAAGCTCTCTCATTCGTGTCACGGGTGACTACGTCGAACGTAAAGGATGTGTCACGACTGGAGCGTGGTTGCAACCTCGGGGAAAAAGATGCGGATACTGGTGCCGGAGTCGACGACGCTCTCGGCACTCACCGAGCCGCCGTGTGCCTCGACGAGGTGTTTGACGATCGCGAGACCGAGTCCGGTGCCGCCCGCTTCGCGAGAGCGACCAGCGTCGGCGCGGTAGAAGCGCTCGAAAATTCTCGGCAGATGCTCCGGAGGAATGCCCGCGCCCGTGTCCGTGACCGTTACAATCGACCCATTTCGTGCGGCTTCCGTTTCGATTGTGATTCGTCCCCCATCGGCGGTATGTCGCACTGAATTCTCGACCAGATTGAGCAGTATTTGCTCGAGCGCGGTCCGGTCGGCGTAAATAACTTCAGCGCGTGGATCGATCCGCATGTCGAGGTTGAGGCTTCTCGTTCCACGACTCGAGGAGATGCGTCCGAAAACCTCGGTGGCGAGATCGGCGATTTTCACCGGTTGCGGGTGCGGCTTCCAATGGCCGGACTCGATGCGCGAGAGATCGAGCAGCTCATCGACGATTCGCTGCATGCGTTGTGTATTGCTGTAGATGGTGCGCGCGAACTCTGCTCGTCTCTCGACGGCGATATCGGGATCCTGCAGCGTCTCCGCGAAGCCGCCGACGATGGTGAGCGGAGTGCGGAGCTCGTGCGAAACGTTGGCGACGAAATCGCGTCGTACTGCCTCGAGCTTTCTTATTGGTGTAAGATCGAAGAGCGCGACCACCGCGCCGCCATCCACCAGCGGCCGTGCCGTCAGCGACACCGTATTACTTCCAATCACTACTTCTTCCGACTCGGTCTCAGTTCCCTTGAGCGCGAGTGAAATGGCGCTGCGCAGCGTGACCTCGCGCGGTAGATAGTCGATACCGAACGGGAGCGGGCGATCGATGGAGAGCAGGCGACGCCCCGTCTCGTTTATTCGCACGACACTGTGAGTGGGCGAAATCGCGACCACGCCTTCGTTGAGGTTTTCGACCAGCGCCGACAGGATCGATTGCTGAGCCGCCAGCGCTGCGATGCGCGCCTCGAGTTGCTCGGCGAGACGGTATATGGAATCGGCGAGGTCGCCGACTTCGCCGGGGGCCGAAAGGGCCGGATGCCGCTGCCTCTCGCCGGCCGCAATCGATCGCGCGACATCGCGGAGCTCGGTGATCGGCCTGGACACCGCGCGCGAGAACAACAACGCCAGAATTCCAGCAAGGAGAAAGGAGATCAAACCCGCGACGACGACTCCGTTGCGCGCTCTGCTAAACAAATCCTCAACCGCGCGAGTGGTGACTGAGACGCGAGCGATTCCGCGCTGCGCTTTCACCGCGACGTAAAGCTGTTCGGCGCCTGTGGACGGGCTCATGCGCCGCACCGATCCCATTCCGCTCGTCCGTGCCGCGACGATTTCGGGCCGAGTGCTGTGGTTTTCGAGAGCGAGGAGCGCGGGGCCGTCGAACTCCGAATCGCCGGTGACGTGACCGGCGGAGTCGATCAATGTGATTCGATGTCCGGTGGCCGCTCCCGCTGCGTCGGCCAGCGAATCAGCATCGAGGCCGGGCCCCCACTGCATGGCGACGAGTCTTGCCTCGCCGGCGAGATCGTGAATTGTCTGTTCGGTGATGCTCGAGTGCAGCTGGTTGTCGATGATAATGACGACCGAGATCACCATCACCGCTACGATCGCAAGCGACTGAAGAAGCAGCCGTTGCGCGAGACTCACGAGCGCTCGGCGATGTTTTTGATGCGATAGCCGAACCCGCGCACCGTTTCAATCAGCTCTCCGGCGTCGCCCAGCTTGGCGCGGAGACGCTGCACGTGCATGTCGACGGTGCGCGTCTGAATGTCTGGCGCCGCCTCCCAAACGATCTCGAGCAGAAGATTGCGGGGCTGGACGCGTCCTTTTCGCTCAGCCAACAAGAGCAGGAGCTTGAACTCGGTCGGCGTGAGGTCCACGTCCCGACCATCGACCGTCACCCGATGCGCGGTGGAATCGATTCTGAGGGGACCTATCTGCCGGACGTCGCCGGCGTCGGTCGGGCCCGCTTTGACGCGCCGCAGAATCGCCGCGACGCGCAGCACCAGCTCCTGAGGGCTGAACGGTTTCGTCAGATAGTCATCGGCGCCCAGCGTGAGACCTTTGATGCGGTCGCTTTCTTCGCGCCGGGCGGTAAGCATGAGCACCGCGATCCCGGCGGTGGCTGGATCACCGCGGAGCTCCTCCATCACTTCCAGTCCGGAAAGCCCGGGCAGCATCAGATCGAGGACAACGAGCGAAGGCTTCTCGCGCCTGGCGACGGCGAGTCCTTCGGGGCCGCTTGTCGCGGTAGAGACCGAGTAGCCGGATTTCGCGAGATGGTACGCCACCAGCGCAACTATGTCGGGCTCGTCGTCAACGACGAGGACACGCTCGGCAGTGGCGCCTGGATCTGTCACCTCTGGAACTTGTCAGTCCCGCCGAGGTTGCGTCAACTCAGTGACTGTCACGAATACGTGACGATACTGTTGCACTCCCTGAGGCTAGTTCGCGCCGCTAGCTTTGCAATCCATCCGGCAAAAGCGATTTTCGCACAGATGAATTCACGTACGCTTGGGTGCACCCTGCTGATGGCGGCGGCTTGCGCGCCGTCGGCTGCAACCGTACCTCCGGCTGGTGCACCGCCGTCCCCTGCCATGCCGCCACCGGCGGCAGGGAGTGTTCCTTCGGCGACGGCGCTACCGGCCGCCCAACCGCGATTCCCAGCGGGCACGCGGTTCCTCAGGATCATCGCGACCAACGACTTTCATGGCGCACTCGAGCCGCGCCTGGATGCGAACGGGGTGAGGCGGGGCGGAGCGGCCTATGTCGCTGCCGCGATCGATCGCGCCCGTAACGAGTGCGAACCCACGTGCCAGACGCTGCTTCTCGATGCGGGAGATCTTTTCCAGGGCACTCCAGCATCGAACCTGTCCTACGGCCGGCCCGTAATCGACTACTACAATAGGATGGGTTACGCCGCGTCGGCGCTCGGCAATCACGAGTTCGACTGGACTACCGACACGCTGCGTGCGAGGATGCGGCAGGCAACATTTGGAATCTTCGGCGCCAATGTCCGATATAGCGATGGTCGCGATGTGGACTGGATTCCCAACGACACGATCGTCTCGCGTGGCACGGCGAAAATAGGAATCATCGGCGTTTCGACTGTCGCCACTCCTACGACTACCCGGGCTGCCAACGTAGTCGGTCTCCGCTTCGACAACCCGGCGCCCATCGTCGACAGCATCGGCAGCGCACTCAGAAAGCGCGGCGCCGATTTCGTACTTGTGATCGCGCACGCCGGCGCGAGCTGTGGTCGCGATGGGGCGACGGACTGTAGCGGCGAAATAATCGATCTCGCGCGCAACCTGACGACGAAGGTGGACGCAATCGTGAGTGGCCACACTCACACGCTCGTAAACACTGAGGTAAAGGGAATTCCGATCGTTCAGGCGAGATCGAGCGGCCGCGCCATCGACGTTCTCGACCTTCCGCTTGGTGTCGGCGCAAATCTCCCTGTTCGACACGAGGTTCGTGAGATTGCTGTCGACACGCTTCAGCCGGTCGCCGCTATCGATTCGATCGTGCAAACCGCCGTCGCGCGTGTCTCTTCGCTCGTCAATCGGCGCGTCGCAACTATTCCCATCACCCTCGCTCGGCAAGGATCGCAGTATCCGCTCGGCAACCTCATCGCCGACGCACAGCGTTGGGCAGGAAACGGAGACGTAGCGATCATGAACAACGGCGGTATACGAACCGAGTTGCGCGCCGGCGAGGCGACCTTTGGGTCTCTGTTCGAGGTTCAGCCGTTCGGAAACACGCTCTACGCGCTCACGATGACGGGCAAGCAGCTGCGAGACCTGCTTGAGGCGATGGTTGGCAAATCATTGGTGAACGACCACGTCAGTGGTCTCAGCATCAGGTACGATCCAACAAGGCCGGCGGGGTCGCGCATTGTCTCCGTGACGATGACGGACGGTACTCCACTCTCGGTTACGAAGACATACAATGTCATCATGAACGATTTTCTTGCGACCGGCGGCGAAGGGTACGATGCCGGGCGACGCGCCACGTCGTCGAAGCCGCTCAACATCGTCGATCTCGACGCGCTGATCGATTATCTCCGGTCGTTGCCCGCGCCGATCACCGCGCCCGTCGAGGTACGTATCGCGCCGGTGTCGTCTTGAGCGAAACCGTACGCGTGTACATCAACGGGAAGCCCATCGACGTCAGCGCATCCGCGACCGCGCTCGATGCGGTAGCCGCCATCGACAGCACGCAAGCGGATGCGGTGCGAAACGGCGAACGGATGATCACGGACAGTCGTGGGATCGCGACCGCGAGCGACTCCCCGGTGCACAACGGGGCAATTTTTCGCATCGTTCGCGCTCGGCAAACTGCCTCTGACGACATGGACTTCGACCCATCGTAATGCCACTCTCGATCTTCTCAACGAAGCTCCGCCAGCTGCCAAAGGCGGAGCTGCACTGCCATCTCGATGGTTCATTGCGCCCGCAAACGCTCCTCGAGCTGGCACGGGACAGGCGCATCGAGCTTCCAAAACAGAGCGCCGGGGAGCTGGCGGCGTTCATGAGGGTCGATGACGCCCAAAGCCTGGACGATTACCTGCGCCGCTTCGACGTCACGATCTCCGTGCTACAGAGCGAAGACGCGCTGGAGCGCGTTGCGTATGAACTTGCTGAAGATGCGGTGGAGGATGGCGTTCGGTACATCGAGGTGAGAAATGCTCCGATTCTGAACGTCGTTCAGGGACTTACCGTGGTGCAGGCAATCGAAGCACCTCTTCGCGGGCTACGCCGCGCGGAGAACGATTTTGGAATTACAGCACGGTTCATCGTCTGTGGGCTGCGTCAATTTCCGCCCGCCGATTCACTCGAAATGGCAAAGCTCGCCGTCGAGTTCAAGAACGATGGCGTCGTCGCGTTCGACCTGGCTGGTGGGGAAAAAGGAAATCCAGCCGCCCGCCACGCCGAAGCATTCCGCTATGCGCGCGAGCATGATCTGGCGGTCACAGTCCACGCCGGCGAAGGGGATGGAGCAGAGTCGATCCGACAGGCCGTCCATGTCTGCGGTGCGGACCGGATTGGTCACGGGACGCGCCTCATCGAAGACCCGGACCTCACTCAGTACGTGAACGACCGCCGGATCGCGCTCGAAGTCTGTCTCACCAGCAACGTGCAGACTCGCGTTGCCGATTCGTACGCCACCCATCCGTTGCGCGACTACTTCGATCGTGGACTCAATGTCACCCTCAACACCGACAACCGCTTGATGAGCGCCACGACTCTGACCGATGAGTACGTGTTCGCCGCGGAACACCTCGGCTTCACGGTGGAAGAACTGGCCGGCGTCGCTCTCAACGGGTTCGAGAGCGCATTCCTGCCCTGGGAGGACAGACTGGTGCTGATCGAGGAAGTCTCGGACCAGATCGATGAGTTGATCGGAATCGAGGGTTGAAAATGGAATACTCCGCCGATGCCGCGAACAAAGCGGCGAAGGCCATACGCGACCGCGCCGGCATGTCGAATCTCGAGATCGGGATCATACTTGGCTCCGGTCTTGGTGGTCTCTCGAAGAAAATCGGCGCGGCCGTGCGTATCCCGTTCAGCGACATCGCGGGATTTCCACCCCCGACTGTCGCCGGCCACGAAGGCGCCGTCTTCACTGGAACGCTGGGCGGGCGCAACGTCGTCGCACTCAGCGGAAGATTCCATTTGTACGAGGGACATTCGTCGGCCTTGGCCGCCTTTCCGGTCCGCGTCTTTCACGCCCTCGGGGCCCGCGAGCTTTTCGTGTCGAATGCGGCGGGCGGGATCTCGCAAAAACTGGCCGTCGGTGACCTGATGATCATCTCGGACCACCTCAATCTCATGGCGACGAATCCGCTCGTCGGCGGGCAACAGGAAGGCGAGCTTCGGTTCCCTGACATGACCGACGCCTACGATCCGCTGTTTCGTCGAGTTCTGCGCAACGCGGCGGAGAAGCTCGGCATTCGGCTGCGCGAAGGCGTCTACGCCGGATTACTCGGACCGTCCTACGAAACGCCGAGCGAGGTAAGAATGTTGAGGATCCTGGGAGCCGATGCTGTGGGGATGTCGACCGTTCCTGAAGTCATCGTTGCTCGGGCGCTGCGAATGCGCGTCGCGGGCGTTAGCTGTATCACGAACGCGGCCGCCGGTCTCACCGGTGCGGCGCTAAGCCATGCGGATGTCCTCGAGACGACACAGCGCATCAGCGCGTCCTTCGAGTCGCTGGTGACGGAATTTCTCGCGAGCTCGGCGAGCGTTCAGCCGTCGGCGGCGAGGTGATTCAAGGGTCCGTGACCAGACCCTAGCCCGGGCGCGCTTGCAATTGCGTTGTGAACGTAGTCGATGGCGCGACGGACGGCGGCGTGCAGCGATTCTCCCTTCGCGAGCTGCGCGGTGATCGCCGCCGACAGGGTGCATCCCGTCCCGTGAGTGTTCGTCGTGCTGAGACGTTGACCACGGAAAGAGCGCACGTCTCCGTCATAAAGGATGTCTACGACGCGGTCGCCGGAATTCAAATGCCCGCCCTTGATGAGCACCGCCCTGGCTCCCATGTCGTCGACCAGGATCTCCGCGGCCCGCGTCATGGCATCCTCGTCTTCGACTCGCTCGCCGCTGAGAATGCCCGCTTCGTGAAGGTTTGGCGTGACGAGCGTGGCGCGCGGAAGCAGCTCGCGACGAATCACCTCGATCGCATCGCTCTCGAGTAACACGTCGCCCGAAGTTGCGACCATCACCGGATCGAGAACGTAGTTCTCGAGAGAGTGATCACGAATCGCGGCTGCCACCGCCGACGCGACGGCCGCGTTCCCCAGCATTCCCGTCTTGAACGCAGAGGGCACGAGATCCTCGGCTACAGAATCGATTTGGGCGCGTACGAGCTCCGCCGAAACAGCCTCCCACCTGCTGACCCCGCGGGTGTTTTGCGCGGTGATTGCAGTGATCGCGGATGTACCGAACACACCGAACCTCTGAAACGTCTTGAGGTCGGCCTGAATTCCGGCGCCGCCGCCCGAATCCGACCCGGCGATGGTGAGCGCAATACGCACGAAGAAAAGATGCGCCGTGGGAGACCACGGCGCATCACTAGTTCGCGCGCGAACTCACCCAGTTGCCTGCGGCGATTCTATTGAACCTGTCGGGGCGGCGGGGATGGCGGGAGCGAATGAATCCTCGACTTGAACGAATGGAAGTTTCGGGTATCAGTCCCAAGTTGAGCCAGCGTTGCTCGTGGCAGCTGATCGATGCGTGCCTGAATCGCCTGGATTCGGTCCTCCTCGAGCGGGTGCGTGAGGAACCACGAATCGACGGCGCCAGGCTTGGACTTACGCTCCGCCAGCAGTTTCTGGAACATCGTCACCATTCCGACCGGACTAATTCCAGCGCGGACGACATTGTCGAATCCTTCCTGGTCGGCTTCTGCTTCATCCTGGCGGCTGAAGCGCGCAAACACGGCGCCGCCCGCGATGTTGATCGCCGCTCCAGCTACCTGGCTATTGCAGATGCTCGTCAGCACGCACGCGAGCGTCACACCAATGTTCGCGCCCTGCGCCTTTTCCATCTGCTTTACGGTGTGCCGCCTCAGCACGTGCCCGATCTCGTGCCCGAGAACGCCTGCCAGTTCGTCCATCTGATCGGCGCGCTCAATGAGACCGCGATTCACATAAACAAAGCCACCGGGCACGGCGAAAGCGTTCACTTCCTGCGCGTCGACGATGAAGAAGTGCCAATCGAGATCGCGCCGGTTGGTGAGCTTGGCCATCGAGTCGCCGAGCACGTTGATATAGCGATTGAGCTCCGGATCCTGGATGATCGGTAGTTGCGCGTTGATCTGTTGCGCATATTCCTGTCCCATCTGTACTTCCTGCTGCTGCGAAATACCACACGCGACGAGGGAGCAGGTAATCGCGATGCCCACGAGAATTCGCTTCATTGGTACTCCAACGCTGAGATTCCAAATGAGACGCGGAGGCAAGTCCTATTCCAGCTGAGTCGACCGCTCACCACGCGTGAAAATTCTTACACTTGCGCGCGATCTTGGACGCAGGAGATCGCGCGAAAAACATTCGCTTTTCGTCGCCGAGGGCGTTCGATCGGTCGAAGAGCTACTGCGGTCGGGATTAACCGTCCGGGGTGCGCTCGTCGCCCCGCAGCTTGCCGCCGCTCCACGCGGTCAGGCGCTGAGAAAAGCGCTCGACGAGTCCGGCGTCGAGGTAGCAGAGGTTTCCGAAAAAGATTTCCGCTCCGCAGCGGAAACCGAGTCGCCGCAGGGTGTAATCGCGATCGGCGAAATTCCGAGTCGCTCTCTTGATACACTCGAGGTCGCCAGAGTGTGCCGCCTTGTTCTGCTCGACGGAATTCAGGATCCGGGAAATGCAGGCACAATCCTCCGGACCGCTGCAGCTCTGCGCGCGACCGCCACGATCGCCCTGCCCGGCACCGTCGACTTGTGGAATCCAAAAGTCATACGCAGCTCCATGGGCGCACAATTTCAGCACGCGGCTTTTCACGCAACGCTCGAAGACGTCCTGTCCTTTCTCGAGCGTAACGACATAAACCTTTGGGCAGCTGACGCAAATGGCAGCGCGCTCGATCCCAAAGAGGCTGGGGCGCGACTCGCGATCGCCGTGGGCAACGAAGGTGCGGGAGTATCTTCCGCAGTGCGCGACAAAGCGCAGAAGACCGTATCACTTCCCATTTCTGGCAACGTCGAATCGCTGAATGTAGCGGTTGCGACGGGAATCATTCTCTACGAGCTTCGGTGATGATGGAAATCCTGGAAGGCATATACGTATTCGTAATTGGCACTGCCATCGGCTCATTTCTGAACGTGTGCATTGGGAGGTGGCCGGAAGGACTCTCCGTCGTGAAGCCGAGGTCGCGGTGTCCCAAGTGCGGTCACCAGATCAAAGCGAGCGAGAACATCCCGATCGTCAGCTGGCTCGTGCTGCGTGGGCGCTGCAGCAATTGCCACGAACGCATCTCGATTCAGTACCCGATGGTGGAGCTCCTGGTCGGATTGCTCTGGCTCGCTGCGTTTTTTCAGTTCGGTATGTCGTTCACCGCATTCCGAGTCGCGGTTCTCGCGACGGTTCTGCTCGGGATTGCGATAACGGACGCAAAGCACTTTCTCATTCCCGATGGATTTACCGTTTTTGGTTTGCTATTCGTGCTCCTCACCGCGTTCGTCGCACTCTACTTCGGCGAGGCGGAGCCGTTTGCCCGACCTTGGGATGCTGTGCTGGGGATGTGCGTCGGCGCCGGCGCAATTTCCATTGTCGGATGGCTGGGGGAGGTTTGGCTGAAACGCCCGGCGATGGGGTTTGGCGACGTGACGTTGATGGCGGTCGTAGGCGCGGCGCTCGGTCCTCCGCGAGCCCTGCTTACGATCTTCATCGCCGCCGTTCTTGCTCCAATCGTTCTACTCGGCGTCGTGTATCCATTGTCGGCGCGTGGACTCGCCGACGACAAGGGACAGACTGAGCTGGCACTCGAGTCGACCGGTGGATGGAGGAAGCGCGAGCTGCCATTCGGCGTCTTTCTTGCGCCGGCTGCGCTGATTGCATTGCTTTTCGGAGACGCGATGATCGCGTGGTACCTGCGCATCTCCGGGCTGTAATTCTCCTCACACGATCAGACATCCCGCATCCCGCTGTAATGACATTCGAGCTCAAACGAAGTTTCGCCGTGGCCGGCGCCGGTCTTCTCGCGCTTGTCTCGGCGTGCGAGAGCCAGAAGCCGAAGTACGAAGGGCCGTACGCGGCGGAGGTAGCGGAAGCCGTTCCGATGATTGAAAAGGCGGTGGGACTCAAGTACAAGAAACCGCCAAAGGTCGAAACGCGCTCAAAGGAGCAGGTGCGCGAGTTCGTCATCAAGCAACTGACCGATTCACTCGCGAAGCACGATATCACGGGACAGGAAGCGGCATACAAGCGGTTGGGGATGATACCCGACACCCTCAAGCTGCAGCCATTTCTCACCAGCCTCCTGGAAGAGCAGATCGTGGGGTACTACGATCCGCACACGAAGGTCCTGTACGTGGTCGATGGCGCCCCAAAAGACATGGCGTCGATGACGATTACTCACGAGCTCGTACACGCGCTGCAGGATCAATACATCAGCCTCGATTCCGTCCAGAAAATTCGGGACGACAACGACCGCCTCGCGGCGGCTCAGTCCGTATTCGAAGGCCAGGCTGTCTACGAGCAAATTTCCATCATGCTCGGCGGGACGAACATCGCAATCAACCTTCCGGGCGGGTGGGATCGCATCCGCGAGATGATTCGCGAAAACCAGGGATCGATGCCGATCTTTGCCGCGGCACCGAAGGTGATTCAGGAGACGCTCATCTTCCCGTACCTGAGCGGAGCCGAGTTCTATCGAAACTACAAGGAACGAAAGCGGGGCTCCGTCATCTACAACGACATGCCTACATCAACGGAGCAAATCATTCACCCGGCCGCGTTCTTCAGCACCCGTGACACGCCGACCAGAGTCACATTGGGCACTCTGAACAATGCCGCCAAGGTCTACGAAAACGACCTCGGTGAATTCGAGACGCGACTATTTCTTTACCAGGCATTGAACGATCAGAACGAAGCCGTGCGTGGCGCGACTGGCTGGGACGGAGATCGCTATGCGGTCGTGAATACGCCGCAGGGACAGGGGATCGTCTGGCTCACCGTTTGGGACTCGCCGGTAGAGGCGGGTGAGTTCTTCCATCTCGCCGGACAGGCGGTAGAGTCGCGCTACTCGACGAAAGCCGCGGCCAGCTCAACGGATCTCGTGAAGAATTATTCGGGTGGCGGAAGGACGCTCCAGGTCTCGACGATGGAGATCCAGGGGCGGCCCGTCGTGCTCTACGTCGACGTTCCTGCCGGTGCCAATCCGAATATCGTCAACGTCGCGCAGGTGACTCTCAAGCAATAACGCTCCGGCCCTGAGCTACAGACCGAGGAGTTTTTGCAGGCCGAAGGTGCAAACTCCGATCAGGCCGCCGAGCACGTACCCTGTCGTGATGATCAGGTTCAGCTCGTTCTGGATGACGTTGCGCAGGATTTCTTCCACGCGATCCACACTGAACGCCATCACTTTCCGCTCGACCATCGTCTGCACGTCGAGCTTTTTTATCAGTTCCGGCAGCTGGTCGTGGACCCACTCCCAGATCACCGGCGCGGCCTGCGCGGCGAGCCGCTTCGGGGCTTCGGGATCTTTTTTGGCCTCGACGTCACCCAGGATGTCGGATATCGGCTTCTGCAGGTAGGCGAGAATCGCGTCGTGGATCGCCTTGGAGATCTCCGCTCTGATCTCCGGCTCCTCGAGTAATCCCACGACCTGCTCGACACCATCGGTCTCGATGGCGTCGAGCACCGAGTCGAATTTCTTCTCTGTCATCATCAGCTTGGCGAACAGGCGCTCGTGGAATCGCATGTCGTCCACGAAGCGGTTGAACATCGCATGCAGCGCATCGCGCACTTTCACGCGCGTCGTCGGCTGGCCAAGGAACGCACCAAGCCTTGTCATCGCGACCGGCAGGTATGCCGTCGTCGCGCCCTCGAGTGCGGTGACCACCGCGGCGGGAACCTTGTCGATCAGTGGCTCGCGCGATGTCAGGATCGTAGTGATGACATCTTCGAGCCGCGATTGAAATGCGACGAGAAGCTCCGGACGCGCCAGCTCGCGCTGCAGGTCGCCGGGCGTTAACAGCCGCTCACCGACCGTGCGGCCGAGACTCTTCGCCAGCCGGGCCTGATTTTTCGGAATAGCTCCCTGGAATCCGAAACGCTTTTTCTTGGGGTTGAACAGCATCCACACGGCCACGGTGTCGGACAATCCGCCCGCCATTGTTCCGACAAAGACATGGATGCCGAACTGGACCCAGGGATTCTCTAGATTCACCTACTTGGTAACTGCTTCTGCCGGCTCTGCGCGGTTGATTGACGCGGTAGTCGAATCACTGACCGCGTTCTTCGCCGGAACGTCGCCGTGCGGTTCGACGGCGTCAGCAAGCCGTCCAGGCGGCTTCGGCAACAGCGCGAGGTGGATGATCTCGTCCATCGTCGAGACGAAGGTGAACGTCATACTGTTGACGACCTCGTCGGGAATTCCGCGCAGGTCCTTGCCGTTGGCCTTGGGCAAGAGCACCTGACGCAAGCCGGCGCGGTACGCGGCCATCACTTTCTCCTTGACTCCGCCGATCTCCAGAACCTTTCCGCGGAGAGTCATCTCGCCGGTGAGCGCGATGTCGCGCCGCACGGGGCGTCTGCTCAACACGCTCGCGATCGCCAGCGTGACGGCCGCGCCCGCGCTCGGCCCGTCCTTGGGGATCGCGCCGGCAGGGAAGTGCACGTGTAAATCGACTTCCTTGAATTCCAGATCTGCGACGCCGAGAGTGTGGGCGCGCGACCGCACGTATGAATAAGCGGCGTCGACTGATTCGCGCATCACATCGCCGAGCTGGCCAGTCACCGTCAGACGACCGGAGCCGGGCATCCTCAGCGCCTCGATTACCATTAGATCCCCACCGGTCGCCGTCCACGCCATTCCGGTGACGGCGCCAATCTCCGGCTCCTGCTCGGCGTCCTCGAGCGTGTAGGTCGGATTGCCAAGAATGTCTATCACCATCGCGTTGTCGACGACCCACGCTCCCTCTTCGCCGTCCGCCTTCTTGCGCGCACGCTTGCGCATCAGTGCCGCGATGTTGCGCTCGAAGTTGCGAAGGCCCGCTTCGCGGGAATACCGATTGGAAATGAACCCGAGTACTTCGTCGGTGAACTGGATGTCCTTGTCGGTGATTCCATGCTCTTCCAGCAATCGTGGCAGCATGTAGCGCCACGCGATCTCGACCTTCTCTTCCACGGTGTAGCCGAGGACACGAATGACTTCCATGCGGTCGCGCAGCGGAGCGGGAATGTCGTAGAGATTGTTGGCCGTGCAGATGAAAAGGATGCTCGAGAGATCGAACGGCAGATTCAGATAGTGGTCGACGAAGTTCGAGTTCTGCGATGGGTCGAGGACCTCGAGCATCGCCGCGGTTGGGTCTCCCGACGGACCGCCGCTCGTCATTTTATCGATCTCGTCGATCATCAGCACGGCGTCTCTCACCTGCACGCGACGAAGGGACTGGAGGATCAATCCGGGCATTGCTCCAACATACGTGCGGCGATGTCCGCGGATTTCCGCTTCGTCGCGAACGCCGCCGACCGAGATGCGGTAAAAGGCGCGATTTATGGAGCTCGCGATGGCTTCGCCGAGCGATGTTTTCCCGGTGCCCGGTGGTCCAACGAAACAGAGTATCGGGCCGTGCGGATCGCCGCCGCGCAGTTTACGGACGGCGAGGTACTCAGTGATGCGCTCTTTCGCTTCCTTTAGTCCGTAGTGCCTGCTGTCGAGCAGCTCTTCGACTTTCTTCAGCTCGATGACTTCGTCGGTCGTCGAGCGCTTGTTCCACGGAAGCGCGAGCATCCAATCGAGATAGGTGCGAATGACCTGGTACTCGCTGGAAGCCGGCGACAAGTTCCGCATCCGCTCGATCTCGCGCCGTCCTTCCTGCGCTGCCTTCTCCGGAAGATTCGCTTCCTCCAGCTTCTTGAGCGTCTCGATCGATTCCTTTTCGCCGGGGTCACCCTCGCCGAGCTCCGATTGAATCGCGCGCAACTGCTGGCGGAGGTAGAACTCGCGCTGGTGCTGCTCGATTTTGATCTCCGTCTGGCGCTTGACGTCTTCCGCCACGCGGGCGCGCCCGACTTCTCGCTCCACCCGACCGAGCAGGAACTTCAGACGCTGGCCGATGTTGAGTCGCTGGAGGATCTCATCTTTGTCGGAGACCTTGAAATTGAGGTTGGTCGCGGCAAGATCGGCGAAGCGCCCCGGGTCGGAGATGTTCATCTTGAGGATCGCCGGCACTTCGTCGGGAATTCGCTCGATGAGTTCCGCCAGAGTCTCAGCGCCGGTCACAATCCGCGAAATCAGGTCATCGACTTCGTTCGTGTCGGGCGGAATCTCCTTCGCGGGCTTGATACGAACAACCGGGAAGGGCTCGGTTTGAACAACGCCCTCGACGACGATGCGACGCAGCCCCTGAAGCGTGATCTGCACCGTCTCGCCCGGCAGGTTGATGCGCTCGTGGACTCGTGCAGCGACACCAACGCGTCCGACGAACCGGTCGGGGTCGAGAACATCGTCGTGGTCTCCGCTGGCGACAACCAATCCAACGATGAGACCGGCGTGCTCGTTCGCTTTGAGAAGCGCCAGATTCTCCGGCGCGCCCATTTGAACGGCAATAGTGCCCAGTGGGTACACGATCGTTGATCGAAGCGCCATCAATGGCAGCGTCGCTGGTATTTCAGCGTGGAGTATGTCGTCTTTACGCTGTGTAGCAGCCATCCAATTCCTCTTGTCGGGCGTGTGACGTCGGTTGTTTCAGAAGTTAACGGCGCCTAAGTTTAAAGGCTATGTTCGAAGACCTGAGCGAAAAGCTCGAGGCCACGTTCGCCCGCCTGCGTGGCCGCGGAGTCCTGAGCGAAGCCGATATCAAGGAGGGCCTGCGCGAAGTTCGGCGCGTGCTGCTCGAGGCGGACGTCAACTTTCAATTGACGCGTGAGTTCCTCGAACGTGTCGAGAAAAAAGCGACCGGAGTCAACGCGCTCAGTACTGTCTCACCCGGGCAGCAGCTGGTCAAGATCGTCCACGAAGAGCTCGCCAACATGCTCGGCGAGCGGCGTGAGGGACTGAAGCTTGGGACAGTACCTCCTTCGGTCGTCATGATGGTCGGGTTGCAGGGTTCCGGCAAGACGACGACGGCCGCAAAACTGGCGCGAAAGCTCAAGGCTGAAGGCCGGCCGACGCGGCTGATCGCAGCTGACGTTTATCGCCCGGCCGCGATCGACCAGCTCGAGACTCTCGGACGTGAGCTGTCAATTCCGGTGTACGCAGATCGTACCACCACCGACGTCGTCAAGATCGCCCGCGCCGGCGTGGCTGAAGCGCTTCACGAACGCGACCGCGTGGTAATAGTCGACACCGCCGGCCGTTTGCAGATCGACGAGCCAATGATGCAAGAGCTGGCTCGGCTCAAGGATGCGCTGCGGCCGAGCGAGATTCTGCTGGTCGCCGACGGGATGACCGGTCAGGACGCGGTCAAGATTGCGCAGGGCTTCGATAAGGCGCTCGACGTAACGGGCGTCATACTCACCAAGATGGATGGCGATGCGCGTGGTGGCGCCGCTCTCTCGATCTACGGCGTGATCAAGAAGCCGATCAAGTACATCGGTGTCGGCGAGAAGCCGGATGCGCTCGAAGAGTTCCATCCGGACAGGATGGCGGGCCGCATTCTCCAGATGGGAGATATCGTCACGCTCGTGGAGAAGGCCCAGGCCTCATTCGATGAGGCGGAGGCGAAGCGTCTCGAGAAGAAGGTGCGCAAGGAAGGGATGGACCTGAACGATTTCCTCAACAGCATGCGGCAGATTCAGAAGATGGGTCCACTCGAGGGGATCCTCAAAATGCTTCCCGGGGTGAACACGAAGGCGTTGAAGCAGATGAAGGCGGATCCGAAGCGCATGAAGCACGTCGAGGCAATTGTGCTTTCGATGACGCCGACTGAGCGCAAGAATCCAGGGATCATCAACGGCTCGCGTCGCGCACGGATCGCGAAGGGCGCAGGCCGCCCGATCAGTGATGTGAATCGTCTGCTCGATCAGTTCCGCGAGATGCAGAAGATGATGAAGAAGATGGCGGGCGGCGGACGCATGGGTCTTCCATCGATGCCCGGAACGTTCGGGATGCGATAGCGGCCATGGCCTTCACTGAGGCCGGCTACGGGAGGGCGATCACGTTGAAGGGCGCGTGAGGCGCGGCACAATCAGCGATTCGTTTTAGTCCCTTTCGCTTTCGACGGTTTCCGTGCGCGCCCACTCGCGTCCCGACCGTAGAGTTCGCGAAGCTCGTTCTTTGCACGGGCGAGTACACGCCGCTGCGAAGCACTCAAATCGGAGCCGGCGCGATTCATGTAGAACGTAAGCATCGACATTGCAGAGCGATACGGCGCGCTCTTGCGCCGATGGCTTCGCTCCGCGGATCGCTTGAGCGATCGGGCAATCCGCTGAGGATCCTTCCACGTGAAAACGCCGCGGTCGAGATCGAGAGCATTGCTGTGTTTCGTCACCGCAGCCGACCAGCGGCGACCCGTACGCGCATTTTTCGCGGCTCTTGCCATCTGAATTTCCAGGCTGCTTTGAGCTAGTGATTTGACATCGCAACCGATATGCCGCGCCCGACAAAATCAAAAGCCCGATTGAAGGCCTCGTAGCTGATAGCCCAGCGTTTGCTCGAGCAATCCCTCAGAATATCGCGCGCAGCAGGAGATGGCTCGGCAAATAAATGAGGATCGGAAATCCCAGCATCAGTGCCAATAGCCACAGCACCGATGGAAGCGGCCGCCGCGGGGGAGTTCCGAATCCGAATACCCAGTTGATGTTGTGCTCCGGCCTGGTCAACGCGTAGGTGACCGGCAACACAACCCAGGCGACGGCAGTCGCCACCCAGAAGGCACGTGCATCGTAGCCAAGGACGACCATTAGCCAAATGAGGGTCGCGGGAAGCACGACGTGAAAGAGCGAGAGACCTCGCATGAAGCGTGGGCGCCGGCTGTCAAACATGTAATCGGTCAGGCTCGAGACGTGTTTTCCGGTAAGCAGTCTCACAAAGAAGCTGAGGTTCCAAAACAGTTCCGGCGCGAGAACGGCGACCGCCGTGGCACTGGCGAAGAGCGAATTTTCCAGCCAGAGAGCGGCGGCCGTTGTGAACAAGGCCAGATCGGAGAACCACAAAAAGTTCAGGGGCCCTGCGTCTGCCTTGCGAGCGTAGGCGGGAACGAGCACCGCCATGTAGGCGCTATATGCGAGCTTGAGCCACAGTGGAATATGAGTCATGCGATCCGCTCTCTGCGATTCTCACCTGGTTGGCGATTCACAGCCAAATTTTTTTCCACTGGTCCGTGACGTGCGTCTTCACTACTTCCGAAGCAATTGCAGCGCGTACTCACTGAGTGTCGGAGCTCAGTGCGTGTCACGATCAAGCGGGAGGAAGTGTGCCAGAACAAGAAACCATCGAGGCGGCAAGAGAAGACGCCCGAGAAGGAAAATCCCCATCCACGCAGGCTGGGGAGTTCGTGCGTGAGGAGATGCACCACGTCCGAGAGGGCAAGCACGGCGCAAGGTCGACCAAGCAGGCAATTGCGATTGGGCTGTCGAAGGCCAGGCGGGCCGGTGTAAAGCTGCGCCCACCGAAAAGGCGCACCGCTTCAGCGCGCACTCGCCGGCAAGCGGCGCGTGAAACGGCAAGAGCAAGGAAAGGCGCAGTGCGCAAGGTCTCCAGAAAACGGGCAACCGCAGTGCGCCGGGCGCTAAAGAGAGAGGGGCATTCAGCGGCGTCGCGCAGCGCGCTCGCCCGCCAGGCGCGTGCGAGTGCGCGGAGGCGAGGTCCCGCGCAGCGATCCGCTGCGGCCCGGAAGGCAGCTCGCACTCGCGCGAGGAATAGTTAGCCGCAACCGCGCGAGTGACGACGACGGAACCGGGAACAGTGCTACCCGCAACTCGGAACGCGTCCCTTGTAGATGTTCCCGATGCTCTTTCGCCTCTGTGATACACGCTCCGCACAGATTAGATTGAACAACGCAATGCCAGGGTGCGCACCGGATATTCCGGCGACGCGAGGAGCCCGGCTCAGAGGCGCCAAGTGCGCCTCATTTCACACCCAAGGGAGTCATACAGAAATGGTAAAGATTCGTCTCCGCCGTGTCGGGCGGAAAAATGCGCCGTTTTATCGAATTCTCGTCGCCGACTCTCAGAGCCCACGCGATGGGAAGTTCATTGAGATCATTGGTCAGTATGCTCCCCGGAAGAGCGAGGGGTCGCTCCAGGTAGATGAGGCGAGGGCCAACTATTGGCTAAATCAGGGTGCGCAACCGACTGACACCGTCCGGTCTCTGCTCAGACGCGCGGGCGTTTTGAGGCGCCGGCACGAGCAGAGGCTTGGCATCGAGCGCAAAGTCACGGCCGTCCCGGTGAGCGAGCAGTTGGACGAAGCTGCGCCGGCCAGCGCCTAGAGCGAAGCGCCAATAAAGCTTCGCCCGTGCATCATGCGCTTTGCTCGGCACATGGCGATTTATGTCTGAGCCCGAATACGCGATCGTCGGGCTGATCCGCAAAGCGCAGGGAGTACGCGGGGAGGTGATCGTCGAGCCTCTCACCGACAAGCCGGACGTGATCTTCGCGTCCGGCAGTCGTGTTTTTGCGGGCACATCCAGCGGCGATGCCGCTCTCGTCCACGATGTCAAAGGACAGGAAGAGGTTCCGAGCCTCACCGTCGCGGAGTCAAAACCCTTCAAGAAGGGGCTCATCGTCCATTTCGAGGAGATTCAGGACCGCGACAGTGCCGACCTCTGGCGCGGACGCTATTTGCTTGTGCCGTTCAGCGAGCTGCCGCCGCTGGAGGAAAATCAGGTCTATCTTCACGACCTTGTCGGCATGAAGGCCGAACGCACGACGGGCGAGCAAATCGGAACGGTGACGACCTTTTACGAGCTGCCGCAGGGGGTAGTACTGGACATAAGCACACCGGGTGGAAGCGTGCTGATTCCATATCGGCCGGAAGTCGTCGTTCGCGCCGACCTCGAGACGCGCACGATCGTGATCCATGACACTCTGGGCTTTCTGAACGATACGCCGCTTTCCGAGGAGTAATCGTGACGCTAAGAATAAACGTCGTCACGATCTTTCCTGAATTTTTCAGCGGACCGCTGGGCCTGAGCATTCCGTCGCGAGCGGCCGCGGCCGGCAGCGTGAGGTACAACATCGTGGACCTGCGCGAATTCACGCACGACAAGCATCGCACTGTCGATGACTATCCGTACGGTGGCGGCGCCGGGATGGTGATGAAGCCACAGCCATTTTTTGAAGCGGTGGAAGCCCTCGAGACCGATCCGCCAATCGTTCTGCTTTCGCCGCGCGGACGCGTTTTCTCGCATGCGGACGCCGGGCGATTCGCGGCCGGCGAGCAACTGACCTTGTTGTGCGGTCATTACAAGGACATCGACCAGCGTGTCGCCGACCATCTCGCTACCGAAGAGATCTCCCTCGGCGACTTCGTGCTGAGCGGAGGCGAGGCTGCCGCGCTCGCGATCATCGACGCGACCGTCCGGCTACTACCGGGCGCAATGTCCGACATCGAAAGCGCGCGCGCCGATTCTTTCTTTGGCAGAGGACTGAGTGCGCCGAGCTACACGAGGCCGCCTGAGTTTCGGGGCCACAGCGTGCCGGACGTGCTGCTTTCCGGCGATCACGCCAAAATCGCGAAGTGGCGCGACGCCGAGAGTCAGCGGTTGACGGAGGAGCGGAGAAGTCGAACCGGTCAGCAGTGAATCGGTAACGGTCTGATAGCGCGGCGCAGCCGATAGCACATCGATTCCACAGGCTCTATAGCCGAGCCAACCCGCTGGCATTACATGGGTTAAAGGTTTACTTTTCGTGGCTACCCGAGAAATCCCAAAACAAGTCTTTACTGGCTGTAACTCCAGCCCCGAGCGCCATATGCATCCCTTCATCGAAACCCAGAAAGAGTGGCTCCGCAACGACATCCCGCCGTTCCGGGCCGGTGACACGCTTCGCGTCAATGTTCGCGTCCGCGAGGGTGACAAGGAAAGGCTTCAGGCGTTCGAAGGTGTTTGCATTGCCAAGCGCGGCAGCGGAGTAAGCGCGACGTTTACTGTCCGGAAAATCTCGAACGGTATTGGCGTCGAGCGCATCTTCCCGCTCCACAGTCCGATGATCGCGGACATCCTGGTCGTTCGCCGCGGACGCGTCCGGCGCGCCAAGCTTTACTACCTGCGGCATCTCACCGGGAAGGCGACGCGCATCAGGGAGCGGAAGGCGAAGGTGACGGTCCCGGGCTCGGAGACCGTGCCGGAGACCGGCCCTGAGGCTGGAGTCGAGGCCTAGCATTCTCGTCGCTTCCGCGGCGTAGAAGCAGATGCAGGACGAGGTCGAGCGGGGCGCTCTCCCTCAAGAACCGAATCCGCAAAATCCTGATCCTGCTCCAGGGGCAGCCCGCCGCAGGCTTGTGCCCCGGAGGAAGCGCTGGACCACGATCGAACGTGATCTTCGTCGCGAAAGAGGACCGCTTCTAGCCGGCGTCGACGAGGTAGGCCGCGGACCCATCGCGGGGCCAGTGGTCGCTTGCGCTGTCATAATGCCACCAGAGACGCGCGCTATCGCTGGCGTTGACGACTCCAAGCGATTGACGCACGACCAGCGTGTGCGACTCGCCGCCAAAATTCGCGAGCGCGCGGTCGCGTTTGCCCTCGGGGCAGCATCCGTACGCGAAATTGATCGCATCAACATCTACCAGGCGAGTGTTCTTGCGATGCGACGTGCGCTGGGTCGTCTCAGCGTTACACCGGACCACGTCGTGATCGATGGCAGATCGATGCGCACGCTTCCCATTCCGCATACGGCTGTCGTGCATGGAGACGCGCGCTGTTTCAGCATTGCCTGCGCTTCCATCATCGCCAAGGTGACGCGCGATCTTCTCATGACTCGGCTCGGCGTCCGATATCCACAGTATATTTGGGACCACAATGCCGGCTACACGACGCGGGAGCACGTCGCTGGATTGTCGTCGTACGGGATCACGCCGCACCACCGCAAGAGTTTTTGCCGGATAAGCGACCTGCTTCTCGAACTGCAGCACCAGAGCGAGATGGAAGATCTCAATGAGCAATCGCTGGCCGATGTTGGCATACCGGACGGTGACGATGACGAGCTCGACGACGATTTGATCGTGCAAGCAGACGCGATCGCCGACGATCTCGAGCAGGGATTGGAAGAGCGGCTTTAAGCGTCGCGAGCCGACAAAACACCGAGAGGAGAGACGTGGCGGAAGCGCTCGTTGGACTCATAATGGGCTCGAAGTCCGATTGGGATACGATGCAGCATGCCGCGCAGATTCTCGACGCACTCGGTGTTCCGCATGAGACGAAGATCGTATCGGCGCATCGTACGCCCGATCTTCTCTTCGAATACGCGTCATCGGCGGAGCAGCGTGGACTTCAGGTAATCATCGCTGGGGCCGGCGGTGCGGCTCACCTGCCGGGCATGACCGCCGCCAAAACCACCCTTCCCGTTCTCGGCGTCCCGGTCGAATCGAAAGCGCTTCAGGGTATCGATTCGTTGCTATCAATCGTTCAGATGCCTGCCGGCGTACCGGTTGGTACGCTGGCAATCGGCAAGCCGGGCGCGATCAATGCTGGCCTTCTCGCGGCATCAATCGTCGCGATCAACCGCCCTGAGGTGCGTGAGCGATTGCGAGCGTTCCGCGCTGAGCAGACCGGCACGGTTCTGGCGCAGCCCGATCCGGCTGCGATCGAGTGAAAGTTGGCGTACTCGGCGGCGGGCAGCTCGGACGAATGCTCGCGCTGGCAGGCTATCAGCTCGGCATCGAATTCAGGTTCTTCGATCCAAACGCCGGCGCGCCAGTTGGACAAATCGGACGGCTGATCGCGGCTGACTACGACGATTACGCAGCGCTCGACCGCTTTCTCGATGGTCTCGACGTGGTCACATACGAGTTCGAGAGCATTCCTCTGGCGGCGGTGGAATTCGTCGCGGAGCGCGTGAAAGTTTTCCCGCCGGTCAAGGCGCTGGAGACGGCGCAGGATCGCCTATTCGAAAAGCAGCTCTTTCAGGAGCTGCAAATCCCGACGCCGAAGTTTGCTCGAGTCGACAGCGTTGACGATTTGCACAGCGCGGTGTCGCGCATTGGATTGCCCGCGATCCTCAAGACCCGAAGAATGGGATACGACGGAAAGGGCCAGGCCGTAATTCCCAACTCGTCAGCCATCGACTCCGCGTGGCGCACGTTCGGGGCGGCGCCGCTACTGCTGGAAGAATACGTTGCCTTCCAGCACGAGATCTCGGTAATCGGCGTTCGCGACTGCGAGGGAGGGCAGATGTACTATCCGCCGATTGAGAACGTGCACAGGGAAGGAGTCCTGCGTAAATCGACGGCGCCCTCTCCCAGCGTGACGCCGGAGCTCGCCGCGCTCGGAATCGAATACTGCCGCCGGCTGATGGATCGTCTCGAATACGTCGGCGTTCTGGCGCTGGAGCTTTTTTCAACCGACGGAATTCTGCTCGCCAACGAGATGGCTCCGCGAGTCCATAATTCGGGTCACTGGACGATCGAGGGTGCTGAAACCAGCCAGTTCGAGAACCATCTGCGCGCCGTGGTAGGCTTGCCTCTGGGGGTCACTACGACAAGGGGCAGCTCGGTGATGTTCAACATTCTGGGACACATTCCGCCCATTGAGGGCGTATTGGCGGTGGAGGGCGCGCACCTGCACCTCTATGGGAAAGCACCAACAGAGCGGCGCAAAGTCGGGCACGTGACGCTGGTAGCGCAGAACGCCAGCGGCCTCGAGCGACGGACGAGAGAGCTGGCAGAGGTGCTGGGACCGGGGAACTGCTAACTGCAACCGACCACTACCAGCTGGGGGCCCTGAGCGGAACGGCTGGCAGCCCGGGGCCGGCTCCAAGCTCCTGACCGCTCCGCCGGCAGCTCCAGGCTGGTAGTCTTCAGTTGCAGTTACTCCCCGGATTCAAACCATAAATCCGTCCGGGCTGTCGTATCGGCAGCTATCGGAAATGCCTATTGCCGCGTATTCAAACCTTTGAGCCGCTCGAGCTATCCAATCACGCAACAAAGTCCGGACAACGATTTAATGGCGGCGGCACTCTCGAACGCGGTACGCGTACCAATGGGTGATTCCACGGACGTGACATTGGCCGCGGGCGGAGATCGTCAGGCTTTCGAACGGCTATACCGGGCGCACGCGAACAGAGTGTTCTCGCTTTGCGCCAGGATGGCCGGAAGTCGGATCAGGGGAGAGGAGCTGACCCAGGATGTGTTCGTGAGGACCTGGGAAAAGCTGCCGCAGTTCAGGGGGGAAAGCGCGTTTTCGACCTGGCTGCATCGGCTCGCGGTGAACGTGGTACTGAATGCACGGAAGACCGAGGGCAAGCAGGCCTCGCGAACAGAGCAAAGCGATGTGGAGGACGATCGGCGGGACGAGATGGCGCGAGCGCCGCTTCACATTGAAAGGATGGACCTGCAAGCGGCAATTTCGAAATTGCCGGACGGAGCGCGAAAGATTTTCGTGCTCCACGATGTGGAAGGATACAAGCACGAGGAGATCGCGGAGATGCTGGGTATCACCTCGGGCGGAAGCAAGGCGCAGCTCCACCGCGCGCGACTTCTTTTGAGAGAGGCACTGGAACGATGACTACCACGAACATGACCTGCGACGCATTCGATGCCGCGCTCCCCGATTACCTCGAGGGAACGCTGGATGATTCGATGCGCGCTTCGGTCGGACGCCATTTGAGCGAGTGCGTGCGTTGTGCCAGCGTTCTGAGAGACATCGACAACATTCGAGAGGAGGCCTCGGCGCTTCCGGAGCTCGTTCCGTCGCGTGACTTGTGGCAGGGAATCGACGCGCGTATTGCGGCGCCGGTAATCCCATTCGCGTCGCGGCCACAGCGGCAGAGACGATTTGCACCGGCATGGATGGGAGTCGCCGCAGCGGCGCTGATCGTCAGCACTGCCGGTATTACCTATATGCTGACCGCACGGTCATTGCTATCGACTCCGAACGCAAAGCTCGCTCAGACGACGCCTCCTGTTCGCCAGGTGCAATCCAGTGGCGGATCAGATTCCGGATCCGCGGAAACCTCCAGCGCGCCACCGCCGCTTGATGTCGGAGGTACGAGCGTTCAGCAACGCGGCGCGGCGTCACGCCTGGCGACTCAGGATGGCGCCGGCCGTTCAGGCAGCGTACCGGCAGTGATGGCGAGTCGGTCCGAGCAAACAGAGCGGGCTCATTCCGATCTTGTTTACGGAAAAGAAATCGAGATGCTTCAGCGGGTTGTGAGCCAGCGGAAGACGATGCTCGATTCTTCGACGGTTGCGATCATCGAAAAAAATCTGCAGATCATCGACGCTGCCATCGAGCAGAGCAGGGCCGCCCTCGCAAGAGATCCGGCCAGCCGTCTACTCGACCAGCAGCTGACACATGCTCTCGACAAAAAGGTCGAGTTACTGAGGACGGCAGCGATGCTGCCGGCAAGCATCTAGAGTGAGAAACGAAATGAAGCTCATACGCCACGTGATCGCGGCAGCAGCGTTGGCAGCGGCTCTACCGATGTCCGTGAGGGCTCAGGACGAGCCGGGCGTGCAGATACGTGGACTCAATCGGATCGACACCACCGTCAGGCTTGATCGCGGCGGCTCGGTTGATCTCTCGCTGATATCCGGACGCATCCGTGTCACAGGGTGGGATCGCCCCGATGTTAAAGTCTCTGCTTCCATCGAGAGTGGGGTGCTTCGCTTCAGCGCCAACTCTTCGCGAGTAGAGCTGAGCGTGGAGGACTCCGATGAAGGGGGTCGGCGAGGGCGACGACACAACGACGTTGGCGACGCGCAGTACAATGTGTCGGTTCCGCGCGGCTCGCGGCTGATCCTCGAAGCGGTCTCCGGCGACATAACCGCCAAGGGCTCGCAAGGGGAGATCGAAGCGACGAGCGTGAGCGGCGACGTCGACGTCGCCGATGGCATGCGTACCGTAAGTGTGGAATCCGTGTCTGGCTCCGCGCGCGCGGCACAGGTGAATGGAAATCTCCGTGCCGAGACAGTCA